>ERZ1740052.263-NODE-263-length-18439-cov-5.391808_pt1 | contig 18439 bp, 20 predicted proteins | sample MGYA00581750_ERZ1740052 | MGnify/ENA primary metagenome ERZ1740052 (study PRJEB43018, sample SAMN04849743) | marine metagenome | isolation source: floating plastic debris | place: Pacific Ocean | collected 2008-08-30 | study: EMG produced TPA metagenomics assembly...
AGAGACAGGTTAGCATTAAATTAACCGTTCTTCGGTTTTATTACAAATAAAGTTATCATAAAAGAAATATCGAATAAAATTACTTTTGTAATCAATTCTTTACTGGAGCTTTTATAGCTGTAGCAATGACTGGTCTTGATCAAGACATGATGCAAAAAAATCTTACTTGTAGAAGTTTAAAAGATGCTCAAAAAAACATGTTTTGGTTTACTTTGGTTTTAGTGATTGTTAACTTCTTTTTCCTTGCCTTAGGAATTTTACTTACAGATTTTGCAACTCAAAATGGTATCGATGCTCATAAAGATCAGTTATTTCCAACTATTGCAATAAGTGGTGAATTAGGAATTGCTGTTTCTTTATTCTTTTTATTAGGTTTAATTGCCGCAGCATATTCTAGTGCCGATAGTGCTTTAACTTCCTTAACTACATCATTTAGTATTGATATTTTAGAAATCGATAAAAAAGAAGATGAAGCTGAAAAAGAAAAAACTAGAAAAAAAATTCATGTATTATTTTCTTTTATTTTGGTAATTACTATTTTAATTTTCAAATATTTTATTGCAGATGAAAGTGTCATCGCGAAAATATTTCAGTTTGCAGGCTATACATATGGTCCGCTTTTAGGATTATATGCATTCGGATTATTTACCAAACTTAAAGTAGAAGATAAATTAGTTCCTTTTGTTTGTGTTATAGCTCCTGTAGCTACTTTTTTAATTAGTAATTACAGTAAAAACAGTTTAGGATTCGATTTTAGTTTTGCTATTTTAATTCTAAACGGATTCTTAACTTTTCTAGGATTATTATTAATTAAAACTAAAGAGAATGCCTAAAAAAGGAAAAGCTAAAAACACAGTAAATAAGGCGAAACATAGTCGATTAATGAAGCAAAAAGAGAATAAGCTTCGACTAGAAAAACAAAAAACTAAAGAACGTTTAAAAGCAATTATAAAAAAAGCAAACGAAGCTAAAGCAGAAGAAAACAATGACAACACAACAAATAGTTAATAAATTTGACCTTACAAAACATCCTGAAGGTGGATATTTTAAAGAAACTTATAGAAGTAACGGAGTTATAAAAAATGAGAATTTATCAGAGAATTTTATTGGAGACAGAAATCACAGCACTGGTATCTATTTTCTTTTGACTTCTGATAGTTTTTCGGCATTTCACAAAATAAATCAAGATGAAATGTGGCACTTTTATTTAGGAACAACCTTAAAATTACATATGATTTCTCCTGAAGGTGAATATTCGTTTGTACTTATCGGAAATGACATTCTTAACAATGAAGTTCCGCAATTTGTAGTTCCTGCTCAATATTGGTTTGCTGCTGAAGTTGTAGATGAAAACAGTTTTTCATTTACAGGATGCACTGTTGCTCCTGGTTTTGATTTTAATGATTTTGTATTACCTGAACGAAAGGTATTAATAAAATTATTTCCACAACATGAGGAAATAATTACACGACTTACACATCATTAAAAATGAAAAAATTAATTCTTTTTCTATTTATTATTACCTTCTTAATTAACTGTTCTAGAAACATTGAAAAAAAAGATGCAATTCTAAATAGTATTGAAATTAAATTAGAAAGAGGAGCTTTTCATTACGATACTTTTATTTTAAAAGACACTTTACTTTCTTTTTACCCAGAGAAACTAAGTAATAATGCTCTTGGAAATGAATCAGAATTAGCTAAATATTATCAAAAGTCTGAGCAATATATTTCTAAAACACAATTGATGAATTTAATTCAAAAAATTGAAACTAGTAATATTTGGAATCTCAATGAGAACTATTCTTGTGAAAGTTCTTGTACAAGTAATTTAACTGTTCATATTAAATATAAAGAACAACAAAAAACAATTACCTGCGAAGATTATAAATGTGATTGTCCTGAATTACTTCAATATTTAGAAAATGAATTGATAAAACTCCACGGAAAAGATTTAAAAAGAATTGATTTACCTGGTTAAAACATTATACTATGAAATTACTTAAAAACTGTATTTCTGGCCATATTAGTGTAACTAATGAAGCTCTAAATAATATTACTAATGATTTTGAAACTGTAGATTTTAAAAAGGGTGAATTCTTTTTAAAGTCAGTAACTATATGTAAAAAAATGGCTTTTATAGAATCTGGTTATATTAGAATGTTTAGCATTGCCGATGGAAAAGAAATTACACTTTGGATAGGTAGTACTGGAAGATTTATAACTTCTGTAGCTAGTTTTGTATTTCAAACCAGTAATTTCTGGAATATTCAGGCTATTACAGATTGCACACTTCAGACCATATCAAGAGAGCAACATTTTACATTATGTAAACAAGAAACAAAATGGTTAGAATTTGATAATCTTTTACTAGCACATTCTTTTGCTTTATTAGAAAAAAACATGTTTTCTCAATTACATACTACAGCTCAAGAACGCTACAATTTATTAATGAAAGAAGAACCTAACTTATTTAAAAGCGTTCCTTTACAATATATAGCTTCAATGATTGGAGTTACCCCAGAATCTTTAAGTCGACTTCGAAAAAATGTAAGTTAATTTGATTTCTTACCATTTGTCAAGAGAGAATTCAAAGAAATGATCAAATTTTGTGTAAATCTAAATTTCACATTATGAATCGTCTTCAAAAATCTCTTTTAATAAATGCTGTCTTCTCTGGAGTTTCTGGCTTTATCTTAATCTTATTTTATAACTCAACAGCAAAAGTTTTTCAACTAAATAATAACAATATTTTTTGGATTATCGGACTCATCCTACTCTATTTTATGGCTACTATTTTTTATGAAATAAAAAAGCAAAGAAAAATTGCTGTTTTATGGATTATAATTCAAGATTTTCTTTGGGTATTTGCTAGTTGCATTATTCTAATCACTAACCCTTTTCAAATCTCCAACACGGGTAACATTATCATATCTGTAATTGCACTTATTGTTCTTTTCATGGGGTTAAACCAATTCTTTGCTTTAAAAACAAGTTGTAAATAAAACGCAACCTTTTTTATTTTTAAATATCTATAGAGTATAAACTTTATATGAACATGAGAAAACAAATTAAAACTATCGTATCAATTACTTTATTTACTCTTTTAATAGGACTAACAAGTTGTTCTAAAGATGAAGACAATAACATTCAACCTAACGAGGTAGAAGGAAGCTGGAAAGTTGTATATTATTTAGAAAATGGTAATAAAATTACCAAAACTGAAAAACCTACTTGGCCTAATATTAATGATGGAGAAATTACTCTTAAATTAACTGAAATGAATGAAGAAGGTGAAAGATTTGCTTCTGGACATACAGTTAGTAATCTTTATAACGGCGAATATGAATTCAAAGAAAATAAAAGCATATCTTTTTCTGTGATATCTACATTAATAAATGAACCTGAATGGACAAAACTATATCAATTACATAAAGTAAATCGATACGACATTATAGAAGGAAATTTAATTTTATATTATGATAACGTATCTATAGTATTAGAAAGAAATTAATTTATAAAATATAAAAGCGCTAAGTATAATTTAGCGCTTTTATATTTTACATTGATTTTACTTGTTAGTATTCCCAATGCTCTATTTCTACTTCGTACTGATCTAATTTTGTTCCCCAAGCATTTAATTTCTTTTTCTGTTTTACTAATGCTTTACTTGCTTTACCACCAGGAATTAAAAGCATAAATCGTTTCATATTTGGTAATGTAAACAAACTCTCAGGAAGTAATCCAAAATCATTCATATTCATCATTTGTATACTCTTTAATGCTTTCAGTTTTCCTAAATCTGGAGGAAAAGCTTTTAACCCACATCCGTAGCAATCGAAAAATTCTAATTTTTTAAGATCAAAAAAAGATTTTGGTAAATATCCTAAACCTCCTTTAACATAACCAAAACTAATTGATCTGAGATTCGATAATCCTCCAATAGATTCTGGAATTTTATTAATTGGTGTAGCTCCACAACCACCTCCATCAAACTGTAATTTAGTTAAGTTTTCTAGCTTTATTATGTCTTCAGGAATTTCATTAAACTTAGCACATGAAAGATTTAAAACTTTCAAATTTTTCAATTTTAAAACAGCTTTAGGAAACTCTTTGAGTTTTAATCTGTACAACTCTAATAGTTCCAAATTTTTAAGATTTTCAATTTTAGTAGAAATATCTCCTTCTATTTTAGCCTCGAACACTAAACCTTTTAATTTTTTAAGATTAAAAATTGCTTCAGGTATATTAGTTATAGGTCCTGCTGAAAAACCAAACCAAGAATACCTAAAATAAGTTAACTCTTGATATTCAGAAATTTCTTTTGGAATAGATTTATATTTACAACCATCTATTATTAAAGCAACTAAATTTTCTTTTGATATTTTAAAAAAGTCTTTTGGAAATTCAGTTGAGCTGTCATTAAGTAATGTTAGGGAAACTTTTTTTCCTTTTTCTATTTCAAAAACTGCTTCAGGTATTGATCTTACTGCTTTTGGTTGTTGGTGTTGAGCTTGAATTGTTAAACCAGTAAAAAATAATAGTAAATAAAGGTAAGTTGTTTTCATGTTGATTCGTTTTTCATACACCGAAAAATACAATTTTAAAATCAAATCATATGAAAACTTCAATAATTAAAAATAAAAAATCCTAAGCTAAGGCTTAGGATTTTTATTTATCTATTGAACCAAGAACTCGTTTCATAAAGTTATTTAAAGCTTCTTTCTTTGGAGTTCCTTCTTTTATCATTTTATCAACTTCTATTGCTCCATACATATTAGAAATTAACTCTCCAATAACATCTAATTCTTCATCTTTTAATGATGGAACTTCAGTTAAAGCTTCTAAAGTTTCAATTGTTTCAATAATATAATCCTGATCATTTTCTTCTATAAAAGAAGTCAAATGCTTAATTACTGGTAATTTCATAACTATAATACTTCCTCTACTAATTCTTTCAACACCTCAAACTTATTTGTTTGAACTTGATTTACAAATTTACCATCAACAAAAGTTGCGAATGTAGGCAAGTTATCAACTGTTGCTAATTGTCTACTTTCAGGGAATTTCTCAGCATCAGCAATTACAAAAGAAACATTTTCATTCTCGTTTGCTAATTTTTTGAACTTTGGTTTCATTATTCTGCAGTTACCACACCAAGTTGCAGAGTATTGTACTACTACAGTTTTATTTTCTGAAACGATATTCGTTAAATTATCGCTATTCAATTCTTGTACCATTTTTGTAATCTTTAAAAAAAGAGAGTTCAGAAAATCTGAAACTCTCCTTTGATATATTGTTATAATATTAGTTTACAGCTAAGTATTCAGCAGTAGCTTTAGCATTTGGTTGCATAGCTGCTTTTCCTTCTTCCCAGTTAGCTGGACAAACCTCACCTTTTTCTTGTACGTGAGTGTAAGCATCGATTAAACGTAAATATTCGTTTACATTTCTACCGATTGGCATGTGGTTTACACCTTCGTGTACAACAGTTCCTTCTTCATCGATAATATACGTAGCTCTGTAAGTTACGTTATCTCCTTCCACTTGTACAGTTCCTGTAGCTTCGTCATATACTTCGTTAGTAATATCTAAAATTCCTAATATAGAAGATAAGTTACGGTTGCTATCTGCTAATAATGGGTAAGTAACACCTTCAATTCCTCCGTTATCTTTAGATTGGTTTAACCAAGCGAAGTGTACTTCAGGAGTATCACAAGAAGCTCCAATTACGATAGTATTTCTTTTCTCAAACTCTGGTAAAGCAGCTTGGAAAGCATGTAATTCAGTAGGACATACAAAAGTGAAGTCTTTTGGATACCAAAATAATACCACTTTCTTCTTGTTGTTTACTGCTTCTTCTAAAACGTTTAATTTGAACGTGTCTCCCATTTCGTTCATTGCATCTACGTTTAAGTCTGGGAACTTTTTTCCAACTAATGTTGCCATTCTATTATTTTTAAAATTGAATTATTATTTACATTGTTTTTCAAAAACAGTTGCAAAATTACACTCTTATTAGTCCGAAACAAATCAAATTCTAAATGAAAATCTTATTCAATCATAAGAAAATTCAATACTAACCTAAAAGCTTTTATCGTATCTTTATAAAACACTACATAACAAGCGATTACAACTACGAATAACCAAAATCTATTTTCATATAAAATATATAGATAAAAATAATGATGGGTTTTATTGTAGTTTTGAACTCGAACTAACATAAAAGTTTTTAGCAATGAACAATACTAACAAATACTCTGGAGACATCTCAAAATGCCCATTTCATAGCACTCAAAAAAAGCCTGCTGGTGGAGGAACAACTAATAGAGACTGGTGGCCAAATGAATTAAAATTAAACATATTACGTCAAAATGCTACAAAGTCTAATCCAATGGGAGAAGATTTTGATTATGCAGAAGCATTTAATAGTTTAGATTATGCTGCATTAAAACAAGATGTTATTGATTTAATGACAGATTCTCAAGATTGGTGGCCTGCAGATTATGGACATTATGGAGGATTTATGATTCGTATGGCTTGGCATAGTGCTGGTACATATCGTGTTGGTGACGGAAGAGGTGGCGCTGGAACTGGTACACATCGTTTTGCTCCATTAAATAGCTGGCCAGATAATGGTAATTTAGATAAAGCTCGTTTATTACTTTGGCCTGTAAAAAAGAAATACGGTAATAAAATTTCTTGGGCAGATTTAATGATTTTAGCAGGAAACTGTGCTTTAGAATCTATGGGGTTCAAAACCTTTGGATTTGCAGGAGGAAGAGAAGATGTTTGGGAACCAGAACAAGATATATACTGGGGAAGCGAAAACCAATGGTTAGGTAACGACGAACGTTACGATACTAGTGATGGTGAATTAGAAGGACACTTAGGAGCAGTACACATGGGATTAATTTATGTAAATCCTGAAGGTCCAAATGGAAAGCCAGATCCTTTGAAGTCTGCTCATGATATAAAGATCACTTTTGGTCGTATGGCAATGAATGATGAAGAAACTGTTGCTTTAGTGGCTGGTGGTCATACTTTTGGAAAAGCACATGGCGCTGCTGATCCTGATAAATACGTTGGTGTAGAACCACACGGAGCTTCAATCGATCAAATGAGTACAGGTTGGAAAAATTCTTATGGAACTGGAGTATTAGACGATACTATTACAAGTGGTTTAGAAGGTGCTTGGACTCCGAACCCAATTCAGTGGGATCATGATTATTTTGATGTTTTATTAAATTACGAATGGGAATTAACTAAGAGTCCGGCAGGAGCTCATCAATGGACACCAACTGTTGATTCTAATGCTAGAATGGCTCCAAAAGCTGGAAATCCGAATGAAAAACAAGCTTTAATGATGTCTACTGCAGATATGGCTTTAAAAATGGATCCTGTGTATAGAGAAATATCAGAACGTTTTCATAAAGATCATGCTGCTTTTGAAGATGCATTTGCTCGTGCTTGGTTTAAATTAACACACCGTGATATGGGACCAATCGATCGTTATTTAGGTCCTGAAGTTCCTTCTGAAGAATTAATTTGGCAAGATCCAATTCCTAAAGTTGATTATACATTAACTGGAGAAGATATCGCTTCTCTTAAGAAAATGATTTTAGCTTCAGAATTATCAATTTCTGAATTGGTGAAAACGGCTTGGGCTTCGGCTTCAACATATAGAGGTTCAGATAAACGTGGTGGTGCTAACGGAGCAAGAATTCGTTTAGAGCCTCAAAGAAATTGGGAAGTAAACAATCCTGAAGAATTAAATAAAGTTTTATCAGTTTTAGAAAGAATTCAAAAAGAATTTAATGGGACAATTTCAATTGCAGATTTAATTGTTTTAGCTGGTAACACAGGTGTGGAAGAAGCTGCTAAGAATGCAGGGCACGATGTTAGTGTTCCTTTTTCTCAAGGAAGAGGTGACGCTACTCAAGAACAAACAGATTTAGAATCTTTTAGCCATTTAGAACCTTTAGCAGACGGATTTAGAAATTATATCAATCCGAAACTAAAAAACGTTGCAGATGAAGATTTACTTGTAGATCGTGCTAATTTGTTAACGCTTTCTATTCCTGAAATGACTGTTTTAGTTGGAGGTCTACGTGTGTTAGGAGCAAATTACCACAACTCAAAACATGGAGTATTTACCGATACTGTAGGAAGTTTAACTAACGATTTCTTTACTAATATTTTAGATTTTGCTCTGACTTGGAAAGCTACCTCATCTGATGATAAAGAATTTGCTGGTAGTGATCGTAGAACTGGTGCTACTAAATTTACTGGAACTAGAGCGGATTTAATTTTTGGTTCGAACACAGAATTAAGAGCAGTTTGTGAAGTTTACGGTGCAAATGATGGCCAAGAAAAATTCGTTAACGATTTTGTAAAAGCATGGACTAAAGTTATGGATTTAGACAGATTTGATTTATAATCTTTTTTTAATATTTATTACTCAAAAAGGCCAGATTTAATTCTGGTCTTTTTTTATTTCAAGCTTTTAACACTCATAATTATTCAGAATAATTTTAATTTACATTATATTTGCAACTATGATGCAATAAACCCTTAAATTGAAAAAACTAAAAAGCATAACGAGTTTCTTTGTGTCTTGTGTTATACTATTAACACATTTTGTAGTTTTTTTCCATACAGTTGCTCATGAAATACATGACTCTCATCATAACGATATAATCATTACTTCTGCAGATGTAGAGTTTAAACAAAATGACAGCTTAAATGAGGACTGTAAACTTTGTGATGTTTATTTAGATTTAGATCTAGAAAAATCTTTTTTACAATCAACTTATTCATTTATTTCTCATCTCTTTTCAAAAGACATATTTCAACTAGATAATAATCTAGATTCAATAACACTTTATCTTAAACAATCTAGGTCACCACCTAATTGTACAAAATACATTTAATCTCTTTTTGAAATTAAAACAATAGATTTATAATCAATATTGTTGATATGTATTACATCTATCTAGCAAATTATCTGCTAAAAAATGTTCTTAATTCTTAAGAACTTATTTATCACATTTTAAATACAATCGTTATGTTACAAGCAAAAAAGCTTAGCATGCGCTATAATGAAAAAATAGCGTTAAAAGATTTAAGTTTTTCTGTAGCTCCTGGGGAAATTTTTTGTTTACTCGGACAAAATGGAGCTGGTAAAACTACTACTATTAATATTTTTTTAGGTTTATTAGAACCTTCATCTGGAGAAGCTCTTATTGATGAAATTCCTGTCGACAAGAACAATAACTCAACAAGAAATTCAATAGCATATATTCCTGAAATTGTTCAATTATATGGAAACTTAACAGGATTAGAAAACCTAGATTTCTTAAGTCGTTTGGCTTGATTTTCTTACAGTGAAGAAGAATAAAAACAATACTAAACTAAAGCTAATTTAGAACCTGATGCTTTTAAGAAGAAGCTAAAAAAATATTCTAAAGGTATGCGACAAAAAGTTGGAATAGCTATAGCCTTAGCTAAAAATGCTTCATATATTTTAATGGACGAACCTACTTCTGGTTTAGATCCAAAAGCTTCAGTTGAATTCGCTAATACCTGTAAAGAATTATCTGCCAATGGTGTGGGGATACTAATGGCTACTCACGATATATTTAATGCTGTAAATATTTGTGCTCGAATAGGAATAATGAAAGAGGGAACATTAGTTCATATCGAGGAAACAGAAAATATTTCAGCTCAACAATTACAAGAACTATATATCAAAACAATTTAACCAATATAAATACGTCGAAATGAAATTTAGAAAGTTGGTACTAGGATTTTTTATATTTCTGGTACATGTAAGTTTTTCACAATCTAGAATCACGGGGATGGTTTTAGATACAGACAACAACCCTATATTTGGAGCCAATGTTATTTTAACAAAAGGAACTAAAAATGTAAAAGGGGTAGTAACAGATTACGATGGGAAATTCATTTTAGAAACTAATAAAAATGATGATTATCTAATTCGTATAACATTTGTAGGTTTTGAAACTCAAACAAAAGCCGTAACTATTTCTGATAATAATATCGATTTAGGTACAATTATTTTAAAAGAATCTGCAGAATTACTTCAATCCGTAGAAATTATAGGAAGAAAACGAGATGACTACAATAGTGATTATTCTTTTTCAGCAACAAAAATTGCTATCAAAAACAAAGAATTACCACAAGCAGTTTCTACCGTTACAAAAGAATTAATTGCAGATCGTCAAGCATTTCAATTAACAGATGCGGTAAAAACTGTAAGTAATGTTTCTATTACAGGACTTTATAACCACTATAATATTCGTGGTATTACTCAAGCGGATGATGGTCAAGTAGTCAATGGAATGCGTACTCGTCAGTATTACTTTATTCAACCAATTACTTCTCATTTAGAACGTGTAGAAGTTATAAAAGGACCTTCTTCTGTTACTTTTTCTAGTGCCGATCCTGGAGGAACTGTAAATATGGTTACTAAAAAACCTTTAAAAGAAAACTACAGAGAAATATCTATGTCTACTGGAAGTTTTGGTACTTTAAGAGCTACTGGAGATTTTACTGGGCCTTTAAACGAAGAAAAAACTTTATTATATCGTTTTAATACTGCTTACCAAGAAGCAGACTCTTTTAGAGATATCGTAAATAGTAATACCTTTTTAGTTGCTCCATCTCTTAGTTATGTTCCTAATGATAATACGGCTCTTAATGTTGAAATGGTTTACACAAATGGAGAAGGTAACTTAGATAGAGGACAACCTATATTTACAGCTGTTGGGGCAAATTATGATCCAAACAGTACACCTATCAGTTTAAATCCAGGTGCTGCTAATGATTTTTACAAAACTAAAGAAATCATGTTTATGACAAGCTTTAGTAAAAAGTTTACTGAAGACTTTGGTTTTAATGCTCAGTACATGAAACAAACATGGGATGAAGATTTACAAGAACATCGAATTGATGCTTTTAATCAATCATATGATATTAATGGAAATGTAGTTCCGAATTTAGCAGCAATGCGATATGCTGAAAGACAACAATCTTGGAATACAAATAACTTTAGTGCATATTTTAATTACGATATTAAAAGTGATAACATTACAAATAAAATTTTAGTTGGTTATGATTCAACACGCTGGGAAAGAAAAATAGGCGGACAAAATTCTGCTAGAAGATATTTATTAAATGATGGTTCTATTGGTAGATTTAGACCAGGAACGAGTGATCCAAATGATTTCCAACAAGAAAATGGTTTATTAGTTCCAGCCGTGCCACATTTCGATTTAACAAATCCTTTTAATGGAATAAGAAATACTAGTAATTATCCATTATCTCAATTTGAAATTCCAGCGAACTTAACATCTTCAGATGGTATTTATATTCAGAATCAATTCAAAATTGGAAAATTCTCAGCTTTAATTAATTTAAGATACGAATGGTTTTCTGATATTTTTGATTATCAAGGAGATGAGCAAAAATTCACACAACAGGCTTTTATTCCTAGACTTGGAGCTACATATGAAGTTACAAACGACATTAGTTTATACACTACATATTTAGAAGGTTTTCAACCACATACAAATACTGTGTCATTATCTCCTTCAGCTGAAGGATTCTTTTGGACTGGTTCTCCTGGAAGATTTGACCCTTTAGAAAGTAGTTTATTTGAATTTGGTGCAAAAGGATCATTTTTCAATGGTAAATTAAATGCAAATTTTGCTTTATTTGAAGTTACTCAGAAAAACATTTTACTAGGAGATACTTTTGATACAGATAACTTAACTACAAGAGGAGAACAACGTAGTACAGGTTTTGAAATGGACATTTCTGGTTATGTTGTTCCGAATTTTCAGGTTACAGCCTCATATGGTTATACAGATGCTAAAATCATAGATGATTCAATATTAGAATTCATTGGAGAGCGAATTGGTGGAGCTCCTAAACATAATGCTAATTTCTGGGGACGTTACGACTTCTCTAATAAAACTTTAAAAGGTATAGGAATTGGTTTAGGTGCACAATATGTAGATGAAAGATACACTTGGTATAACCCAGCTTATCTTCCAGATAGAGTTTTATTACCAAGTTACACTGTATTTGATGCTGCTGTGTATTATAAACCAAACAATACCAATATTCAATTAACTTTAAAAGTAAATAACTTATTAGATAATAAATATTGGTTAGGTGGTTTAAACCCTTCAAGGTTAGCACCTGGAGCACCTAGAAATATACTATTAAACGCTACTTACAAATTTTAATAGATGAAGAAGTCAGTTGTTATTTTAATAGCTAAGCAATTCTTTAAAAAGACCTTTAACTCTAAAGGTCTTATGGCTCTATTAACGATTTTCTTACTTGTACTTATTTATGTTACTGTAGATGGATGGAATGCTTTTGAAGCAAATCATCATACCATTGAGCATCATCAAGATAAAGCAAGAAAAAGTTGGGAAGATAATCCTGACAAACATCCGCATCGTATGGCGCATTTCGGAACTTTTGCTTTCCGAACTCAACATCCGTTACGAATTTTTGATTCAGGAATTGAAAGTTATACTGGTAATTCTATTTTTTTAGAAGCCCACAGACAAAATACAGCAAATTTCTCAGAAGCAAGTTTATCAACCGGATTAGTTCGTTTTGGAGATTTAAACATAGCTATGCTACTACAGTTAATTTTACCTTTAATAATTTTCTTTATTGGTTATGCCGCTATTTCTTCTGAAAAAGAAAGCGGAACTCTTAAAATTTATTACACTCAGGGTGTAACCATGAAAGAATTATTATTAGGTAAATCTTTGGGGCTATTTTTAATTGTTGCGCTATTTTTTATTCCTGCTTTATTAGCACTTTGGAGTATCGCTTTGGTAGATGATTTTCATCTTGAAAACGCTGCTGTTTTAGTACGTATAATTTTAATAAGCATTTGTTATATAATCTTTTATGCTATATTATGTAGCCTAACAATAATTATATCTGGACGAAGTGCTAATTCAAATAAAGCTTTATTAAGTTTATTAGGTGGTTGGTTGTTGTTCTTTGTTATTATTCCTAAAACTTCACAAGTAGTTGGTAACTCTATTTACCCAAATTTATCTAAAATTGAATTCAGAGCAGAAGTTGAAGAAGAGGTTTCTAAAAAAGGGGACAGTCACGATCCGAACGATCCTCATTTCAATAAACTTCGCGATTCGATTTTAAAAGTCTACAATGTTACCGATGTTAAAGACTTGCCATTTAATTATAGCGGGTTCTTAATGAGTAAAGGAGAAGAACAAACAGCTTTAATTTACAATCAAGAACAAGATAAACTAATTAAATCATACAAAAATCAGAATAGTATAACTAATGGTTTAGTAATTTTTAATCCTTATTTAGCTATTAAAAACTTATCAATGAGTTTATCTGGAACAGATTTCACTACATACGTAGGTTTTTTAAATCAGACTGAAAAGTACAGATATAAACAATCTCAATACATGAATGAACTTCAAATGAAGTTTATTAGTAATAAAGCCACAACTAGCGAAGGGAAAGTTCATGTCGTTGGACAAGAATACTGGAAATCTGCTCCAAAGTTTGAATATCAGTTTTTATCAGTAAGCAAAACGATTAAAAATCAACTTTTTGCTTTTGTAAGTCTTTTTGTTTGGTTCATCGTTTCTTGTATTATTATGATAAAATTTTCTAATCGTTTTAAAATTATCTAAAGTGTATAAATTATTAATAAAACAGTTTTTTAGATCGAAAACCGTACTACTTGCATTTGGAATTTTAATGCTTTTGGGAATCTTAGGTATTAGTACTGGAAAACAGTTTCTTAATCAGAAGCAAACTGCAATAGAAAAAACTACAGAAAAACAACGAAAACATATAGAAAATCAAGTTCATTTGCATAAAGATGATATTGGTTTATTATTGTATTATTTAAAATTTTCGTTTATCAATAATTTACAACCTACTGCTGGAATAGCAATTGGACAAAGCGATGTAAATCCTCATATTCAAAATGTTAAGATTTTAAATTTAGAAGGTCAGAAATATGATACAGATTTAGTAAACCCTATGCGTCTCCAAGTCGGAAATTTGGATCTAAGTTTCCTTATTATCTTTTTGTTTCCTTTAGTTATTATTGCTTTAAATTTCAATATTCTATCGGAAGAAGAAGAAAATGGAACTTGGAAAATGGTGACACTACAAGGAAAGTCTACTTTTCAATATTTAATAATGAAATTATCTATTCGATTAGTATTCGTTTCTATTGTTTTAGCTGTACTATTCATTCTAGCAAAAGTAATATTAAGCATCCCTTTTTCTAGTGACTTTATAAACATGATTATCATAAGTTACATTTATATCTTTTTTTGGTTTGCACTTTGTTTCTTTGTCATCATTTTAAGAAATTCATCAAATACAAATGCAATTACACTTTTAACAAGTTGGCTTGTATTGGTTGTATTTTTACCGGTATTGGTAAATAATTACATCACTAATAAATATCCAGTTGGCGAAGCTTTAAGCATGACAATTAAACAGCGTGATGAATATCATAAAAGGTGGGATACTGATAAGCAAGAAACTATGAAAAAGTTTTACGCACATTACCCTCAGTTTTCTAAATACAAAGTTGAAGACAAAGGTTTTTCGTGGGTTTGGTATTATGCAATGCAACAAATGGGTGACGATGAATCAAAACTAGAACGTTCACAGATGTATGATAAAATTGAAAAAAGAGCTGAATTGAGTAAACAAATAGCTCAGTTTTTTCCTCCTTTACAAATTCAATTGTCTATGAACACTATAGCCAATACAAGTTTAGCTCAACATGTAAAATTTTTAAACGCTACTTCTGATTTTCATGAAAGAAAACGTCTAGATTTCTATCCTAGAATTTTTGAAAATGAAAATGTGAATTCTGTAGATTGGAAAAACTATAAGCCAGAGTTTTTTAAAGCAGAAAACAACTTTAGCTTAATTAAAACAATTATTCCAATTCTTTTATTGACCTTAATTTTGCTTGGCTCAAGTCTTTTGATACACTTTAGAAAATAATTTAAGATGAAATATTTAATTGGTATTCTATGTTTTTTATTTGCAAATGCATCTTTTAGTCAATTTTCCTTTCAAGGAGAAACTATAGCAGCAGGAACAAAAAAACATTTTAAAGTTCCTATTTCTGATAAAAATCATACAACCTTTATTCCTATAACTGTTATCTGTGGTATAGAAAAAGGACCAACTTTAGGAATTACTGCTGGTGTTCATGGTTATGAATACCCGCCAATTATGGCAGGACAACGTTTAATTAAAAGTATTAATCCTAAAAGATTAAAAGGAATAGTTATTTTAGTTCAAATTGCTAATGTTGGAAGTTTTTCAAACAGATCTCCATTTGTAAATGCTTTAGATAAAAAGAACTTAAACAGAACTTTCCCTGGAAATTCTAACGGAACAGTTACCGAAAAAATCGCAGATTTTATTACCAATTCTATAATTTCAAAATCAGATTTTTTTCTTGATGTTCGTGCTGGAGATGCTTCTGAAGATTTAATGCCATATGCTGCATATTATTCAAATACTACAATGCCCTCTGCTTCTTCAAAAGGTCGAAAAATGGCAGAAGCTTTACTTTTTGATCATATCGTTATTTTTAAAACAGACGGAAAAGATTATATAAAAAAAGACAAACCAAGTTTATATTGCTCTGCTGAAGCTTTTAAAAGAAATATTCCTTCTGTAGATATTGAATGTGGTCGATTAGGAATGGTTGAAAATGAAGCTGTACTTAAAATAGAAGAAGGGATATTAAATATGCTAATTCATTTAAATATGAAAATTAGTTTGGAAAAAGCTATTCAGCAAAACGCTTATTTATTTATTGAAAATCGAACTTATCAAAGTAGTGCTTTTGATGGTATTTATTACCCTTTCAAAAAATCTGGAGATTATATTACTAAAGGAATGAAAATTGGTAAAATCACAGATTACTTTGGCAACACACTAGAAACAGTTTATGCTAAAGCTGATGGAATTATACTTTTAACTATTGGGACTCCTCCAATAAAAAAAGGAGAAACTTTACTGGTTATTGGAGATGTTAATAAAATATAATTAAAAAAAGCCTCAGATTTATCCGAGGCTTTTTTTTATAATTATTTACTTGCAAATAATTTAATATCGTTTGCTGATACTGTTTTTTCTCCAAGAATAATTAAACGTTCAACTACATTTCGTAACTCACGAATATTACCTGTCCAATCGTATTCTTGTAATAATTTAATCGCTTCTTTAGCAAACTCTTTCTTAGGTGTACCTTGTTCATTTGCAATTTTATTTGCAAAAAATTCTACTAATGAAGGAATATCTTCTCTCCTATCATTTAATGCTGGAACCTTAATTAAAATTACAGCTAATCGATGATATAAATCTTCTCGAAAACGTCCTTCTGCGATTTCATTTTTCAAGTCTTTGTTTGTAGCTGCTAAAACACGAACATTAACTTTTATGTCTTTATCTGAACCAACTCTTGAAATTCTATTTTCCTGTAAAGCTCTTAACACTTTTGCTTGAGCAGACAAACTCATATCTCCAATCTCATCTAAGAAAATAGTTCCTCCATTTGCTGCCTCAAATTTACCTGCTCTATCTTTATTTGCTCCTGTAAAACTTCCTTTTACATGACCGAATAATTCACTTTCAATCAACTCAGATGGTATAGCCGCACAATTGACTTCAATCATTGGTGCTTTTGATCTATCTGATTTTTCGTGTAACCAATGTGCAACTAATTCTTTTCCTGTTCCATTCGGACCAGTAATTAAAACTCTAGCATCAGTAGCGGCTACTTTTTCAATGATATCTTTAATATGGGTAATTGCATCACTCTCCCCTATCATTTCATAATTTTTGCTCACCTTTTTCTTTAAACGCTTGTTTTCTACAACAAGTTCTTTTCTGTCTAGAGCATTACGAACTGTATTTAACAAACGATTTAAATCTGGTGGTTTTGAGATATAATCGAAAGCACCTAAACGCATCGTATTTACGGCTGTATCTAGATCTCCATGACCCGAGATCATCACCATTGGAATTTCTGGTTTAATCTTTTTTGCTTTCTCTAACACCTCTACTCCATCCATCTTGGGCATTTTAATATCACAAAGTACAAGATCATAATCGTTGTTCTTAATTAGCTCGATTCCCGCTAACCCATCTTCTGCTTCTTCTACTTGGTAACTATCATTTTCTTCTGAAATAATTTTTTTCAGTACACGACGAATAGCTGCTTCGTCTTCTATGATTAATATTTTAGACATATAATATGTTTTTATTCAATACGTTTAAAATCTCTGTTTTGTTTTCTTGAAAATACGACTCTTCGTACTTAACAAAAAGAAATTTATCATTTTTATTTGTAAACCTAATCAAAGACTGTTCCTCAATTAATGTATAGGCTTTAAAATCTTCCCAAAGATAGTCTTCAAAGTAATTTCCCTTGCTAACCAAACCTTGCTTTGTAAAATAAAAAATGCGCTTATCATTTATTATAAAACTAATAAGATAGATTAAAGAAATTATATAATAAGCAAAATGATTAGCTGTAGAATCAAAAAAGAAATTAACAAAAGTATTAGGTTTAAATTCTATCAAATAGCCATACCTTATTGTTAAATACAATAGAATAATTGCTAGGATAGAAATTAAATAATCCCAAAATTTTGATCTAAATAATTCAATTCTGCCTAATAGTATTCTGTTGCTACTTCCAAAATAAATCATGAATAATTCATATAGTTTAACTACAACTAGAGTGACAACTAAGAATAGAACTATTTCAATAGATAATTGAACATCAATTACACTGAATAAAAAGAATAATCCGAAACAAATAAATAATGATGCTTTTAAAGCTTTTCTTATTTTCATTAACTTTTCAGCAATTAATATTTAATAGTTAGTCATTTCTAATGTCTTATTTTCTCCATCTTTAAGTTCAAAATGCCTCATAATTCCTACTCCGCCATCAAAAATCATGAAAGCTACTATATAGTATTTCCCTGATGGTAAATTAGAATACTCAAATGTTCCATCAGCATTACAAGTAACTTTTATTGTATCATGATATCCCTTAGGGTCAGGAGTAAACTTTGGTACTCCATCTGCAGCGAATACAAAATCAGCTTTTTTGTCTTTATAAATATGAGATAATCGTTCTTCTGAATAAGCGGAATATGGCATTAATTCAACAGAAAATTCTTCCCCAAAACGTACATCTCCTTCTTTAGGTTTAAATTTTGCTACGCCTTTTATTGTAGCTGTTCCTTTATTTTTAAACCACTTAACTTCTTCTTCATTAAAGATATTTTTAATCTTGATTATTTCTGTTTTCACCTCTTCTTTTTCTTCTTTCTTTATCTGATCAC
>ERZ1740052.264-NODE-264-length-18430-cov-6.547864_pt1 | contig 18430 bp, 15 predicted proteins | sample MGYA00581750_ERZ1740052 | MGnify/ENA primary metagenome ERZ1740052 (study PRJEB43018, sample SAMN04849743) | marine metagenome | isolation source: floating plastic debris | place: Pacific Ocean | collected 2008-08-30 | study: EMG produced TPA metagenomics assembly...
GCCCTTGCCAGATAAGGTACAAACTCTCGCTGTCCCCCAGATTTATTTCCCTGTCCTCCTGGCATTTGTACGCTGTGGGTAGCATCAAACACCACGGGATAGCCTAATTCTCGCATTTGAGGAAAAGAACGAAAATCAACCACCAGGGTGTTGTAACCAAAACTAGTACCTCGTTCGGTCAACAATATATTTTTAGCCCCTGCTGCTTCTAATTTTTTGACCACATTTTTCATATCCCAAGGTGCAAGAAATTGACCTTTTTTGACATTGATAGCTTTACCAGTAGCAGCAGCAGCCAAAAGTAAATCAGTCTGACGACATAGAAAAGCTGGTATTTGCAGAACATCTACTACTTGAGCAACAGGTGCTGCTTGGCTACTTTCATGAATATCAGTTACTACAGGAACACCAATTTTATCTCTGACTTTCTGAAGTATTTCTAATCCTTTGTCTAATGATTGTCCTCGGAAGGAATTAATGGAAGTCCGATTGGCTTTATCGAAAGAAGACTTAAAGATAAAAGAAATATTTAGACGCTCGCATACTTTGTAAATCTCTTCGGCCATCTTTAATGTAAAGTCTTCCGATTCAATAACGCACGGACCACCGAGTAAGGTAAGTTTACAATCATCTCCAATAAAAAGGTTGTCAGTAATTTGAGTACGAATCATATTTATTATTACCTAATAAGTAGTGGTATTATAACTAAAAGCAATCAGCTTGCTTAATTAATTAATTAATCATAATTTTGATAGCTTGTCAGTATTCTATCAAGTTATTTGCTCTCGCTTATATATTAATTATGAGAATATTTAGTAAAGAAAGCATTAATTATTTTGTAATAGAATAATTAAAAGATATACATACTAAATTTTTCATTTGATGATTTAAATAGAATTGGCGACAAATCAAATCACTAAAGTCAGCATTTAATTGTCACCAATAAAGTCACAGCCATATCCCAGAAATTTTACTTACCCTCTTCCTGGAGATAGCTTGATTTTAAATATGGTTGAATTAACTCTATTAATTGTAAGGTGCGAATTTTCACCCCTCGGTCGTGAAGATGATAATTGCTATCATAAAACATTGATTTATCATACATAAAATCTTCTGGTGTACCAATTACAGGAACATTATTACTTTCGTAAAATTTTTCGATACTATTAAGAAAATTCTGTTGTTGTTCTTGCTGATAAATCTCAAAATAAGTAGTATTTGGCCAACTTGCTAGCACTTTTATATTATTTTGATTACACCAGTCGATGAATTTAAGGATATTTTTGATACCTCGATTATTCAAGTTGATAGAATCCCAATCTTCGACTCCACCCAAAGGTGCGATTGATTCTTGATTTTTTAATTGTTCCTGGGTCATATCAGCTTCACGATTATCGATAATGTCTCCATATTGGTTATGAGTTTTTTGTAAATCTGTTTTATTAATATTTTGCGGTGGATTAAACTTCGCAAATATTCCCTCTTTCAATCGTCCCAAAGAGATACTACTTATAAATTGAATTTTAGTAATTAAATCAAGTGATAGAAAATAATCCAAGTCGTGAGCCATGACATAATCAATAACTGTGGCATTAGGTCTATCACTGGTATTGTAATAGTAATATTCTAGTGGGAGAATTACTGTATCCCCAGGATTGAGCCACTTACGAGGTAAGCTAAGAACATAATCAACACTCATATCTGCAACAGTACCTCCATTAAAACAAGAGACTCCTGTTTTTTCCTGGATTAGCTCGCAACTAATACCCAAACGAGCACTTGAACCTGCAATAATTGCTAATTTTGGTGAATTGGTAGATTGAGCTATTTTAGTTTTAAATTCATATAATTCTGCCCGTTCTATAGTACTTTGAGTCGGAGCACCTAGTTGAAATATTATAACTAGAGAAAAAGAGAATAAACCAATGAGAAACCCTAATAAAATTCCTCGCAAAAAATTTCTATATTTCATATGTCGCTAAAATCCTCAAAAATTAAAATATAAGAATTCACTTTCTGGTACTTTTATCATCATTTTTACTACTATAAATAAACCCAAGCCTAGCAATATTCCACCAATAATACCTGGATGCCATAAATAGCTTTTCAATCTATGGAAAATATTTCTATTGTTATTAGATTTATGTTTTTCAGATACATAGTTACCTTTAAATTTGAAATAGTTTGCAACTAATTGATTAGTATTAGGTAAACACCATATAACAAAACCTAATAATATTAATTTTCCGATAAATGTAAATCCTTTGTCAGATAAAACATTAAGAGATAAAGAAACACCATTTTTACCGCTCATTGCTCCCAATATATTAAAAGAAGCATCCATACTCTCTGCTCTAAAAAATACCCATGCCACTACAACCGCTAAAAACGTCACTACATAACCTAATATTTGACTCCACCAAAAACTCTGCTGCAAATTGTGTCCTAAAAATTTCCGCAAAGAGCGCCATTGATGGTTGAGAACTAAGTAAACCCCATGTAAGCCTCCCCAGACAACAAAAGTCCAACCAGCACCATGCCAAAGACCTCCTAATAACATGGTTATGATTAAATTAAGGTTGCGCCTAAGTTCTCCCTTACGACTCCCACCTAAAGGAATATAGAGGTAATCTCGTAGAAAATTAGACAGAGTTATATGCCAGCGTCGCCAAAAATCACTGATACTAACAGCTTTGTATGGAGAATTGAAATTAATTGGTAGTCTAATTCCAAATATCCTCGCTGCACCTATTGCCATGTCTGAGTAACCGGAAAAATCAAAGTAAAGCTGAAAAGTATATGCTAGGGTGCCAACCCAAGCATCTAAGAAACTAAGCTCACTTCCAGCAGTAGCAGCACTAAATGTTTGATTCGCAGCTCCAGCAACTATACTGTCAGCTAATAAGACTTTTTTGAATAAACCTAGTAAGAAAAATGCTAAACCTACAGCAATATTTTCGGAACTGAAACGAGCAATAGATTTATTAGTAAACTGGGGAATTATGTCCTTGTGGTGAACAATTGGTCCCGCAATCAGTTGAGGGAAAAAAGAAACAAACAGACTATAGTACAAAAGGTTATATTCTTTTGTTTCTCCCCGGTAACTATCTACTAAGTAGGCAATTTGCTGAAATGTAAAAAAGGAAATACCTAAAGGAAGAATAATCTGAGGGTGTGAAAAATTCGTATTAATAATAGCGTTTAGATTTTCAAGAAAAAAGTTAGTATATTTAAAATAACCAATTAACCCCAAATTTACGGCAATTCCTAGAAACAAGAGGTTTTTTCTAATTATTGGTACAATGGAGTTTTTACTTAAGAAAAATCCAACGCAGTAATTGAATAAAATCGAGAATATTAATAAGCTTAGATATTTAGGATTCCACCAACCATAAAAAAATAGCGAAGCTGCAACACATGAGATTGCCCAACTAGAGTAGAATAGTCTACTTGTTAATAAATACGATAAGAGCGTAATCGGGAGAAACAAAAAAATGAACTCTATTGAATTAAATAACATATAAAAACCCTAAAATTTCACTTTGAAAGACTAGCGAAAAAAATATCTTGTGCCGATAAAATGGCTATAAACAGAAAAAAGGTGAATAACTTTTTTACATTTAGGAAGTTTAGATTGCTTAACTATAGACTTGTAAAGATTAAATTCTGTTTGATTCGGTTTAGGAATTGTTTTGAATTCAAAATGAGCAAATTGGTCTAAGTTTTTTGAATCATTCATTTTTTCGGACAAAAATGAGAATAAACGAGTTTTAGCTTGCTTGTATCGCTCTAAATATTCAGGTGTCCTTTTCTCTTTACGAGCATAGTGATTATTATTCCCATGAACTCTATAATTTACTAAAGGTTGAGCGAGATAAAATTTTCTTGCTCCTACAATTGAAGCTCCAAAAATTATGCAATCATCAGCACGAACGCGCCAATCTTCAAGATAAGGAATTGGTAAAAACTTTTCTAGTATAGTTCTACGCATTGTAAGTGTAGAAGTTCGATGACCTATCCACACTTGTCTATGGAGAGTTGCAATTTTGGAATAGCCAAGGTCGCGATTGTTTTCATAACAACTAGCGATTCTTTCTTCATTACCAAATAGCTCAGCACTACAAAATAAAAAATCGCACATTGGATTATCTTTGTAGAATTTAACGACTTCAGCGATGTAATTATCTTTATAAAGGTCATCAGCATCTAAGAAGCAGATGATATCTCCTTTAGAAGCCAAAAAACCTTGATTAATACTAGAAAGTTGACCTTCGTTTTTCTCTTTGAGTACTAATTTAACAGTTTCATGATTGGTAAACTTGTCCTGCAATATTTGTACAGAATTATCTGTTGATTTATCATCAACTACAATAATTTCATCTACAGGATAAGATTGGTTTAAAACACTATTAACACTATCGATAACGTAGTCTTGATAGTTGTAATTATTGATTAGAACCGAAATTTTCATTGAAATACTTTGCCTTCTAAATTAAAGATACAGACATTGTTTATTTTGTTTCGTTGAGTAGAAATTGATTTTAATTTAACCTTGAGTCACTTGAGAGTATTAATGTTTGAAGTAAAATTATTTTTAATTCTGATTCTTTTTATCGGTATTTCAACAGTGTAGTAAAACAATAAAGATATTATTAGAGAGATAAATACTAGTTCGATGGCATTATTAATGTCTAAAACATAATATCCAAAAATTAATGCTGGTATATGAAATACATAAAATGGATAAGATATATTTCCTAAATACTCAAAAATATTCAATAATATCTTAGGCAATTTTATAGATTTTGAATATATAACCGTCAAGCATGTTAAAACATATGTAAATATTTCTAACTTTGCTTTAGAAAAACCATTAGCCCCTAATAATATGCAGCCAATTGCGATGATTAATATTCTTATATTTATCGCATTTTTACTTGTCTGTTCACGAAAATAGAGAAAACCCAACAGCCAAGACCAAATTAGAAAAACTAAGCCAAAACCATATTCTAAATGTGAGTAATAAGGGAGGTTTAAATAAGGATATAGTAGATATGCTATAGCAGAAAATATAACGCCAAAATATATTTTTTTATTATTTAGTTTGATTAAAAATGGTGCTATTAAATAACAAAAAGCTTCAAGACTTAAAGTCCAGAGTATTGGATTGGATGAAATAGGTTTCATGATAAAACCATTCATGAATAGAAGATTTCCTATAAGCTCTTTTAGATGAGGTTTTGCAAAAATAAAATTACCATAGGGGGTTTGAATTTCTGGATTCAAAAATGCGAAAGGAACTAAGGAAACAATCACACCTAAAAAATATAAAGGATAAAGTCTGATAAATCGACGTTTGTAAAATCCTTCTGACTTTTTAGTTAGAGAATCTGCAATAGAATAACCAGATATGAATAAAAAACCCAAAACAGCAGAAAAAGCACTAAACTCATTGAACTTTAATAAAAAGCTCTCAGGAGGTAAAAACCAACGCAAGTGATTGCAAAATACAATCCATGCGAGAAAAAAACGAAGTCCAGCTAAAATTTGCCACTGCATAATGATTCTGATTCCTCATAATAGTCTTAAATTCTTGTAAATTAATGTCGGTGACGTTGATACCAGGTAGAGCCTAAAATCAGGACTCCTATCAAACTCAAAGCTCCAATTAATGGCAAAATATCTCCAGTTCTTAATGCCTTTAAACCAGAACTACCCAGAAACACAAAAGGTAAAATACCAGGTATAGTGCCTAGGATTGTACCTAGAAAATAATCTTTGAAACTTACTGATGTTAAACCTGCTGCGAAGTTGACTAAACCATAGGGAATAATTGGTAGTAATCGAATTGCAATTATGTAATAAATTCCGCCTCGAACTACTTCAGCATCCATTTTTCGCCAATTTCTAGCTAATTTATTACCTACTGTTTTACGGGCAAAACTACGGCTATAGTAAAAAGATATAACTGCCGCAGCTATTGCGGCAATGCTAGTCCAGAGCGTACCTAACCATAAACCAAATATCGCTCCTCCAGTTAAATTAAGTGCTGTTGAAGGCAGTATTAAAACTGTTGCTACAATATAGAGAGCTATATAAATAATTGGTGCCCAAATACCAGCCTGTTTTAGCCATTCCTGAACTTGCTCTGGTTTTATCCCTCCGAGTATATGAATAACCAAAGCAGTTAAGAAAAAGCAAATAAATGTCAACAATAAAATAAAATTCTTGGAATTGAGCATCAAATATTGCTCCTATTTATCTAACCAGACATTACATTTATCTGTGAATAAAGTCAGTTATTCAAAATACATAAGTAGCTATAGCTACCCCTTATTTAAGGCTTTTTATTGAGGTAGCAACTTGTTTATTAAGCTCAAAATCGCTATAAAGTTCGCTATCTTGATTAAAACCATAAATTTCTCGAACCAAATAAACAGGTCTATTTTTTACCTCTTCAAAAATACGACCTATATACTCGCCAATTATTCCTAACGTCAGTAATTGCACTCCTCCTAAAAACAGTATGACTACCATTAACGAAGCATAGCCAGGAACATCAATCCCGAACAGTAGAGTCCGAACTATCAATACAGCCATATAGAAGAATGCTGTTAGAGAAAATATCACCCCAACATAGCTCCAAAGCTTCAGAGGTAATAGACTAAAGGAAGTAATGCCATCAATTGCAAAATTCCAAAGTCGCCAGTAGTTCCACTTAGTAATTCCTTTGTGACGGTTAGGTCGGTCGTAAAAGATAGAGGTTTGTTTGAAGCCAACCCAGGAAAATATGCCTTTCATAAAACGGGTTTTTTCTGGCATTTGCTTCACCGCTTCAACTACACGTCGGTCCAACAAACGGAAATCTCCAGTATTCGCTGGAATGTTGACATGACCTATCTGACCAATAATTCGGTAGAAGAGGTTTGCGGTAAAACGCTTAGCCCAACTATCACCCTCACGAGAGCGACGAGTGCCATAAACAACATCATATCCCTCCCGCCATTTTTCTATCATTTCTCCGATTAGCTCGGGGGGATCTTGCAAATCAGCATCAATTGGAATGATGGCAGCACCACTAGCAAAGTCAATACCAGCACTCAGAGCAGCCTCTTTACCAAAGTTACGAGATAGATTGATTATTTTGATTTCTGGATTTGAATAATGATGCTGAATTAAAAAATTTAACGTGTCATCTTTACTACCATCATTTATACAAATAATTTCGTATTTGATATTGAGTTTATTCAACGTTGTTGTTAAACGTTCAAATAGATAATCGAGATTGGATTCTTCGTTGTAAACAGGAATCACTACGGAAACTTCAACATCTTCTTCTGAATTAGGTACCATAAGAAATAACTCCTAGTTACTGTTGCCGCAAAATAAATACAGATTAGATTTAGCTGATAAATTATAAAATTCATGTATATCAACAACACCCTAAAAAAATAGCTACTAATAACATCATGCAGAAGGTTTCAAATACCAAAGACTACTTTTATATGCAGGTTTGAGTTTGTATTTTTTTCCTAACTCGCGTTGGGTTGATTCTGGCAGCTTGTATAAAAACACATCTTCAATTCCTGTAGGAATTTCTGGTACATTTGGCTCAATTATCAGTTGAAATTTGGTTTCTGGCTCTACCAAGTTACTCAAGGCCATAATGTCACCAAAAGTACCACCACCATTGTAGGAAACTTCACCACTGACCACTAATGGCATATCTGCTTGATTGATAATTTTAGCCATTTGTTGTTCGTCAGTAATGCTAGGGTTGAGTAATTTAATCGCACCAGACAAAACTGCGAGTGTAATTATCATCAAACAAAGGATTCTTAACTTTCCTTGCAATCTAAATTTGAGTTTTGTGAAAGTGAATCCAGTAGACAGTAAGTAAGCGACAGCAATTTGACTTCCTATGTAAGCTGGAACAAAATAACGACTATTAGTTGAACGAATTCCCCCAGAAATTAAATCTGGTAAGGCTAAACTGAGTGAAATTGGTACAATTAAAGTTGCTATAAATAGCCAAACCTGCTTTCTAGTTCCTCTTATAAGTGCATAAACTGAATATCCCACTAAGAGTGTCATAGCAAAAGCAATCAAGGTTTTGACAGAACCTGGAAGCCAAAAATTAGTTTCAAAGAAAACAGATTGCAAATTGAACATCCAACGTTTGATTAAATCTTTCGTGGAGATTGACATCTCCATCCAGGATGTTACTTCCTGAAGTTTGTCCATGTTAGTCAAAATCACCACAATCCAGGGTGAAAAAGCCATAACTGCAATCAATGATGTTAGTAAATAACTAATAAATCTTCGGCTAAGCTTGAATCCTTCAGTAAAAGCTACATAAATTCCATGACCAAACATCACAAACACAGAAAATACAGCAGAATAAAGCCCTACTATTGTAGTTACTGCATAAATTATCCATGATGATTTTGTGTCCAATCTCATAGCTCTCAATAACGACAAGCTCATCAACAATGTTGTTACCCCCCACAAGCTATATTCGCGTATTTCTTGCGCGTAATGTATGTGGAAAGGAGAGACTGCAGTTAACCCTACTGCTAGAAGCGCAGTTAAATGCGATTGGAAAAGTTCTAAACAAAGCCAGTAAATTAGAGGAAGTACTAATAAGCTGATTAGAACAGGTAAAATTCTATTTATGGTCACAGAATCACCAAACAACTGAGTCCAAAACCTTGTTATTACATAGTAAATAGGTGGGTGATGCTGGTCTTCTTTTACTAAACCATCCATTGTGCCAACTAGGGTTTTTTCCGAATTAATACTTTGAAATTGTTTTAAGTCTTTAGCTCTGATTACATCACCATTAAATATTTTTTGAGTAACCTCCGGTACCCTATAACCAGAAGTACGTAGTAAAGTATAAGTTTCATCATGCCAATAAGCTCTTTTCTCAAGGTTGGCAAATCGCAAAAATATACCTAATATTAATAGACTAATAATCAGAATTCTCAACCAAATAGGAGGAAGCGGCAATCTTTTTTTTAGTGTTTTTTTCATATTGCGCGGATATCTATAAACACGCTTTGAGTATCAAATAAAAATCATCAAATCTCAAGAAGCATTCTATACCTAAACAATAAAGTTTTTAAATATAACAATCATAAATTTCTAATGGACTTCTTGATTCGATTTAGCAATGGTACAGCAGATAAGTAATTTTTCATCTTTGCTTTACGATTTAGTTTGCTTACAAACAGCTTTGTTTCTGAATCTAATGAATGAAAAGATGATAAAGCTAAAGTAATTTTTTGATAAACCAAACAAGCTTCAACTCCTAATTCTCTATTAGAATTTTCAAAACAAAGATTTACTGGTAGTAAGCGATATTTTTTAAAGAATGCATTGATGATTTGTTTTTTCCAACTTTGAGGTTTTCCTACTATTAATAAAAACCCAGATTCTGCAATATTTGCTTCAATTTGCTGACCTAACTGCTCCAATCCAGCTAAATTATCTGGTAAATCTGCCAGAATCATCTGAAATTGCGATAAATTATTCTGGTCTGAATACAAATCCTGTAGATGAACCTGTTGTTTTACACCAACTTTTACGCACCAATTCTCTATATCAGCTAAAGCTTCTGAGGAATTAGCATAAGTAATATCTAAGCGGGGTAAGTCAGCTAAATCCGATAGCAGTTCTTTATTTGCACCCTTCCAATAAAGAAGTTTGATTCGAGAGTTAAGCCGATGAATCTCTTGAATCAGTTCGTAAACTTTCAAGCGGACATCAAATACTTTTTTGTTTCTAAGTTTATCGATGTGCAGCACCCGTTTATCGTGTTCTAAACGAAAAGGTGCTTCAATCTCACCTTGTAAAACATAGCGGTATAATTTTTGCCGCATAGCTTGCTGGTTATAACAATCTATCAGCTTTCGATGACCGGATAAAGCTATTTGTTCCGCCTTTTGGGGGTTATTTAGATAAAAATCTATCTTTTGAAGTAGTTCATTTTCGTCTCCGTAGCATTCTAAGTCAACACCTTCTTGAAACAGAGAAAATAAACCAGATTGAGCGCTTAAACGGTCGGTGAGCAGAAAACCACCTGCCATCAAAACTTCAAAAATCCGTCTATTGCTATCAGAATTTAAACCACAATTGAAGACAATGTTTGATTTGGTGTAGTCTTCTAAGCATTCAGTATATGGCTTACGGCTGATATCAATATTTATTCCAGAATTCTGTAAAAATGTGAGAAGTTTACTGCGGTAAACATGCTGTTCAGACTGAGAACCCCGAAAAATGATATCGTAGGGCTTAGATTCTTGTTTCTGGGGAATGTAATGGTCTATTACAGGAGTTCCTGGGAGCCAGAAGACGTTTCTTAATCCTGCTTCCACAAAGAAATGTAAATGCTGAACTCCTTGGTAAACCCAATGGTAATCGCACTGAAAAAGTTTACAATATTCTATAATACTAGTCAGGGAGCCATCACCCAGGTGGAAAGTATCACCAATCTTCATCAACTTTGGACATTTGAATTTCTCAAGTCCTCGTGGAATGAAGCTCATATTTCTAGCAGACATCTGTATTAAATCTGGATAAAAACCATTAGGTAATTGTTCCAAAATCATATCAACAGAAAATTCCCCTAGGGGAACATCAATAGCACGTCCAGCTTTAACTGCTTCTACTGGTGGTTTAGGACAGGCATATATAATGTAAGGAGCATTGTTTTCTAATTTTTTCAAATTAATTTTTGAAACTGAATCAGAAGACCAAATTATGCGTAATTCTTTAATCATTGAGATATTAATATTGATTTATGGAATACAGAATTGTGATTAATGCTATTTCTTGATAAAGATGCGCTTAATTTAGTCTGTAGAGGTTGGTTTTGTTGCTATAACTCCAACCTTTCAGACTGAAAGCTATTCGGATAACCTCATACAGAATGATTAAAATCTAGTAGCTTAGTACTTAGATTTAATTCATAATTATTCTTTGAGCTTGAACTAAATCCTCAGGAGTATTAATTTCCAACACAACTTTTTGAGTTAGACATACCCGAATCCGAAATCCATGCTCTAGAACTCGAAGTTGCTCCAAACCTTCACATTCTTCTAATGGAGTCGGTTTCATTTGAGCATATTGAGCGAGGAAATTTCTTTCAAAAGCGTAAAGTCCTAAATGGTGGAACACTGGTACTTCCCCAGTATTACGAAAATAGGGAATCGGAGAGCGTGAAAAGTAAAGAGCATTGCTTTGGCGGTCACACAATACTTTTACTGAATTAGAATCTAAATAAGAATTATCCATATCCAAAGGACAACCCAGAGTTGTCATCGCTGGTAGTTCTCCTTGAAGATAAGGATTTATCAACTGGGTGAGCATTTCGGAAGTTACAAAAGGTTGATCTCCCTGGACATTAGCGATAGCCTGCATCTGGGGATAGCGCAAAGCAACTTCAGCAACTCTATCGGTACCCGTCTCATGATTGGAGCTAGTCATTTCAACCTCTCCACCAAATGACAATACGCAATCAGCAATTATTTCGCTATCAGTGGCTACAACTACTTTACTAAAGTGAGAACAAGTTTTCGCCGCTTCGTAAACTCTTTGTACCATTGGGCGATCGCCAATTGTAGCTAATGGCTTTCCGGGGAATCGAGTGGAATCATAACGTGCTGGAATAACTGCAAGGATATTCATAAATTAAGTTAGAAATAATTAGGGAATAATATAGGAATCCGGTTTGAATATTGAAAAAATTAAGTATTCGTAGGGTGTGTTATGGCTTCAGCCTAACGCACCGAAACGTAGATATAATTGTGCGTTGCGCGCAGCAAGCAACACACCCTACGTGTTTTTCAAAAATCAAATAGTAATTCTATATTTATACTTGAGACAGATGACAAATAGAAAATTACCTAACAGCTTTTGAACCAAAGCCGAACCAATTATTTAAAAAAGTCTTTGGCATTTGATAATCTTCTATATTGAACAGAGAACGATTGACTTCACCTACAAGATTAAAAAATAGTCTTGGTTCTTGTGTAATTGAGCGTACACTTACACCATGCAATGATTTAATCGAATTGAGTAACAAGACAAATACATTGCTTTGGTATTTGACTGTATTTACTAATTGAATATGCTTGTCATCGATAAACTGACCTTTGAATCGGCGTTCCTGATGATTCTTAAAAGTATAAATTTCTAAATCTCCACCTGTAGATTTATCTTGAGGATGACGTAGATAATAAAGACCTGCAAACAATTTATTTGGCAAATCTATGTGACCTCCTCTGACAGACGAGGGACGACCAGAAACTGGAGTATTGATAGATATTTGGGCATCAAGTAAAACATCAGCATTTGAAAAGTTATCTATATTCCTAATTCCAGCTTTCCAGCTTTCCTCTTCTCCCATATCTGTTAACAAAGAAGGATACATTTCACGAATATGTTGCTTGAATAAGAATGTAAACTCATTCAAAAAAAATTGAGAAACGTGAATGTTGACAAACTCTTTCCATATCGGATTAATATTTATATCCCTCAAACAGTCTTTAGCACAATAGCTAAACCTTTGATTGCTAACTATTGGCGCTCCTTTAGCTACAATTTCTATAGGTGGAAAATTCCATATCAACTCAGAGCAAAGCTGCGGATCTATCGGGTCTTTAATAATGATGTGAGGAAACGGTTCTGTGTATATGTCACTCTTTTTGACTTTGGATAGTAAAGATTGCATCATGTTATTAGAAATTTGTATTGATGAGTAATTGAATGATATTTTTAGAATGCTTACAAAATACCGCTACGAGCAATATCATGTAACCGCAATAAGCCGACACAGTAATCTTCTTCATCTATCACTGGTAGTACCGAAATTTGAGAAGAACGATTTTCCATTAGTTGCAGTGCATCATAAGCCAATTGCTGTGGTTGAACTGTGACTGGATTTTCAGCCATAATTGCTGCTGCTTGGAGATTTTTTAGGTCTGTTGGCTCGATTTTAGCTATGGAACGTCGTAAATCACCGTCTGTAATAATACCTAGTAGTTGACCTTCGTGGTTAACAACATTGACAGCACCTAATCCTCCTTTGGTAATAGCGCTAACTATTTCAATCCAGCTTGCTTCTAGTATTACTACTGGGTTATCTTGTCCGTGACGCATTAAATCTGCTACTTGTAAAGTCAATCGCTTACCCAAGCGTCCAGCTGGATGATTTAGTGCAAAATCTTGAGGAGTTATGCTCCGCATTTGCATTAAGGTCATAGCTAGCGCGTCTCCAATTGCCAAAGCAACAGTAGTACTCGTCGTTGGAGCTAAATTCAATGGACAAGCTTCACGGTCAACTGACGCATCGAGAACTACATCTGTCCGACATGCTAGAGTAGAGTCAAGATTTCCCAAAATTCCAATTATTGGAACTTGGCGATGTTTAAGATGAGGAACTATCTCTATTAATTCCTGGGTTTCACCACTATTGCTGAATAGAATAACTACATCAGAATCAGTAATAATCCCCAAGTCGCCGTGCAAAGCATCGCAAGGATGCAAATATACAGCTACATTTCCAATACTGCATAAGGTAGCTGCAATTTTCTGGGAAACAATTCCTGACTTACCAACACCCGTAAGAACTACCTTTCCCTGACAATTTATGAGTAGATTTAATACTTTTTCTAATTGTTCTATTTGCAAGCGCACTGCTGCTTGATTAATTGCAGTTGCTTCCAACTTTAAGAGTTCAATAACTTGCTTTACTGGGACTGAGGTCATAGATGAATGCATAATAAAAATAACTTTATTGAAACTATTACTATTAATAATTAAAAGGCAACTTTTATGTTTGCTATTTTCTCAATAAATTTTTAAGTGACCGAAGATTTTGCCGTATAAAATCTTTATAATCTGGTAAAGGAGAATTACCTTGACTAAGATTTTTCCGCACGTAAGAACGGGCTATGCTTAATTCAATATCTTTCTGAGTAATGTATCCAGCATCTATAGCTTCTTGAAAATAGTTAAACCATAGTTGCCCGTATGGATGGTTGGGGAATTTCCAAGGTTGGGTGTATAGATTTGTATAGTGAATTAATTTAGTTTCTTGGTCATAATAATCAAATGCATTCCACTGTGGATTAAGTTGACCAATCTTCAAAGGATGACGACTACAAAAAGCTGGACTCATACTAGAAAATTCAGTTTCCGAATAAAGTCCTTGGTTTATTTCTTGATAATAAGTTTCCAAATCAAAACGACAGGTTTCGCAGTCTATGAGCATTACACTCAATGCCCAAAATGACTCTCCTCGGTGGCTATAAGCATCTGCTTTTGCCAGAAAATCATTTCCATTTAAAGGAGTATCGAAAAGCTCACCAATATCTGTCAGACAAATGATATCAGAGTCAATATAAATTGCTTTACCTTCATAATCGCAAATTTGTGGAATCAAATAACGATAAAGGCTAAACTCGGTAGTATTACGATATTTAATATTTAAAGGTAAAGGAGCTATAAATGGCTCTTTTTCATTTAATTCAATGGCATTATGAGTACCATTAAATACGTAAATATCTAAGTTTCTTTTTGTGTGTTTTTGCAAAGAGTAAATTGCAACTTTTCTTTCCAAAAGACTTGCTTCTCCAGAGCCGATAAATACTTTAACAGTATTTGAATTATTAGGCATCACTTGAGTTTGAAATAACAACAAAAAATGACATTAACCAATCACATAAATAATTAATAATAATCTTCAATTTAACTAGGCTGTAGCTTATAGACCTAGAATAAATTTTGGCATTTTCTTGATAAGTTTTGGTTTGAAATACACAGCTTTAAGAAAATACACTAAAGCATTCTTGCGTTGTTTTAATTCAAGAAAAATATTCGCCAAATCAATGTAAGCTGAGGTGTATACTTGTTTCTTCAATAGCCGCACATCATCTGGAATATTAGGTTCGGCAAAAACCCGATCTAAAAGAAGTAATCGCTCCATACAACATTTGATGGCATTATTACTCTTTACTCCTTCCCATTGTCGTGTAATGGCGAGAGCTTGTTGCAACTTTAAGTAGCGAACTTGTGGATATACAAGGCTAATCCGCATATAATATTCTCTATCCATCGTATAGTGGAGCTTTTCGTCTAGCTTGCCCACTCTTTTATATAATTCTGAAGAAATAAAAGTTCCCGGTTGACCTAAACTGGGATGCCCCATAACAAAATGTTTTAAATCCAAATCTTGAGGGGGGTTAGTGCGGTACTCTACTAGGTTTACATAGGTCACTGAAGTAATCCCAGAAAGAATTTCAATATTGTCTTCTTTGGCAAATTCTTCAGCTACTGTAAAAAGAGTCCCAGGTAATAAAAGGTCATCTGAGTTGAGCCAGTGCAGAATACGACCCTGAGCCATTTCCCATCCTTTATTGATTGCATAGGATTGTCCTCCATCCTTTTCGCTTACCCAATAGCTTAAGAATTGCTCATATTTACGGATTATTTCAACACTATTGTCTGTGCTGCCGCCATCCATAATAAAGTATTCTAAGTTGGGATAGCCTTGTAACAAAACAGAGCGAATTGTTTCCTCAATAAATTGACCTTGTTGGTATGAAGGAGTAATTATAGTAATTTTTGGCCAAGGTTTGCCATTAGGCATTTTTTCAGGTAACTGAGGGCTTTCTTCTGTCCAAATCCAGCCAGTTTTTTCAGATTGAGATGAAGGTAACGAGGGTAATTCTTTTAAGGTTGGGCAACGCATAGTCTTGTTTTAGTTGGTAATCAATAGACATCTCTGATAATTAGCTTGAAACTCCTGTAATTACTGGACTAAAAATTAATTTCCGGAGATGTCTAATAGGTAAAAATAAGTTAACTTATGACTCTAATATGCTCTTTCCACTAGAAAGTAACTATTTGATGGCTTGAAGATGTAAACTTATCAGATAGATATATTCTTATGTTTGCGAAATTAAACTATTTACGAAATAAATTGAAATAGTGTAACTTCCTTTTAACAGATGCCTTTGCTCTACTTTTAAATTGTCCAAGCTGGTTTTGCATTACTATACGTTTTAAAGCTTGACGATTGGCTATAGACCTAAACCTATCTTGGGTATAAGTGCTAGAAGAATAATCTTGCTTAGGAGCCTCAATGCAGTCAATAACTTCCTCCGCAAACCGATTCCAGTTATAGTAATTTTCAAGTTTTTTCGATGATAACTGCTGATATTCTCGGAGTTGTGATTCTGGTAAGCTATTGTATAGATTCAGTATCCTAGAGGCTTCTACTACATCACCAAAAGGTATGTTAACCAACCAGTCTTCGTTATAGTAGCCGCTTTGCGGAGTACAGATTGGGATCAATCCCCAAGATGCAGCTTCTAAAATAGTGGTTGGATTAGGATCTGCTACTCCACAGGTTAAAAGGAAATCATAGCTCGAGATTAACTCAAGAGCAGATGATTCTGAAAAAACTTGATAACCGTAAGCAGCAATACGCTTAGAAGGCATTTCACCTTGACCTATCCAGCCAATGTGAAAATGAGGATTAGCCTCTGCAATTTCGGCAAGATAATCGCAGCCTTTATATTTTTGGGTATTGCCAATATAGAGAAATCTTCGTTGACCAGCAGGTGCAAAGGATTGCTTAACAAAAGGAAAGTGATCGCGTCTGACAGCTAAATCTAAACGGGTTATCTTAGGCTGCCAATGAGAAAAAAGACTTTCAGGTATTGTATCAATCCAATACTTACCACAAATTGCCAGATAGCTATCCGCATTAACAATGAGTGGATCGATAAAAGCAGATGTTTCTGGTATATAATGTTGAAAAGGGTATATGATTATTCGTTTTTTCCAACCTTTATTCCAAAAACTTTTTCTAAATATAGTATTTTTTTGGGGGTTCGGATGACCCAATAAAATATCTCCTTCATTCGGTTTGATTGAAAGATTTTCTGTCCAATCATAAACTTTTACTTCATACTTTTTTGCTAAACGCTTAGCTAATTCATTAGTGATGGCACGAGGGGTTTCTATACCGCTACCCTTTACATATACAAAATGAACAGTCATTACTCTCCTCTATTATCTTTACTAAATAACTGCCAATCTCTTTGTTGATAAAAAAGATAACGATAACTATAATCGTCACTTATTACTTGAAAAGGAAATGACTCAACCATATCATAAATATCAGTTGGCATTTTTCCAATAAAAATTTTCATAGTGTAAAAAGCAGGTCTTAATCCACAGTTAAGCATATGCAACTGTAGCTCAATTTCGCCTGGCATAACTTTGAATAATTTTTGATCTCTAAAATTATTTAAATCTAAAACACGCTCACCTTCTCCACCTCTTTCACTAACCAGAACAGCCAACATCAAATCATTAATTTCTTGATAAGCTTTGCATTTAACACACAAACGAATAGATTGACCGCTAAGAGGTGATTGTACCTGCTTCCCTTTATCATCTTTGAAATAAATAGAAGTAATCCCAATACCAAAGCTTTGACTTTCTGCCTTTTCTGGTAAATGCATTACTCCTGTAGACTGTTCCACCTTTTGTGAAAATAAGTGTTCTTCATACTTTTGTGAAACTGAAATGGCATCACCTTTCGCCAATAATTTCCCATTTGAGAGCCAAATTGCTTTTTCACAATTTGCTTGAATTGTTGGAGAGTTATGAGTTACTAAGACAAAAGACGTTCCTTTTTCGCGTAATTTAGATAGCTTTCGATAACATTTAGTTCTAAACTTGGCATCACCAACTGCCAAAACTTCATCAAGTAACAGAATCTCAGGTTCAGTATGAATTGCACTAGCAAATCCTAATCTTGCAGCCATTCCAGAACTATAGGTCTGAACTGGTGAATCAATTGCGTCTCCAATTTCTGCAAAATCTACAACAGCATCAAACCTCTCATCAATCTCTTTTTTTGACAAACCCAAAATTGACATATTGGCATAAATATTTTCCCTTCCAGTCAAAATTGGATTAAATCCAGCACCTAATGCAATCAGTGGTGCAACTCTACCATTAATTTCCACCAACCCGGTGTCTGGTTTAATTAAACCTGCAATAATTCTTAGTAGAGTAGATTTACCACTACCATTTTTTCCTACTAAACCGATAGATTCTCCCCGTCCCAATTGAAAACTCACATCTTGAAGCGCCCAAAATTCCTTGGAACGCAGATTTTCACTTTTTTCCCGTATTCCTAGTACCTCAGAAGCAATATCTTGAACCCCATAAAGCAAAGAGCGCTTTAAATCTCGACAAAACTTTTTAGACACCCCATTAACAGAGAGAACAATTTCACTACTTTTATTTTGCGGTTCTTCTGAAATTTCTTGATTAATACTCATCATAATTATGAACTCATCCTCTCAACTATATAGGGCATTGCTAAACGATAGATAATCCAAGC
>ERZ1740052.265-NODE-265-length-18397-cov-6.279359_pt1 | contig 18397 bp, 23 predicted proteins | sample MGYA00581750_ERZ1740052 | MGnify/ENA primary metagenome ERZ1740052 (study PRJEB43018, sample SAMN04849743) | marine metagenome | isolation source: floating plastic debris | place: Pacific Ocean | collected 2008-08-30 | study: EMG produced TPA metagenomics assembly...
CGTTCTAAGGATCAGTTAGAACCACTTAGCTAGGGATTATAAAAGAGGTTTCCTCGTTTTTAAACCTTTTGAAATCCCTTGGCTCCCCTCCATAAAAACTGTCTGAAAAAGAAAAGTTTTGCTGTTAATATTTTAAGAGAATTATGTTTATATCAATTTATAGTATTGTATTAATTTTAAATAGATAAAATAGTCTTTTCCAATAATTATTATCTCTTATTTTTTAATCTCATTTTTTTATTTTTTTCTTCTTTGACAATATTATTTCCTACATGAATAACCTATTTATTCAAGTTCTTCTTAATATTTGTCTATATTTGGTTAATACATGATAAATATATGACACTTTTTTGACACTAAAAAATAATTGACACTTTTTTTAGAATTACTTCTATGGTTGGAAACAAATTTCGTGACATTTTAAATGAATTACAATTAACTGCTGATGATTTCGGAAGGGAAATTTGAGTTGGCAAAAGCTCTATTTATATACTTTTAAGAGGAGATATAAAAAAAATAACAAAGGGATTTGCTAAGAAAATTAATGCTAGTTTCCCTCAATATTCAGTGGATTACTTATTAAGCTTAAATTACGAAGAGAATAAATTCATTTCGGCTATTGATGAAGAAAAACTAACAGAAGAAGAAATTAAAATAGTTTCTAGGGTTATTTTATTAAAAGAAAAACAAATAATAAAAATTCCTTTTTTTGAAAAATGGTTAAAAGAGAAAAAACTAGAAGCTAAATTAGAAGTTTACGAAGAAGTTGAAAAATTAAAAAATAAATCAAAAACTATTTAGCTTGTCCAAATAATTTGAGTTTGTAGAACTCAATATTACTTTCTAACTCTTCAATATTAGCATCTATTTCCTTTAATTTGATAATTTATAAAGACAGTCTCTTAAATTCTTTTTTCAACTCGTCTAATAAGCTAATATCATTTTGTGATACAAATTCAAACTTACTTATTAAGTCTTCAAAAGTTAATAAAGCATCACTAATATTAATTGTGTCATTTTTTAATTTTTCAATTAAAATAAAAAAATCTTTTTCTAAACTATTTAGATCATTCATTTAGCTAGTTAATTTTTTTGAAGCTTCATTAATAAATTCAATACTATAATCAATTATTTTCTTTGTTTTTTCTTCTCTATCGTACTTAACATTATTTACATAGTTTAGAAAATTGAAAACTTTGAAAATAATATATGAACTTAAAAAAGAAACAAAAATAAAAGCAATTTCATAATAATAATCTGGATAAGGAGAATTGGACGTGTCTATGAAAACATATAATAAATAATAAATAGAAACTGAACAATATAAACCTATACCGAGAAATCCTATTAATTTAATTTTTTTTACTTTTTTATTTATATTAGGTATTAAATGTAATATCCAAAAGAAAAATATAGAAGCACCAAATAATATAAAGTGAGTACCAAAAGAATATAAAAAGCTTCGTAAACTAGAGAATCCAAAAATCCCATCTTTCATTCCTTTAGAGAACTTGATATGCCAAAAAGGTGAAGATGCAGAAACTAAGAGTAATGAAACTAAAAAAATCATTACTCCTATACCTATTTTATTTTTTTCCTTTCTCTTTATCTCTAGGGTTTTCGATTTCGTCTTTATCAATAAATTGAGCATTATTTATGATTTCACTTTCAAATTTTTCAGCGTTTAAATCTTCTAATTCTTTAGATGAATCTGTACATCCAATCAAAAAAGACAAGCCAAATAAAACTGTTAAAACTAAAGTTACTTTTTTCATTTTTAATCTATTTAAAATTAATACTAGATTAAAGTAACTTTTTACTTTCAAAAGTAAAAGTTATAATTATGAAACTATATTTAAAATTACCCTGAATATTGTCTAAGGGTAAACCCTTAGACAAGGTTAACATATAAGAATTTAAATTAATGCTTACTTAGGTAATTAATATAAAAAGTATAAGGATTATTAATTAGTATTTTGACACCTAAATTGACACCCAAAAACAACAAACCCTGTAAACATAATGCTTACAGGGTTTAATTGTGGAGACGCCGAGAATCGAACTCGGGTCCAAACAAGTAGCTCAAGAGCTTTCTACATACTTAGTTTTTATTTAATTTTCGACTAAAAGCTGACTAAAAACGATCCACTTTTAGCTTATCTTCTTTAATTTCAAAAACTTATCGAAGTACTAAGTTTTCTATGTTTACTTTTATGATGCCCAGAAATGAAACGCCGTAAACCAAGGCTTTCCGTGGACATTTAGCTTGCGCACCTTGTGCGCCGAGGCTTGAATCTTACTATAATTCAGATTATTAAGCAGCTAAAGCGTAATTATTTTCGCCATTTAAATTGTTGAAATAAGTTTAACGAGCATCATTTCAGTCCTCGGTATGCTTACAATTTTACTAATCTTGCTGTCAAAACCAGTCGTCCCCAATATGTCAAAGAATTTTAAATAATATCAACAAAATATATACCAATACTTAGATATAGACTTTTTGACATTTTAAAATCGCACTTTTAAAAAAAAGATTGTCTCAAAAAATGCGGACGACAAAGATAAAAAAAACAAGCTTTTATAAAACTAGTTCTTCATTTTTAATTCTATATCGAAAATTAACAATCTTCTTATTCTAAACATTTTTAATACATTTGATAGTCTTCTGTAAATATTTATAGTAAAATACTATGCGAAAATATTACCTAACTACAACTATTTTATTCACTTGTTTTTTCATGTTTACTCAAAATGTAAAAACTCAAACAAAAAGTTTAAACACTTATAAACAAAAGTTTAACGAACGAAATAGAATTGGTATTGATAGTGTATTAATCTATATGAATAAGTTAATTGTTTCAAACAATATACCTTATAAAACATATGGATATGCAGCTACAGAGTATTTAAAAACCAAGGAGAAAAAAAAGGTAAATCAGCAACTTTTTCAAGATAGTATTAATAAATATTTACCTCAAATTAAAGTATCTTCAGAAAATTACACCATCTTATTCGATACTTATATTCTTCTTGGAAACACCAATAAAAGGAGAGAAAAACCAGAACAAGCATTACGCTATTATTTAAAAGCAGAAACTATTGCTAATAAAGCTAAAGACATTGTGCGTATTGTAAAAATACAATCAAACATAGGTTTAATTTATCAAGATATTGGAGCTTTAAACAAGTCTGTTTCTCAATTAAAAAAGACACTTGATTTTTTAGAAAATCACAAAAATAAATTGTCAGAAAAATATTATCAGAGGCGTTTTAAAACTTTATCTAACTTAGGTAATGTATATAATACATTTTATCAAGAAAAAGGTGGTAATGAAGTCTATTTAGATTCTTCTTTACATTGTTTTCATAGTATTTTAGAAGATAAAAAATTTAAACTTTCGCCTTATAAGAAAGCTACCATAGATTTATGTTTAGGTTCTACATACAGCTTACAAAAAAAATATACAAAAGCAATCGGTTTCTTTGAGAAAGCCTTAATATACTTCAAAAAAGAAAAAACACAAGCTGACCTTTACAAAATCTATTATAATTTAGGTGTTAGTTATTTTAATTCTGAAAATTACGATAAAGCAAAAGAAAATCTTTTTCAAATATTTAAAATTAATAAAAGTGGGACTCCAGATACTAATCTTGCTAATGCTTATTACTACATATGTGAGATGCATATGGAAGAAGGTCATATAGATTCTGCCCATTATTATTTAAAAAAGTATAAAAAAAGTTATTCTATTGTTTCTAAAAACGAAGAGCTACAACAAAAAACAACTACCAATTTAATTCAGCTAAACGATTTAGAAAAAAGAGTCACAAAACTTTCTAATAAAAATGAATACTACAGTGCTATTATCTCTTTTTTAATACTACTTCTAGCTTTAAGTGTGTTTCTTATTTTCAGATATAATAAAGAAAAGAAAAAAACAAGACAACGTTTGGAAGAGCTACTTTTAAGTGCTACTGATAAAAATAAAATTGAAGAAAACAATACTAATATTAATGATGAACAACATCAAGAAATTATAAAAGGACTTCATAAAATTGAGAATAATTTATATTTCTTGAAAGAAGAGTTTAACTTATACAATGCTGCTAAAAAAATTGGCACTAACACTACATATCTTTCTAAAGTGATTAAAACTTACAAAAAAATGAATTTCAGTGAGTATACGAATCATCTTAGAATAAATCATATTGTAAAAATATTGAGTACAGATAAAAAAGTAAGAGCTTATACTACACAAGCAATTGGAGAAATTGGAGGTTATAAAAACGCTAAATCATTTACTAGAATTTTTAAAAAACATACAGGCATTACTCCGTATCAATTTATAGAAAAAATTGACACGGAAGTTTAACCTTAAACGAATGAACAATTACATACACTCTTCGTTTCTCTTTTTTCTAGGTTTATCTACTGTTGGATAACAATCTTCATCTCCAGATGTATCTAACTTACCTTCTTTAGCCATAATACTAATTAAAGCTTTTCTACTTAATTCGTACTTTTTTAGATCTTCAATTGATAATAGTTTCATATTAATTATGTTTTTGATATTCTAAAATTAGTCTATTTATCTTCTTCTTTTAAACTTTCACACTTCATTAGTTTCAAAAAACAATAACCCTTTAAAAAACAAGGAATTTAAACCCAAAAACAGTTGGTACAATTTTTAAATTATGCCTCCATTTTTTATAAATGACATCTCTTTTCGTTTCATTTTCTTCTAAAAACAATTCACCTTTGAATTGAGTTAACTTAAAAATGTGAAACCTGAAAAGCATTAAAATAGAGTAAGGAAAATTATAAAACCAAAGATTATGATAAAGTCAATTTCAAATATTGGAACGTTATTAACTAAGAAGGCACAACAGTCAATTAAAGGTGGAGGCCCAGGTGATCCTAATTGGTGTAGAAATAGAGATAATTGGGGACCTAAAAATAGACATTATGCTTGTCATCAAAACCAAGAAGCTGTTTACGATCCTAATGTAGGACATTGCGTTTGTAAAGACATTGCTTACGACTTATAATCAACTATAAAAATTAAATAACTATGTTAAAATCTATTATCAATTTAGGTACAGTATTAAATAAAGCTGATCAATTAAAAGTTAACGGAGGAAATAAAAGAATACCAGATTGTCCAGACGGTCAACAACTTTCTTGTCATCCTTTGATAGGTTGCCATTGTGAAGCAATAGATACTGATTTAAGAGAATAATTTATCTTTTCTTTTTCGGATTAAAACCTTTATCTCCTTTCGAGATAAAGGTTTTATGCATTATAAAAGTTTAAACATTATATAACTTTTACAATCCTTAAAATATTTTTGTCAAACTTATAAAAACTCTTAATTTCGTTGGGCTTTCAAAAACAAACAAATCAACTATAAAAGAGACCAAATGAAATTCGGAATTATAAAAGAACGTAAAAATCCACCAGATAAAAGAGTTGTATTTTCTCCAAGTAAATTAAAAGAATTTAAACAGCAGTTTCCTCAAGCTGAAATCGTTGTTGAAAGTTCTGATATTCGAGTGTTTTCTGATCAGGAATATATAGATGCTGGATTCGAAATTGTTACAGATCTTTCGGATTGTGATATATTATTAGGTGTTAAAGAAGTTCCTTTAGAAAATTTAATCCCGAACAAAAAATACTTTTTCTTTAGTCATACAATAAAAAAGCAACCTTATAATAGAAAACTATTAAAAGCGATGCTTGAAAAGAACATAGAAATGTTCGATCATGAAACTATTATAAAAGAAAATGGAGCTCGTTTAATTGGTTTTGGTAGATATGCCGGATTAGTTGGTGCTTATAATGGTTTTAGAGCTATCGGACTAAAGGAAAACGCTTTTGAATTACCAAAAGTAGAATCTTTAGAAGATTTAGATGCTGTAAAAGCAGAATTGGATAAAATTACACTTCCTAATATTAAAATTTTACTTTCGGGTACTGGAAAAGTGGCTTATGGAGCTAAAGAAATTTTAGATCACTTAAAAATTAAAGAAGTTAGTGATGCTTTATATTTAACTTCTAAATTCACTGAACCTGTATATTGTATGGTTGATGTTATGGAATATGCAAAAAGATCTGATGGAAAAGTTGGTGATAAATTTGAATTTTACAAAGATCCAACAGGTTATGAAAGTAACTTTATGCCATACGCAAAAGAAACAGATTTCTTTATTGCAGGCCATTTTTATGTGGACGGTGCTCCGTATTAATACACAAGAGAAGATGTAAAATCTAAAGATTTTAATATTAAATATGTAGCAGATATTTCTTGTGATGTAGATGGACCAGTTGCAACCACGTTAAGGGCATCTACAATTGCTGATCCTATTTACGGTTACGATGCTGCTTCTGAAACAGAAATCGATTATAAAAATGAAAATGCTATCACAGTAATGGCTGTAGATAATTTGCCATGTGAACTTCCAAAAGATGCAAGTGAAGGTTTCGGGGAAATGTTCTTAAATCATGTGATTCCTGCATTTTACAACAATGATGAAAACGGAATTTTGACTCGTGCAAAAATGACTACAAATTCAGGTGAATTAACTGAACGTTATAGTTATTTACAAGATTACGTTGATGGCAAAGAATAGATGAAATATATTAAGAAAATACTGAAATATACTGCATACTCATTATTGAGTATTCTTTTATATATTGGTATTTCTATTCTTATTAGTTTCATTACAGTAAATGATGAACCTTTGGTAAATCAAACAAAGTTTGTGTATTTAAGTTCTAATGGAATTCATTTGAGTATCATTATTCCTAAACAAAACCTTTCTCTTGATTTAAATAATGAGTTACAGCTAGAACCAACTGATAATTTTATTCGTTTTGGTTGGGGTGATGAAAATTTCTATATGAATACGCCTACTTGGGCAGACTTTAAATTTAAATATGCTTTTGGAGCTTTATTTTTAGATAATCCAACATTAATAGAAGTTTCTTCTCATCGATTTCAACAAAAAAAATGGGTTAAAGTTCCTGTAAATGAAACACAACTTTTTAAACTCAACGTATTCATTTCTGAAACTTTTCAAGTAAATCAAAAAGAAGAAAAAATCATACTTACACAAACTATGTATCCAAATTCTAAACTGTATAAAGCTAAAGGTTCTTATTCTCCTTTAAAGACTTGTAATACTTGGGTAAATGATGGTTTTAAAAGTAGTGGAATGAAAGCTTCATACTGGACTTTATTTGATTTTGGACTGCTAAACAAGTATAAAAAATAATGGAAACCGATAAACAGTTTTTGGTTGACACAGCCAATATGCGAATGCCTTATGGAAAATATAAAGGAACATATTTAATTGACATTCCTGAATATTACATGGTTTGGTATAAAAACAAAGGCTTTCCTAAAGGAAAACTCGGACAAATGATGGGACTCGTTTATGAATTAAAATTAAACGGGTTAGAAGATATTTTAAGAAAAATAAGAAAATAAAAAAAGGCGTTTTAAAACGCCTTTTTTTATTTTAATGGTAACAATTTAAATCGATAAATTATATGTTAATCCAGCAGTATAAATTTGAGAATCACCTAGGTTTCTTCCATCAATTACTCTACCGTAACCAACACTTACACCTAACGAAGGAATAATATTTTTATAAACAGTAATTCCTACTCTACTATAATCTACATTAGTTTCTGGGAAATTTCCTCTAAATGCTGGAGAAGCAATATCTACTCCTTCTTCAGAATTTAAATAATCTGCCCAAGCTTCAACATAAATAAAACTACTAGAATATCCGATTTTACCAGTAGTTACAAATGCATTTGGAACACCAAATTCTCCTCCTGGAGTTAAATCATTATCTGCATCTCCTCTGAAATTATATCCAGCTAAGATAGTAGAGAAAAAACCTACATCTGTGTTTAAATGTAAACCAGCTGTAACATCAATTCCGAATGCTCCACTACCAAGACTTAGAATTCCGTTAGGTTCATAACCTGTAGGGATTACAGCAGTAACACCTGTAATAATATTTAAATCTGCTTTATTAAAATTAAACTTGTGTGCATTTAACTTTAAAGCAATAGAAATATCTTGTAAACCTGAAATAGAGTTTTCTCCATTTATAGGATCTCCTAAACCACTTGTATTATCTGCAGAAATAAAAGGTAAATTTACCGCTACAGATAAACGATCTGTGATTCCATATTTTGCATACAAAGAGAAAATGTTTTGGTTAATTTCTTCATGTACTGGAACTGCATCGACTTTTTCTTTTCCTAAATAGAATTCATCAAACTGGCTTCTAGAGTAAGAAGCTGTAACAGAAAGTGATCCTTTTTTTGGTGTGAAACCATCTAACATTCCTTGTGCACTTGCCATTGTTGATAAGCCTACCATCCCTAAAACTGATAGTGCTAATCGAAGGTTTTTTGTCATTATTTGAGTTTTTTAATATCGATCTTTGGTCGATAAAAAAACGTAGCATTACAATTAAATCTCTTTTTTAACATCTATTTATCATTCTTATAACATTAAGTAAATCATTATCCTCTTTGTAAACTCTAAGATACAATGATTTAACTTTCTCTTTTAGTTTTAAAAAAACTTAAAAATGCATAAAAAAATATCCATAAAAACATACCAAAACCTATAGTCACATACCAAGCTCTAGGTAATTTAAAACTGTACACTGTTTTTTCTACTAAAGAAATTGGTGCTGTAACTATATCCCAAGAATTGAAACGTAAAAAACGTCCTAAATAAATTCCGAAACCAGAAAGAAAACAAACAATTGGTATAAAAACATCTGCAATTTTCAAGCTCCATTTTTTCACAATAATTTGATATACATCCTTTAATGTTAACATGGTAATCATAAGACCTGTTATTGCCGAACAAAATAGAAACAACAAATCAAACCATCCTAATGGATTCTTCCTACTTGTGTCTAAATGAATAAAATCAGTGATAATATATGGTGCATTGGGTAAGAAAAATAACCAAATTACAAACAGTACTATTTGTTTCACTTTTGATTTATTTTCAATATCTCTTTTAACAGCATATTCTGTTATAAAAAACGGAATTAATGCCAAAAAGATATTCCAGAGCATAAATGTAAAAAGCAAACTTTGTGTGATTTGTACCCTTAATAAAACTAAAAAAGTACACATTATCACTAGCATTAAAACGCCATTCTGCTGTCTTGTTAAATATTTTGTAATCATATTTTGCTTTTTTATGGTAGAAGGAAAAAACGAATTCCTCCCCAGCGATTCATATAATTTGTGTGGTAGTTTAATAATTCACTAGAATCAGGAAAGTCTTTATCATTTACATATAAATTATAAGCTTGTTCACTTTCAAACTCTAGTAATTCTTCTGAATCTAAATCTAATATGAAAAATTCATGACTATTTGTAGCAAATGAGTTGTCATATTTTCCAAAAAGTTTTCCTTTTTTTACAAGAAATTTTTCCATTTCTAACTGACCATTTTTAGTATCTACATAACCTGAATCTTGCCAATTTATATTTTTTACTACTTTCCAATGACCTATAGGAATTCTAGGTTCATCTCCTAAGCCGTGATTCCCCCAATATGTGAAAGAATATACAAACAATAAAACATATGCAATCAGGTAATATCCTACTATTTTAAACGTACCTACCTTTATTTTAGGTTTATTTTTATTGAACCTTTTTTGAAGTTGCACAAAAACAAATACGTAAAAAACTGATAGTAATCCAATTTTAAACAATTGGAAAACAAAATGAATTAATACTTCCATTAATTTTTCCTTTTTAACTTCTTTTCCTTAAAATATTTTTCTCTTTTCACTTCAATAAAGTAAACTGTAATTATTCCTAACATATACGCTATTAAATCTCCGAAAGAAAAAGTACTTCCTATTACTATTCGCATTAGTTTATTATCCTGAACACCTAAAATTTCAACTATTTTGAAATACTGTAATATTTCAACTAAAAATGAAAAACATAAAACTCCAATAGCTATTTTTTTAGGTTCAGTGTTTATAAATGATTTTACAAAATAGTAGAGTAAAATCACGACTAGGAAATCTCCAAACGTGTGTCTTATAAATCCTGATGTTTTTGCTATCGCTAATTCTACTAAAAAGAGAATTATACAGATTATAAAACTCTTAACATCAAAATGAAATCTATTCTTATCCATTTTGCCAATCTATTTTTCTTGAAGTGTACATTACTGATGCTAAAATTACAAATAACCCTACACTACCTACTAATAAAGCATAGTTTTCTAATTGAATAATTACAAAGATAAAAGTGTAAAGTATCGTTAACGACGATCCTATAAAAAGAGGAAAATTTAGCACTTTTAAAATTGATTTTGAGTATAAAGAAATTAATAAAATTACTGCTGTAGATGCTATTAAATATGCACTTAAAAAATTACTATGTTCTGATATTGAAATTAATAAAGTATAAAACATAACTAATGCAATACCAATCATTAAATATTGAAACGGGTGAATTAAAATTTTACTCATTGTTTGTATTAAAAAGAACACTAAAAAAGTAAGTCCGATTACTAAAAATCCATATTTAGTTGTACGCTCACTTTTCTGGTATTGATCTACTGGAATCATAAAATTTACACCAAAAGCATACTCTTTCAAATTTAAAATTCCACTGAATGATTGTTGAGGAAATGGTCTGTTAATATCTAATACTTTCCATTTAGCATCAAAGCCATCATCTTTAATTTTATCAGGATTATAAGGTAAATACTCTCCAAGGAAATTGGCTGTTTTCCAATTCGACTTGATATTTACACTAGTTTCTTTTCCTATAGGAATAAAACGAATTTGTTTGCTTCCGTTTACATTCATTTTTAAGCTAAAACTCACATCTGAACTCACTGGTAAATCTGCTTTTTTGATGGATTTACTTTCTAGTTTATGCAAACCAACATAACTATAATCATTTGCTGAATTTTCATAAACTTTTCCTCTAGACATACTTCTTTTACCATCATATTTAGATTCGAAAGCATAGGTATTTTTATGAAGATTAATTTCAACCAAACTACTTACTCCTTTAAAATTTGATGTTTCTATGATTAAACGAGATTTTTCCCATAAAATATCCTCTTCTTTAATATCAACTTCACTGAAATCAGGTTTTGTAAAACTTCCTTTTAAATTGATTTCACTTTCATAAACTGCAGTTTCATAAATCCCTCTCTTCTTTTGCTGTGGATTTACTGTCGTTTGAATATCTAATTTTTTAGGGAAAAAGTATCCGTAGTTGATATGCGTAATTGTTTCCTCTTGATGCGATTTAGTCTCTGGATTATAAATCTTCTTTACACTATATGTTTTATATGGAATTTTTAATATTGGTCCGTATAACAACACTTCTCCACCCCACTTTTGATTGATCTCTCCTATGACTTCTTTTTGCCTGTACTTACGTTCTCTAATTAAATCTTTCACATATGATAATGGAATTAAAAGAACTAATATTAATACTCCAATCATTAACATTCTTGCTGAAATTGATTCTTTTACCCACTTTCCTACTCGACTTGCTTGATTTTCTACTTTTTCCATTTTATCTCTATTTTAATTTTAATACTGTGTTTTCTCTTTTAAAAACTACCCTTCTATTTTTCATAGTTGGGTAGTTTATTAGCAATTTCCCCTTCGGCGATTTATTTAAAGTACTTTGAATTTCAAAGTTTAAATTCAAAAAAATTTTACTCTCCTTTGAGTAATCTTTCTAAAGCTTCTACATGCTTCTTAAATTCTTCCTTTCCTAATTTGGTTGCGTAATATTTTGTATTAGGTTTTCTACCTATAAATTGTTTTTCAACTCTTATAAATCCTACTTTTTCTAATGCTTTAGAGTGGCTTGCTAAATTTCCATCTGTAGCACCTAAAAGTTCTTTAAGTGTTTTAAAATCTGCATACTCATTTACCACCAAAATTGACATAATTCCTAGTCGAATTCGATGATCGAAAGCTTTATTGATATTATTTAATAAATTCTTCAAAAATGCAGTTTTACTATTCTTGTTTTCTTTCGTATTTAAAATACATTAAAAAGCCATATACAATATGCATTACTCCGAAACCTAAAACCCAAAACCAAAATCCGTATCCTGGATAAATAGCACATAAAAGCCCTAAAATAGTTTGTGTATATCCCAAGTATTTTATATATCCTAAAGTGTATTTAGAAGCATTAATTAAAGCTAAACCGTAAAATAACAACATTAAAGCTCCCGTTTGCCCATAACGTTGTTGGGTTAAAATGATGAGCGTATAAATTCCTCCTGCTGTTAACGGAATAAGAAAACTTGATAATAATCTTTTTGTGGTCGCATCCCAAATACGTTCTCCATTTTTTTTAGCTTTCAGAGTTGTTAAATAAATAGCCGTTGCAATACTAAAAAACAACACTAAAAACATATCTAACAAAACTAACTTAAAAACTTTACCGTCTAAAATTAAATATCCTCTATAACTTGTGGTTACTAACCAATACGCATATGCTGCTCCAATTAATGCATAAGTTCCCGCTAAAATTCCAGATAAACCACTTAACGAAATAAATCGTGAAGATTTATTCATCAATTTCTTGATTTCTGTTATATCTTTTAAATATTCTTCCGAACTCATATTAAAGTACTTTGAAATACAAAGTAAAAATAAAAAAAACACTTACACAAAAAAAAGTTACTTTTAATTTATGAAACCTGCAGAAGCATACATACTAAATCAAGAAGAACCGTATAGAGCTATCTTACTTCATTTACAATTAATTATTGAACAAAATTTCCCAGAGGTTAACTTAGAATTTAAATGGAAAATTCCTTTTTATTACTTAGAAGGAAATCCTTTCTGTTATTTAAATCCATCTAAAAAAAAGAAATATGTCGATGTTGGTTTTTATGCTACGCATGAATTCGATAAGTACAATGAATTACTAATTTCAGAAGGTAGAAAAAAGGTAAAATCGCTACGTTTCTCTTCGGTTGATGAAATTAACAGTAAAATTTTAGTTTCAGTTTTAGCTGAAGCAAACGAAAAAAAGGAAAAAGGTTTTTGGAAGAAAAATTAATCGACTTTTACCAAATACTCCATTACCAATTCATTATCCAAAAAAATTAACAATCGACTATTTTCTTTAGGCTTTTGTAAATGAAACTCTGAGAAATTTGTACGTTCATACGTAGCAGGCGACTTAGCAAATCTATCTCCACCAAAAGCATATAATAGAGAATTGGTATTCTTAATACCTTTAATTTTAAGTTTTATTGGACCTTTTTTATCTAACTTAATTATCCCTCCTTTTGGTTCAACTACAGCAATATCATGTTTAAAAAAAGCATTTTTAATAATCGGGTCATAACAAAAATCTGCCAAATTTTTCTGGTTTAAAAAACGACGCCATTTATAATCCGATGGAAAATGTGTTCTTCTTAACATTTCTCTTTTCGCATTAAAAAAATCTTCATTAAAATCTCTCATCCAAACGTTATTGAAAACCTGTCCTGTTCCGTAAGTAGCATCAATCATCATCCATTTTCCATTCACCTTAACAGCATTCCAAACATGATTTTTAGCTTTAGGTATTGCTCCTACTTTATAACCAGAAGGTTTTGTAAATCCATAAACCAATTCATTTTTAATTCCCATTAGATCACATGCTCTTTTAAAAATTAAAGCAAAGCCTTCACAAATTGCTAATCTTTCTTCAAATGACTTAAGCATTTTCCTTTCTTTCTTATACTTAATGATTTGATTTAAATGATCTTCAGTATAATACACTAAAAACTCTGGAGACTCTAATAAAGTCGATGGATTATACTTATACGTCATGTTGTAAGTCAGCCAAATAAAAATAGCTCTAACTTTCTCTTCATCAGTTTTAAAATCATAATCTATCCTTTCTGCCAAAGACATTACAGATTTCACATTTTTATAAGCAGATCGTGTAACATTATCTACAATTGTAAAATCTTGAGCAAAAATTAAAGAAGGGAATAACAATAATAGTAGTGTATACTTTTTCATTTTAAATAGCTTTAGAACGGTAAATTAATCATTTAACTAATGATTTGCAACTTTTATTAAAAACATCAATTAAAAACAGTAATTCGAGTAATTTTTAAAGTATTTAATACAAATACCTAAAAAAATTAAGAAAAAGGTGTAACATTTTCTATTTTTATTCTTCCTATTAAAATAGTACAACCTTAAATATCAAATACAATGAAAAAACTAAAAACTTTATCTATTGCGTTAGCGCTTTTATTCTCTGCAGGTAGTTACGCGCAAACTGCTGACGAAATTATTAATAATTACATTGAAAATATTGGAGGAAAAGAAAAGCTAGAGAAGCTTAAAGGAATTAAGATGGTCGGAAACATGAAAATGCAAGGCATGGAAATTCCTTTCGAACAATTATCTACAAAAGACGGAAAACAATTAGTTTCAATAGAATTACAAGGAAACAAAATGGTTTGGTCTGCTTTTGATGGACAAGTTTCTTGGCAAAGAAATCAAATGACTATGGAAGCTGAAAAAAGTGATAATGAAGCTACTCAAAATTTAAAAAATGAATTAGCTCAATTTCCAGATCCATTTTTAAATTATAAAGAAAAAGGATATACCGTAGAGTTAATCGGAAAAGAAACTATTGACGGAGCAGAAACGTTCAAAATTAAATTGACTAAAAAACCTGTTCTAGTAAATGGTGAATCTTTACCAAATATTACACACTACTATTTTGATACTGAAAATTTTGTTCCTATCGTTGTTGAAAGCACAGTAAATCAAGGACCAATGAAAGGACAAACAGTAAAATCTACACTTAGTGATTATCAAGAAGTTGATGGAATTTATTTTCCTTTTAGTATGGGAAGTCAGTTTCAAACAATGGAGTTTAAAGAGATTAAGTTAAATCCAGAAGTTGATGCTGCGTCTTTTGCGTTACCATCTAAAAAATAATTTCTCTTACTAACCAACTTTAAATATAAATCCAATATTGTTTTCAGTACTGGATACTCTACATATTAAGAACAAGATATTTAAATTCATAGTTTGTGGTTCTCTTGTTGTATCTACAAGTGTTACTGCACAAGATATAGTTCTAAAAGGGAAAGAACTTTTCGGAAATTTAAAAGCAAGACATATTGGTCCGGCTTTAATGAGTGGTCGAATTATCGACTTAGAAAATCACCCAACAAATCCTAAAATTATCTATACCGGAACTGCTGGTGGTGGTGTTTGGAAATCTGAAAATGCTGGAGCAACTTTTACTCCTATTTTCGATGAATATGCACAATCTATTGGTGCAGTTGCTTTAGATCCAAGTGATCCTGATAATACTGTTTGGGTAGGAACTGGAGAAATTTGGACTAGAAATAGTGTTTCTTTAGGTGATGGCCTTTACAAATCTAAAGACGGTGGTGCAAATTGGAAAAAAATTGGGTTTGAAAAATCTGAAAGAATCAGTAGTATCAAAATCAATCCAAATAATTCTAATGAAGTATATGTTGCTGTACTTGGAGCATTATGGAGCGATAGTGATGAACGTGGTATTTACAAAACATTAGATGGTGGTAAAACATGGGAAAGAATTCTTTATGTTGATGAAAAAACTGGTGCTAGTGATTTAATTATGGATCCTAAAGATCCTAACACACTTTATGCTTCTATGTGGGAATTTAGAAGAACAGGTTGGGGGTTTAATTCTGGAGGACCTGGAAGTGCTTTATATAAATCTACTGATGCTGGAAAAACTTGGAATAAAATTCATAATGGTTTTCCTGAAGGAGATTTGGGTCGTTTCGCAATTGCAATTGCGCCTTCACAACCAAATACTGTGTTTGCTGTAGTAGAAAGCAAAAAAGATAAAGGTTTATATCGTTCTGATGATGCTGGAAAAAACTGGAAACTTTTAAATAGTGATTTCGGTTTAGTTGTTCGTCCTTTTTATTTTTCTCGATTAGTTGTTCATCCTACAAATCCAGATATTTTAGTAAAAGGTGGATTAAATGGTTCAATTTCTAGAGATGGAGGTAAAACATTTAAAAACCTAGGTCAAATGCATTCTGATATTCATGATATTGTATTTGACATCAAAAATCCTGATGCTATGTTCGTAGGAACAGATGGTGGTGTTTACAGAAGCTGGGATGGTGGTGCTACTTTAGATATGGTAGATAACCTTCCGCTTTCTCAATTTTATCAAATTAGTGTTGATAATGAAGAGCCATATAATATTTATGGAGGATTACAAGATAATGGTTCTTGGTACGGACCTTCTTCTTCTCCTGGTGGTGTTGAAGCTAGAGATTGGAAACGTGTTGGTGTTGGAGACGGATTTAGAGTTTTAAAACATCCTACTAAGAATATTATTTATTCTGAAATGCAAGGTGCACAACAAGTTTGGAGATACGATGTTGATAAAAATTATAACAGAAACATTCAACCATTACCAATTAAAGGTGAAGCAGACTTACGTTTTAATTGGAATGCTCCAATGGCAGTTAGTGCTCATCAACCAGATCGCTTTTACATGGGAAGTCAATTTTTACATGTTAGTGAAGATATGGGAGATAATTGGACTAAAATTTCTCCAGATTTAACTACAAACGATCCTAAGAAACAAGATAAAGAATCGGGTGGAATTTCTGTTGACAAGTCTGGTGCAGAAACACACACTACTATTTTTACTATTGCTGAATCTCCTTTAGATGAAAAAGTAATTTGGGTTGGTACCGACGATGGAAATGTTCAAATTACAAAAGACGGTGGTAAAACTTGGGAAAACACAGTAGCAAATATTTCTGGTTTACCAAAAAACACTTGGGTGTATCATATAGAAGCAAGTTCTCATGATTATGGTACTGCTTATGCCGTATTTGACGGACATACTTCTGGTGACATGAATACGTATGTATACAAAACAACTGATTTTGGTAAATCTTGGAAATCTATTGTTACTAAAGATATTGTTGGATTTGCAAGAAATATTCAAGAAGATTATGTGAACAAAGATTTATTATTCTTAGGTACTGAATTCGGTCTATTCATTACTATTGATGGTGGTAAAAACTGGTCTCGTTTCACAAACAATATGCCTGCTACTGCTGTACATTTCATTGATCTTCAAAAGCAAACAAACGATTTAGTTTTAGGAACACATGGTCGTGGAGTTATTATTATTGATGATATTTCTCCTTTACGTGAAGTAAATCAGCAAATGTTAGCTAAAAATGTACATTTCTTCAATTCAAAACCTGCAGTTATTAAAGAACAAGGTGGTTTTGGCGGCGGAAGTACAGAATTACAGTTTGTTGGTAATAATCCGAGTACTACTGCTAAAATCATTTACTACTTGAAAAAACGTCATACATTCGGAAAAATGACGTTAACTATCAAAGATCAGAATGATAAAGAGTTAATTACTCTTGTGCCTGGTAAATCAAAAGGAATAAATGTTGTAAACTGGGGATTCAGACAGAAAAACCCAAAAGTTGCAGCTGGTAAAAACTTTACTTTTGGTGGTTTTACAGCACCTCGTGTACCTGCAGGAAGGTATAAAGTTGTACTTAAAAAAGGTAGAAAAGAGTATGTAAATACTATTGAAGTAAAGAACGATCCTAAATCTTTAATTTCTAATGACGATAGAATCGCACAACGTAAAACTACTCTAGAATTGTATGATGACATGGAAGATTTAGCGTATTTAGTATATCAAATTGACACTCATATTAAAGATGCTAATGCAGCAATTAAAGCTGACCCTAAATTAAAGAAAACTGCTACTAAAGTGATTAATTTACTACAACCATTAAAAGAAAGTTTAGTAGTAACAACTGGAGATAGTTATGTTGGTGAAGCTGAACCAGAATTAAGAGAAAAACTTTCAGACTTATATGCAGAAGTTGCTAATCAGTTTGAAAAGCCTTCATTATCTCAGCTTGAGAATAAAGAAGTGTTAGAAACTCGATTAAAAAAAGCTAAAAAGGATTTTGAAAAAATTAAAAACAAAGAGATTTCAAAATTCGAAAAGCGTAAACTGAAAGCAGACAAAAAGCAAATTAAACTACTTAGTAAAGAAGATTTTATTGCTAAAAAATAAGAACAAAATCCCCTTGATTTCGTCAAGGGGATTTTTTTATTGTATTAAAAATTCTGCTGCAACGTCTTTTCCGAGTAAGAAAAATATTTTATCAGCATTCACAGAAGGTGTTGTTCTTAAAATATAATATCCTTCCTTTTTTATTGGTGAAGGAATGAAAGGAAAACCTTCCCCCATCCATAAAAAAAATCGTTGAATAATCGAATTCAATTTACAACGGCAAAAAGGATGAAAAACATAATGTGCACG
>ERZ1740052.266-NODE-266-length-18266-cov-6.295316_pt1 | contig 18266 bp, 11 predicted proteins | sample MGYA00581750_ERZ1740052 | MGnify/ENA primary metagenome ERZ1740052 (study PRJEB43018, sample SAMN04849743) | marine metagenome | isolation source: floating plastic debris | place: Pacific Ocean | collected 2008-08-30 | study: EMG produced TPA metagenomics assembly...
ATTAATGCAAAGGAGAAACATGAGTTTCTCCTTTTGTTTGTTTTAAAGCATTTTTAATCTAAAAAAAAGCACTAAATTAGCAAGTCCTTTAAAAATTGATAAAATGACAAACGACGATAGAAAAATCCGTGAGAAACTTCAACAAAAAACATGGAATGAAATAAAAACAAACGATTCTTGGGCTATCTTTAAAATTATGGCCGAGTTTGTAGATGGGTATGAAAGATTAAGTAAAATCGGACCTTGTGTTTCTATTTTTGGTTCTGCAAGAACAAAACCAGATCATAAATATTATAAATTAGCTGAAGAAGTTGCTTATCAACTTACTCAAAGTGGATTTGGTGTAATTACAGGTGGTGGACCAGGTATTATGGAAGCTGGTAATAAAGGAGCTAATAGAGGAAAAGGAACTTCTGTAGGTTTAAATATTGAATTACCTTTTGAACAACACGACAATCCTTGGATTGATCCTGGTAAAAGTTTAGATTTTGATTATTTCTTTGTTCGTAAAGTAATGTTTGTAAAATATTCTCAAGGTTTTGTTGTAATGCCAGGAGGTTTTGGAACAATGGACGAACTTTTTGAAGCAATTACTTTAATTCAGACACATAAAATTGGACGTTTTCCGATTGTTTTAGTTGGTAAAAAATTCTGGAGTGGTTTATTAGATTGGATAGAAAATACTCTTTTAGAAGAAGGAAATATTAGTCCTGGTGATTTAAAATTATTTAGAGTTGTAGATACTGCTGAAGAAGCTGTTGAACACTTCAATAAATTCTATGCTAAATATCAATTAAAACCAAATTTCTAATCTGATTTTCTGTTAAAAAAACAGAACTGATTTCAAATTAAAAAATAAACTCTATCTTCAACTCGTTGTTTAAAAACAACGAGTTTTTTATTTAATGTAAGTGATCAAAAAAATACTACATATTATTCTTATACTATGCTCTTTCTATGCAATAGCTCAAGAAAACTCTCATTATATTTCTGCTAAATTAGATACGATACAACATATACTTACTGTACATCAAAAACTCACTTATATTAACACTTCTAACACTTCTTTAGAAGAAATTTACTTACACAATTGGGGTAATAGTTTTAAAGATAATACTACTCCATTAGGAAAAAGATTAATTAAAGATTATAAGAAAGATTTTTACTTTTCTAAAAAAAATGAACGCGGTTTTTCTAAAGTACACAGCATTACTTCTGATAATCAGGAATTAGATTTTCAAGAATTACGAAAAAAAGATGATATTATTCAAATTCAATTGAATGGTGCACTTGCAAGTAAAGATAGTATTACTTTAACTGCTAAATACACTTTAAAATTACCTAAAGCTCGTTATACAGGTTATGGTAGAACTGGAGATGGTTATCATTTAAGGTTTTGGTATTTAACTCCAGCTGTTTATAACAATGGATGGGAGTTAATGAGCAATTTAAACATGGACGATCTTTATGAAGATGTAGCTGATTATACTTTAGAAATTGACATTCCTAAAACGTTAAATCTTGAAAGTAATTTATATCAATATAAAACAGAAAAGGAAAATTTTAATCATTACTACCTTGTTGGCAAAAAAAAGAAAGACATTATACTAAGTATTAGTAATCGTAAGAAGTTTAGAGTTTTTAAAACTAAAAATACTCAAATAAAAACAGATATTTTCGATAAACGTATTGAATTAATACAAGCAAATGAAATTGTAAATAAACAAATAGCTTTTATAGAAGATTTTATTGGTTCTCATCCACATACAGAAATCTTAGTAGATGGAAATACGGTAAACAAAAACTCTTTAAAAGATATTTATGGTATTCCTAATTGGTTACGCCCTTATCCAGAAAATTTTAAATGGGAAGTTCGATTTTTTAAAGCTCTAACAAGTAAATATATTGATGATGTTCTTTTATTAAACAACAGAAAAGATTATTGGCTTTGCGATGGTATTGAAACATTTTTAATGATGGAATACATCAATACATATTATCCAGATGTAACTGTTTTCGGACGATTTTCAAAGATTTGGGGTTTTAAAAATTATAATCTTGCTAAACTAAAACAAAATGATAAACAAGCATTCTTTTATCAATTCAGCGCAAGACGTTTCTTCGATCAATCGTTAACAACACCTGCAGATTCTCTATCAAATTTTAATAGAAAAATCGTAAGTCCATACAAAGCTGGATTAGGATTTAAATATTTACAAGATTTTTTAGGTAATAATGTACTCAAGAAATCTTTTAAAGAATTTTATAAAAATCAATCATTACGATTAACATATTCAGGAAGTTTCAAAAAGATTTTACAACGAAATACCGATAAAAATTTAGATTGGTTTTTTGGTGATTACGTAAAAACTACTAAAAAAATTGACTATAAAATCAAAAAAGTAACACAAATAAAGTCTGAAGATTCTTTAGAAGTTACCATAAAAAACAAACGTAATATCACTGCTCCCGTTTCATTGTACGGAATTAAAGATGATTCTATAAAATATAAAACTTGGATTACAAATGTTGATAGTATAAAAACGGTAAAAATTAAAGCAGGTGACTTTGATAAGCTAGCTTTAAACTATGAACAAATTTACCCAGAATACAACTTCTTAAATAATTACAAGAAAACGAATAATGCTATAATTAGTAAACCTATCCAATTTCGATTTTTAAAAGACATTGAAGATCCTAACTTCAATCAAGTTTTCTTTAATCCGAATGTAAAATTTAATTTATACGACGGAATGATTTTAGGAGTTAACTTTAATAACAGAGCTATTATTCGACATAATTTCGATTTTAGTATTACTCCGAATTACGCTTTTAGAAGTGAAAATTTAACGGGTTCTTTTTCTTTGGGATATGATCACTTTTTCGAAAAATCTAAGATCTATAAAATTCGTTACGGAATTAGTGGTAGTAACTTTCATTACGCTCCAGAATTAAGTTATAATACAATCTCTCCATTTGTAAATATTCAATTCAGAAGAAATACACTTAGAGATGTTGGAACTAAATTTTTATTATCAAGAATTGTTTATGTCGATCGAGAAATTAACCCAACAGATACAGAAATTGAAAGCGACAAATATCAAATTGTAAACTTTAGATATATATACAGCAAACCAGATGTTGTAAAAAGATTTCAGTATGCTATTAATGGAGAATTTGCCGATAATTTTACTAAGTTCTCTACAGACATTCGTTATTTAAGATTCTTTTCTGAAAAACAGAGTTTTAATTTAAGGTTTTTTGGAGGATTCTTTTTATATAATCATTCACAAGGAGATTTCTTTAGTTTTGGATTAAACAGAAGTTCAGATTATTTATTTGAGCAAAATTTATTTGGAAGATCAGAACGTTCAGGATTATTTAGTCAGCAATTTGTGGTTTCCGATGGAGGTTTTAAATCTTTCTATAAAGAACATTCTTTTGCTAATCAATTAATGCTTTCCGGAAATACAAGTGTTAGTGTATGGAGATGGGCAGAAATTTATAACGACTTTGCCATGTTGAAAAGTAAAAATACAAAAGCACGATTTTTCTATGAAAACGGAATTCGTTTAAATTTTGTACCAAACATCTTCGAATTTTACTTTCCTATTTACACAAACGAAGGATTTCAAATTAACCAACCTGGATATCCTACTAAGATTCGTTTTGTGATTACAACAAGTTTAGATCGTGTTTATAACTTTTTACGACGCGGATTATTATAGATAATTCAACAAAACACTACTTTTTTTGCTTTTTTTACGATTTATTCAAACTCTAAGGCTGATTTTTAAATTTCATTTAAAAAACCTATCTTTGCAGCAATAGCCAAAACAAAACTTTTTATTTATGACTGTAAAAGTAGCTGTACCAAACTCACAACAGATATCATTCGAAGATTTTAAAAAAGAAGTATTAAATGATTATCGAATCGCCAAAATGAGTCGAGAATGCAGTTTACTCGGTCGACGAGAAGTATTAACCGGAAAAGCTAAATTCGGAATTTTTGGTGATGGTAAAGAAGTACCTCAACTCGCTTTAGCTAAAGCTTTTAAAAATGGAGACTTTAGATCGGGGTATTATCGTGACCAAACTTTCATGATGGCCATCGGTGAATTAAGCGCTCAACAATTCTTTGCTGGTTTATATGCTCACACAGATATTGTACAAGAACCAATGTCTGCTGGTCGTCAAATGGGTGGACACTTTGCTACGCATTCTATAGATGAGAATGGAAAGTGGAAAAACTTAACACAACAAAAAAACTCATCTTCAGATATCTCTCCTACTGCAGGACAAATGCCTAGATTATTAGGTTTAGCACAAGCTTCAAAAATATATAGAAATGTAAAAGGACTTGAAGGATTTACTAATTTTTCAAATGAAGGAAATGAAGTTGCTTGGGGAACAATAGGTAATGCAAGTACTAGTGAAGGTTTATTTTTTGAAGCAATTAATGCTGCTGGAGTTTTACAAGTACCAATGGTAATGAGTGTTTGGGATGATGAATATGGAATCTCTGTTCACGCTAAACACCAAACAACTAAAGAAAGTATCTCTGAAATCTTAAAAGGTTTCCAAAGAGAAAACGAAAGTAACGGATATGAAATTTTCGTTGTTAATGGTTGGGATTATGTAAAATTAGTAGATGTATACAACAAAGCTGGAGAAATTGCTAGAGAAAAGCATATTCCTGTTTTAATTCATGTTAAAGAATTAACACAACCACAAGGGCATTCTACTTCTGGTTCTCACGAAAGATATAAATCTAAAGAGCGTTTACAATGGGAGCAAGAATTCGATTGTATTGCTAAAATGAGAGCTTGGATTTTAGACTTTGAGCTTACAGATGAATCTGGTAATATTTTACGTTTTGTAGAAGACGAAGAAGAACTTACTAGTTTAGATAAAGAAATTAAAAGAGAAGTAAGTACAGCTAAGCGTAATGCTTGGAGTGCTTTCATAAATGAAATAAAAGCTGAATTAAGTAACGCTACTAAAATTTTAGAAAGAGTTGCTGCTAAAAGTAAAAATGGTTCTTTTATTACTAAATACAAGAATGATTTAGAAGCTTTAATTGAGCCAATTAGAAAAGATATTTTAGTTGCTTGTAGAAAAACTTTACAGCTAATTGTTGATGAAAATTTCCCTGAAAAAGTTGAACTTCAAAACTTTATTAAGGAAAGAATTGACGATGCAGCAAACAAATATTCTACACACTTATACAGTGAAACTGAAAAATCTACAGTTAAGGTTCAGAAAGTTGAACCAACTTACGATGCTGAGAAAAAAATGGTAGATGCACGTATTATTATGCGTGATAATTTTGAAGCTATTTTTAATAAATATCCAGAAACCTTAGTATTTGGTGAAGATTCAGGATATATCGGAGATGTAAATCAAGGTTTAGAAGGTTTACAAGAAAAATTCGGTGAATTAAGAGTATCGGATACTGGAATTAGAGAAGCAACAATATTAGGTCAAGGAATTGGAATGGCAATGCGTGGATTACGTCCAATTGCAGAAATTCAATACTTAGATTATTTATTGTATGCTTTACAAATAATGAGTGACGATTTAGCAACACTTCGTTACAGAACTTACGGAAAGCAAAAAGCTCCTTTAATTATTAGAACTCGTGGTCACCGTTTAGAAGGTATTTGGCATGCTGGTTCGCCAATGGGAGGAATTATTAATAACGTTCGCGGTATTCATGTTTTAGTTCCAAGAAACATGACTAAAGCTGCAGGTTTTTATAATACTGCTTTAGAAGGAGATGATCCTACTTTAATCATAGAATGTTTAAATGGATATCGTTTAAAAGAACAATTACCAAATAACTTAGGTGAGTTTAAAACCCCAATTGGTGTTGTAGAAACAATTAAAGAAGGAACAGATATGACTGTTATTTCTTATGGTTCTACGTTAAGATTGGTAGAAGAAGCTGCTAAAGATTTAGCTCAAGTTGGTATTAATATTGAAATTATTGATGCACAGAGTTTACTTCCTTTTGATATTAATCATGATACTGTAAAATCTCTAGCGAAAACAAATCGTTTATTAGTTGTAGACGAAGATGTTCCTGGTGGTGCTTCTGCTTATTTATTACAAGAAATTGTAGAAAACCAAAACGGATATGTACATTTGGATAGTAAACCTCAAACGTTAACAGCTAAAGCACATAGACCAGCTTATGGTACTGATGGAGATTATTTCTCTAAACCTTCAGTAGAAGATATCTTCGAAAAGGTTTATGAAATTATGCATGAAGCAAACCCTACTAAATTTAAAAGTTTATACTAATAATTTTTATATATAAAATTTAAAAACCGATGAAATTTCATCGGTTTTTTTATGCTTTTTTTTTAAACACTAGATTAATAAGCTATTCCGTAAGTTTTTAATAATTTAGTTCTCTTATCAACTAATTTTTAAAAACCATGCGAAAAGTAGTATTGCTTCTACTCTTAATGAGTTTAGCTATTCCTAACCAATTAGAAGCACAAAGAAAAAAAGCTAAAAGCAATAAAAAAGAAATTGCTAAAAAAACTCCCAAGAAAAAGAAACCTAAGTACACTGACTTTATAACAAAAAAAACAAAAACTGACGATGGATTATTTAAAGTCCATGAAACTAATGGTAAATATTACTATGAAATTCCTAAATCTTTATTAGGAAAAGAAATGTTATTAGTTAGTAGAATAAAAGCATTACCCTCTGGTTTTGGAGGTGGTTTTATGAATGCTGGTTCTAAAACTAACGAACAAGTTGTTGTTTGGGAGCATTACAAAAAGAAAATTTTATTAAAAATAAAATCTTATCAAGCTACAGCTAACGATTCTCTTCCTATCTACAAATCTGTAAAATCAAACAATTTAGAACCAATAATTCATGCTTTTGATATTAAAGTTCAGAATAATGACTCTACTGCTGTTCTTATTGATGTTTCTAAATTTTTTACTTCAGATATAAAAGCAATTAGTGGAATTGGTGCTAGAGCAAGAAGACAATACAAAGTAAGAAGATTAGATCCTAAACGTAGTTTTATCAACGCTATTAAAAGTTATCCAAAAAATATAGAAGTTATTCAAGACTTTACTTATGATGCTGCTACTCCTCCATCACAAAGAGCTGCCGGAAGTATTAGTATTAGAATGAATCAATCTAAGATTTTACTTCCTGAAAAGCCAATGATGCCTCGTATATTAGACAAACGTATAGGTTATTATTCAGTTGGAACAGTAGATTATGGTTCAGAAGCTTTAAAAGCAGACTATAAAACATACATCAGAAGATGGAGATTAGAACCTAAAGATAAAGCTGCGTATAACAGAGGGGAATTAGTAGAACCTATAAAACCAATTGTTTATTACTTAGATCCTGCTACTCCAAAAAAACTAAGAAAATACATTAAACAAGGTGTTGAAGATTGGCAACAAGCTTTTGAAACCGCTGGATTTAAAAATGCAATTATTGCCAAATATCCTCCTACAAAAGAAGAAGATCCTGAATTTAGCATGGAAGATATTCGTTATTCTTCTATTCGATATGTAGCTAGTACAACAAGAAATGCAATGGGACCAAGTGTTTCAGATCCTCGTTCAGGTGAAATTATAGAAAGTGATATTATATGGTATCATAATCATTTACGTTCCTACAGAAATAGATATTTATTAGAAACTGGAGCTGCTAATCCGTCAGCTAGAACTTTAAAAACTCCAGACGAAGAAATTGGAGAAATGATGCGAATGGTTATTGCACATGAAATTGGTCATGCTTTAGGGTTACCGCATAATATGGCAGCGAGTTATGCTTATCCTGTAGACTCGTTACGTTCAGGAAAGTTTACTCAAAAATATGGTATTGCTGCTACTATTATGGATTATGCTCGTTATAATTATGTAGCGCAACCTGGTGACAAGAACATTCGTTTTATTCGTCAAATTGGTCCGTACGATCATTATTCTATTAATTGGGGATATCGTTATTTACCTTTTGCTGGTAAACCTGAAGATGAAGTAAAAACTTTAGATAAATGGATTACTGATAAAGCTAAAGATCCTATTTACAAATTCGGAATTCAGCGTTTTAATGGTTTTGATCCGGCTTCTCAAACTGAAGGCATAGGAAATGATCAAGTAAAAGCTAGTACTTATGGAATTAAAAACTTAAAAATAGTTGCTAAAAACTTACAAAAATGGACTTCTGATCAAACTAATAATTATGATGATTTAAATGAATTATATCGAGAATTACTTGGTGTTTGGAGTAGATATTCTGGTCATGTTGTTGGTAATGTAGGTGGTGTTTTTGAAGACAATAAAAAACCTGAACAAACAGGAAATGTATATACTGTACTTTCAAAAGCAAAACAGAAAGAATCTTTAAACTGGTTACTTAAAAATGTATTTGCTACTCAAAATTGGTTGTTAGATAAAAATATTCTGGCAAAAATTAATCATACAAAATATACTAATGCAATGCTTTCTTTACAAAACAGGCAACTTTCTAGTTTACTAAATATAAGCAGATTAGAACGTATGATTAACACCGAAGTAATTAGTTCTGATTTCTACAGTGCTTCAGAATTTATAAGAGATTTAAGAAAAGGGTTATTTTCTGAAACTAATGCTTTAAGAAATGTAGATGTTTACCGAAGAAATTTACAGAAGAGTTTTATAGGTAGAATGGAAAAATTATTAAAGAACGATAAAATTACCAATACAGATATTCCTTCTATCGTGAGAGGAGAACTTAATTCTTTAAAATATCAAGTAAAATTAGCCAGCAAAAGAGCTACAAACAAAATCACAAAATATCACTACAAAGATTGTTTAAATAGAATTAATTCAATTTTAAATCCTAAAAAATAACACAAAAAATCCCGATGAAATTCATCGGGATTTTTTATATCTATTATATTCTAAAAATATTATTCATCTACTTTTACATCTTGTACATCTACTGGTATATTTTTAGACTCGTAATCTTTAATTTTTTCTTGAATTAAATCAATAAATATAGACTCAGAAAAATCACTATTTCCTACAACTTCTTGTAAAGCTTTAATTCTATCTGTCATTGTTGGTTTCGTCATTGCAATACTAGCATATTTTGCAGCTGCAATATCCACTGATTTATCTGAAATATTGTTTGATTTTACCCAAACCTCTTCTATATACTTTCCTGTAGCTCTTTTTCCTTTTACTTGAACCCAATCGTCTTGATTTCCAATAACAGCGATAATATCCATTGGACTAAATTCATTCTCAGTCTTAGTTAATAAATCTGGTCTTTTGTATACACTTGCATTTTTAATCATTACTCCTACTTTACCATTAACTGCTAAAAACGGAGCTCTAGACCAACCTTCTTTACCATCGATCAACTTTACTTTAAAGTAATCTTTCTTAGTTACAGAATCAATATGTTTTTCACCTGTAAAGTATACTTTTTCACCTAAACTCATAGAAGTAATCCACTTTCCTTTAGCTGTAGGAGTTTCTCTAACAGATAATTTATCTAATAAGCAAATTGCGTCTCCAGATCCGTCATCTACAGAAGTACTTTCAGTTTCAGAATTGTTATTTGTTTCTACAGTTGTGTTTTTTGAAGTTCCATTCTCAGTTTTACATCCAACTACTAATAAAGAAATTGAAATAACAGCAATAAATATTTTTTTCATTTTAATTGATTTTAACTACAAATATATAATTATAACTAACATTATCTTTTTTAAGTTATTGTAAAATACTATTCAGTTCATTTTCGCTAGCAATGAAACTATTTTAGTGATAACTTTTTAAATACTCATAAATTTTATGTTGAGCACTTTCTGAGTAACTCTCGTGATGTTCTTGAACATAATTATTCTTTTGATTTTCATCAATAATTCTAGCTTTTACAGTATCATTTAATTGTAAATTAATAATCTGTTTAATTTTAAATTGAATTTCATTATCTGTAATAGGAGTTACTACTTCTATTCTATGATCTAAATTTCTAGTCATATAATCTGCTGAACCAATATATATTTTCTCTTTTCCTTTGTTAGAAAAAATAAAAACACGTGCATGTTCTAAAAAACGATCGACAATACTAATTACTTCTATGTTTTCACTTTGTAATTTTACCCCAGGAACTAAACAACAAATACCTCTACAAATAATTTTAATTTGTACTCCTTTATTACTTGCTTTATATAATTGTGTTATTAATTTTTCATCTTGTAGGCTATTCAATTTTAAAACAATGTTTGCCTCATCACCAGACTCTACAGCTTCAATTTCATTTTGAATTAATTCAGTAAAACCAATTCGTGTTGTAAATGGTGAAACTAAAATCTTTTTAGTTTTAGGAATAATTAAATTTCCTTCTAACACCGAAAAAACGTTTGCTATATCTGTTGTAATTTTCTTCTTTGAAGTTAAGAGTCCGAAATCTGTATAAATTTTTGCTGTTTTCTCATTGAAATTCCCTGTACCTATGTAAGCAAAGTTTTGTTCTTCTCCATCTAAACTTCTTTTCACATATAAAATCTTAGAATGTACTTTTATTCCAGGATAGCTGTAATGAACTTTTACTCCTTTTTCTTCTAAAATCTTTCCCCATTTAATATTATTCTCTTCATCAAATCTTGCTTTAGTTTCAATAAAGATTGTCACTTTAATATTATTTTCTACTGCTTTTATTAATGCTTGGGCAACTTTAGAATCACTAGACATACGATATAATGTCATTTTAATCTCAGTAACCGATGCATCTGAAGCGGCTTCATTTATAAATCTTAAAAAACTATCAAACGATTCATAAGGGTAAGAAAAAAGTCTATCTTTTTCTAAAACAGCATTAAACATAGAACTATATTGGTCAAGTTCTTTGATTTGGATTGGTGGTAAATCAACAAAACTTAAATCTTGATCTGTAGGATTTGGAAATGAAAAGAAATCTTTAAAGTTATGATACCTTCCTCCTACTACAATATCTGTTTCATTTACATCTAAACTCTTTTTAAGTTGTTTTAAATACGTTTCTGGAATAACTTCATCAACTAAAATTCTTGTAACTTGTCCTACATCTCTCTTAGGCAAAGACTCTTGAATTTTTTCTAATAAATTTCCAGAAAACTCATTATCTATATAGAGCTCAGCATCTCGAGAAACTTTAACTTCATAAAAATTTACCCCATAATATTTTTGAAGATTCAAACGAATAATATCATCAACAAACATAATATAATGCTGATCTTCTTCTTTTTCTTCTGGAAGCACAACAAACCTTGAAACTCTATCAATTTTCACCCATAATTCCTGTTCTTCTTTTACAGCAAATAAGTATAGTTTTTCGTTCTCTACAAAAACTTCTTCTTTAATTTCTATTTGTTTATTTTCTAGGAGTTTTTCATAAAAATTTACACAAAATTTTTCTTGAGAAGGAGTTAATTTTTTTTCATCTATTAAATGGATACGATGACTTTTCAACTCTGGTAAAATTTGAGTTCTAAATATTTTACCGAACTCATTTTGCTGTTTATCTACTTCTTTCTTAATCTGCTTTAATAACTTATTAGGTTTAGAAACTAGCTTCTTTCGTAGCCATTTATCTAACTGTTTTATTTGCCTAATATCTGAAACTCTAACTTTAAAAAACTCATCTAAATTCGATGAAAATATTGCTAAGAATTTTATCCTCTCATACAAAGGATTTCTAGTATCCTGTGCTTCTTGTAATACTCTATGATTAAATCGTAACCAAGATAAATCTCTATTGTAATATTGTTTAGTAATTAAGCTCAATGAATAAATTTTTAGTTAAGATGATTACCTATTTAAAAGGCAAATAATATATAAATGTATATAATATTACAAATTACTATTTTTTTAACTAATTGTAAACTTTACATTACTTCAACTTCTCTTAATCATTTTTTTTAAAATATAATCTTTCTTTCTATTAGAGTCTATAAAAACTTTCACATAATATACTCCTTCATTAAGATAAGATATATCAATATTATCAATTGACTTAAAATTATATAACTCTACCCCTAATTGATTATAAATTACTATTTTTTTTACGGGTAAATCTGTTTCAATTGTAAAACTATCTATTACTGGGTTAGGATATAATATAAGATCTTCATTATTTATTAATGTTAAATCTTCTATTGTAAGTGTTGAAGTATCAGATATATTTTTATATAATACGACTGAGTGAGTTTTGGAACTAGTCAGTAATAAATCGACATCACCATCGTTATCGAAATCCCCTGACGAAAAATGAGAAATTGCTATCCAATTATTTGTGTATGGAATTGTAGTTTTTTCAGAAAAATTTCCTTTGCCGTCATTTAAATAATAAGCTAATTCATGATCAGCTCCATCGGTGCCTTCATGATATTGAACAAGTAAAACAAATAAATCTTCATCACCATCATTATCAATATCTATTAAACCTGTTTGCTCAACCATCGTACGTCTTCTATATTTTTCAATAATTATAGGTTTTGAAAAATTTTCACCATCTAAATTTTTGTAAACAACTAAATCATTAAGGCTCTTTTCCCAATTTCTAGTATCGCTAAAAAATTTTCTTGTTCCAACTATTATATCTTTCAACCCATCATTATCGACATCTTTAACTAACATATTACTCAACGGACTAAACCCATTATCTTCATCAAGTAAATACTCAATAAATTGGGTTTTATCACCGAAGACTCCATCATCATTTTTTCTAAGCCAAAAACCATCAATAAGCTCTGGAAAACCATCATTATCAATATCTCCTAAAGTATTACCTGTATCTTCTTCTGGAAGATTTTTTTTAGAAAAACTTCCTAAACCATTATTCTCGTACAAGTGTGCTTCTCCAATCAAATCAATATCTCCATCATTATCTATATCACCAATTACTATTACTAATGAGTTGTCAATAATTTTTTTTGCAGAAAAGTTTCCTTTTCCATCAAGATTTTCATACAATAAAATTTCACTTACACCATTAGCCCCTCTTCCCCTTCTAGACACTATAATGTCATAATCTCCATCATTATCTATATCTTCAGCAAAGAGTGAAATTATTTTTCCTTCAAATTCATCTATAGTATTAAGTACTTTATAAGTACTTAACTCAAAATTTTCAGACCAAAAAAGTCTACTTGTAAAAAGAGAACCTCCAATGATATCTTGTTTTCCGTCTGAGTTTACATCTGCAAATGAAAAAAGTTCAGGATACAAAGTATAATCATTTATAATAGTCGGGGAAGTAAAATTATTAAATGATCCTATACTTTTGTAGATCGTTAATCTTTCCATTTCACTTCCATCAAAATTTATATGTAAACCAGCAACCAACCGATCTAAAACCGAATCAATATCAACATCTGCACAAACAACGCCGCTTTTTTCATAAATATCATCTAAATTTACTGATATTAGTTGTTGATTTTCAAAAGGATTATTTGATCCAGTTACACTCCATACTAATTCATCTGAATTATTAATGTATACAATCTCCTTTCTACCATCACTATTCAGATCGATAACTTCTATAAACCCTCTCGAAGAAGTATCTTGTTGCACTATATGTTCTTTTTCAAAATTTCCTTCAGAATTCTCATACCAAATTATTTTATTTGAACTATTTACTCCAATTAAATCTTCATCTAAATCACCATCAATATCTAAAGGAACTATTTTCTCTACTGAATCAAAATTATCTGTTATTGGTTCATAATCGCTAAACTTATACTCTCCTTCATTTCTTATTATTCCTACATTACCTGATATATGGGCATAAGTTATGATATCTAAAAAACCATCATTATTTACATCTAAAAATGATAAACGATTCATCCATTCAGCTTCATGAAGAATATATTTAAATTCTCCACTAAATGAATTAGAACTAGTCCCCTTAAAAAGTAACATATCTTCACCATTTACTACAATTATGTCTAAGAAACCATCATTATTAATATCTTTAAAATCATAGTCTGTTATATCTTTAAAAACAACTGTATGTGGTGAAGTTTGAGTTAACTCCATAGGTTCTCCAAATTTGCCTTCTCCATTATTTTTTAAACATTTTACTGCTCTTTTATCATGAATATATGTTATATCTAAATCGTTGTCACCATCTATGTCAATTAATTTAATTGATGATTTATGGGATGTAATAATGTTTTCGTTAGGCAAATCAATAGTGTGTCCTGTATTATAAGTTCCTTTAGAGTCAAGATTTTCAAACCAAATAATTTTTTCTAAAGAATTTGCCTCTATTGTAGGACTTGTGTAAACTACTAAATCAATATCTCCATCATTATCAATATCTCCTTTATCAAATACACTAAAGATTCTTCCTCCACGATCTATTATAACTATCTCTTCAAAATCTATTTGTGAGAAAATTGAATATGGTACTAAAAAAATAAGGGTAATAAAATATTTCTTAATCATAATAAAAATAAAATTCGCGCAAAACTATTCAAAATCATTTAGATAATAAAAAATTTCCTATAGCACATTCTAAACATTTTTTGTGATTACAATAATTTGTTTTTAGCTGAAGTAAAGCTTGACTCTCTAAAGCATTTTTTGAACTAATTTTTAACGATTCAAATTTTTGAATAATAGTATTTTTCTCTGGCTGAATACTTTCAAGTAATTTAAAAAAGTTAGTTTCGTCAAATTCGTCTCTGTGTTTTAAATACACAAATTTTAATGGTAAAATAGTATTAATTAAAAGTAAATCTATAAATGACTTTGTTAATTGTTTTTTATTCTTCTTTGATGATTTCAAAAACGTATAATGCTCTTCCCAAAATTCATTTACACCGGTAGAAAGTATTTCATAAAAATCACCAACATTGTCTAAATGAATCAGTTTAGAAAATAAACTTCTGTAACTCGAATACAAAGTAGCTATTTGTGCCAATCGTATTGTTGGGAAATTATTAGGTCGCATTCTAAAAAATTGAAATTCATTTTTACCTAATGAATTCAGTTGATATTTATGTTTTAAATATTCATATTCTTTTTTAAGTACATTTTGATATTCACTTTCCTCTATTTCATTTAAAAACCCTGCTTGACCGAATAACAAAGCTGATAATTGAAATTCATTTGCTCCAATTTTTCGAATCAAAGAAAAATCGAATGAGGTTGCTAATTTTAGGAAAGAATCTCCATTAACTTTAAGTCCGAAATTTTTGACTAACAATTGAAACAATACAGCTTCAAAATCATAATTCGTATTCTCTAGTAAAGTGAAAATAAACTTAGATTTACTTTCTAATCGTTCTAAATACAGCCGTTCTGTGAAGTTTTGATATATAAAACTATTAATCGTGTGAATTTCTTTTTCGCAAGAAATCCAATTTGTTTGTTGTTGAAATATTGATGCATATTTTTCTACAATAGAATTATCGATAAATTCTTTTAACTCTAAAGTGGGAATTTGTTTGTTTCCTTTCATGTAAATATCTACATCATGTTCATAAACAACATGTAAAATCACGGCATCGTAATTTTTATCTTCCTCATGTTTATGCTGATACCAATCTGATGATTTCACATGAATTTCCACATGACCATACCATAAAATTTCATCAATAATTGCTTTGGCATTGAAAAAATCTGGACCAGAATTTTTATTAGATAATCCAGAATGTAATATTTGAAGTGTTTCTCCTGATGTCAGTTTTAAGTTAAGCGTGTTAAATAACTTGTACTGCCATACATAATGAAGGAAATTTTCTTTCATAGCTTGTAATTTCTTTTTCTTTTTTCGACAATAAATTTATGAAAAATCTACTTAAATCAATTTTTATAAGTGCATTACCTGTTTTTGCTTTAACCATTTTTGTGAAAACACTTATACAATTCGATAGTAATCTTACTAACATTGGACTTTTACTTAATGCATTACCAATTATAATTTTCTTTAGCTCTTTATTTATAAAACCTGTAGCAAGAACAAGTAAAACATTAACTTCTTTTACCGTTACAGTAATAATTGGAACAGCTGTAACTTTATTTACATTAAATTTAAATGCAATCGTAATTAGTATAGCATTAGCTTTAGGATGGTTTTTATATTTGACTTGGTATTCTAAATTTGAAAAGAGAGATCAAAATACTATTCAAGTAGGAAAAAGATTACCATCATTAACTTTTGAAAATATTCAGAAACAAAAAGTAAATCTTTCCGAATTTGATAGTGATTATAAGGTTTTGCTTTTTTTCAGAGGAAACTGGTGTCCGCTTTGTATGGCACAAATCAAAGAAATAGCAAATCAATATCAAGAACTTTCCAAGAGAAATACTGATGTATTTTTAATTAGTTCACAACCTCATAAATTTACCGAAAGTTTAGCTAAAAAACATAATGTTCCTTTTCATTATTTGACTGATAAAAACAACGAGAATGTAAGAAATTTAAATATTCTTCATGAAAATGGATTACCTATGGGATTTCAAGTTTTTGGATATGAATCTGATGTTGTAATGCCTACTGTAATTATTACCAATAAAGAAAATGAAGTTATTTTTGCAGACCTTACAGATAACTATAGAGTTAGACCAGAACCAGCTACTTTCCTGAAAATCATTGATAAAAATTCACTATAAAATTCTTCATTTTAACTATAGTTTTTTTCAATATTTATTTTCATTTTCAAGTAAAAGTTAATTGTAATTTTGCAATGCATTTATAAAACAAAGCAATGAGTACAACTATTGAAAGTTTAAAATGGCGCTATGCTGTAAAGAAATTTGACGATAATAAATATATATCTGATGAACAGATACAAACTATAAAAGAAGCTTTTAATTTAACTGCAACATCTTACGGTTTACAACCAGTAACTTTAGTAGTCATTAAAAATAAAGAATTACAGAAACAGTTAGTGGAACATTCTTGGAACCAACAACAAGTAGCACAAGCTTCACATGTTTTAGTTTTATGTGTACCTAAAGAACAAACAACAAAAGATGTTGAAAATTACTTCAAATTAGTAAAAAACATCAGAAATACACCAGATGAAATTTTAAATCCTTTCAAAGATTTTTTAATAGATTCTTTTTCAAAAAAAACTCAAGAAGAATTACTAACCTGGAACAAAAATCAAGCCTATATTACTCTTGGTAATTTACTAACTGTTTGTGCTTTAGAAAAAATAGATTCATGTCCTATGGAAGGTTTTATTCCTGAAAAATATGATGAAATTTTAAAACTAAATGAAAAAAACTTACAATCTGTATTAGTTTTACCGTTAGGTTTTAGAGCTGAAGACGACTATATGAAAGATTTAAAGAAGGTCCGCAAAAATATTGACCAAGTAACCTTGGACTTCAACTAACTAGAAAAATTTTAATTGGGGACTATTTTTTAAAAGTGCTGGCAATTTTATAATTGTTGGCACTTTTTATTTATTCCTATCTTAGTCTTCTAATAAATTTAAAGTAATGCAACCAATACATATTGTACTCTTAATTGTATCCTATTTTAGTGTACTTATACTAATTGCCTATTTAACAGGAAGATCCGCTAACAATCAAACATTTTTCAAAGCAAATAACTCCTCTCCTTGGTATTTAGTTGCCTTTGGAATGATTGGAGCTTCTTTATCTGGAGTAACATTTATTTCTGTTCCTGGTTGGGTAGAGAATCAACAAATGGGATATATGCAAATGGTTCTGGGTTATATATTAGGTTATGCTATAATAGGTCTTATTTTATTGCCACTCTATTACAAACTCAATTTAACTTCTATTTACACGTATTTAGAAGAACGTTTTGGAAAAATGAGTTATAAAACCGGAGCTTCATTTTTCTTAATATCTAGAACTATAGGAGCTGCTTTCCGATTATTTTTAGTTGCTAATGTTTTACAATTAATTTTATTTGATGCTTATGGAATTCCTTTCTGGGTAACTGTTACCATTACCATTTTATTAATTTGGTTGTACACTTTTAAAGGAGGAATAAAAACTATTGTTTGGACAGATACTTTACAGACCTTATTTATGTTGATTGCTGTTGGTGTGTGTATTATTGCCATAAAAGACGCTTTACAAATTGAAAGTTTATTAAGTTATGTAAATGAGAATAAGCTCTCTAAAATTTTCTTTTTCGATGATGTAAAAGCTGGAAATTACTTTTGGAAACAATTCTTTTCTGGAGCTTTTATTGCTGTTGTAATGACTGGTCTTGATCTAGACATGATGCTATAAAATCTTACTTGTAGAAGTTTAAAAGAT
>ERZ1740052.267-NODE-267-length-18262-cov-4.233701_pt1 | contig 18262 bp, 20 predicted proteins | sample MGYA00581750_ERZ1740052 | MGnify/ENA primary metagenome ERZ1740052 (study PRJEB43018, sample SAMN04849743) | marine metagenome | isolation source: floating plastic debris | place: Pacific Ocean | collected 2008-08-30 | study: EMG produced TPA metagenomics assembly...
AAGGAGAGCAAAATGGAACTGGCTTTAACGATTGGAGCAATTGCGATCGCAGCTGTCGTCTTCTTTTGGCTACTCGACTTCTTGAAAGACACCGTCAAAGCCGCCTTCATCGTTGGACTCTTCCTCCTCGGATTGTGGCTCGCCTTTGGTATCGGCCCTTCGCAGGTGTGGGAAACTATTCGGGGATGGTTGCCAGATTTTCTGATTGGCGAAGGTACATAAATCGCCCTCACCCTAAATCCTTACAGCCGCCCTGTCCAAGTCAACGTCTGCTCCTTAGCATTCTCTCCGTAGCTACGCGTAACAATCAGCTCCACTTTTACCTGAGTACCACCGCTCATAAGTTGAGAGCGAATCGGCAGACGACCTAGCGCTAGGGTAAAGCGATCGTAATCTTGCGTTATCAAATCATCGGGCACTGGACCTTCGTGCTGCACAGTGTAGCGAGGCCGTATGCCACCGTCGCGCGCCGTACTGTAGCGAATGCGAAACTGAGTATCTAGCTCGTCAGATAGCTGAGCTCTGTCTATCACGCTGACCTCAAAGGTACGACTGCGGCCCGTTACCCGGCCCATTGCCAGCTGCGTGACCTGCGATACGGGCACCATGCCATCGACTCGATACGTCGTCAAATCAGCTTGCTTTGTGCTGTCACCGATTAACCAATAGCCCTCAGGAAACTGAACGCCGATTTCACCGCTGGATAGCAGCGATACGGTCAAATCATCACGCACACTTCTCGCTCTTTGCGTGGCTTGCCAATCCTACGCGAACCGCCGCTCAATATGCCCTGCATTCGATTGGTTACTGTCTGCAATGGTAGAACCCGGTGCCAGTAAACTGCGTGCGCCTGATTGCGTTTGCCACAGATTGCGCGAAAGAGAAATGGTTTGGTTGGCCAGGGTTGAGATGGCCGTCGTGGTGCGTGGGCGCTCATTTGGCAGGGGCTCTAGCTGATTGTTGGCCACTAAGCGACCGGTGTCACCGGCTGCGCCGCCGCGACCGCCTTGCCCATCGTGGCCGTCTTCGCCATCTTCACAGTCGTAGCGTTCTTCTGTGCAGTTGCCGTCTGTGCAGCGTTCGATGCGCCACGAGTCGTCGTCGCAATTGCAGCCGCGCGTGCCGTCACCGCCCCAGCCACCATCGCCACCACGACCCGCGATCGCATTCACATACACCTGCCGCAAATCTGCCGGGTCAGTGTAATACACCGTCAAAGTACCGCCGTTGCCGCCACGTCCGCCGTTGCCGCCATTGCCACCGTCGCCACCGTCAGCCGCCTGCAAATCGTAGCGAGTGTTTCGAGGCTGACGCCCGCAGCGCCGCCACTCTGCATCTTCACCATCGAGGCCGTCTTCGCCCGCTTCACCGGATAAATCTAGCTGAATAGGTACGGCACTCGGCAGAGTCACTGTTCTATTTTCACCGTCACGACCATCACGACCGCTCCTACCATCACGACCGTCGCGCGAATCGTTACCGTAGTAATGCTCACCACGTCTATTGCCAGACTGATGGTGGGCCCAAGTTGCTGTACTACAGGGCGCAACGAGCGGAATGGCTACTAGCCCAACTGCGGATAGGGAGCCAGCGGTAAAAAGCGTCGCCGTGCATCGTGTGAAGGCGCGTGTGAAGGCGCGTGTGAAGGCGCGTGTGAAAGCAGGAGATTTTGGCATGAGGCAAGCCGTCTTGGTGAAGCAAGAGTCGCAATGCCTAACAAACGGCTAGGCATCCCTCACTCAATCTTGCCTATTTTGCCTACCTCAGCAGAGAGAATTGTGTGCCAATTCGTCAATCGGCTCGGCACAACAACAAACCAGGTTAAACAACAAATGAGTATCAACCCGTCGGCTGATAGCTCTTCACGACCCGACCAAAACATCGAATCAGCTTGTGATAGTTCTGGCTCACCGGATGGCTCAAGTCCACAATTGAATCTATCCCAATGCCATTGCGCCCTTTGTCATTACTCGAACTGTGAATGTAGCGGCCCTCTCCTATATGCAGGGCCACATGGGTAGTGCGCTCTGGCGTCCCAAAAAAAATCAAATCTCCGAGCTGCAAAGCGTCCTGGGCAACGCGCTCAGTAAAGTCTTCCTGCTGATAAGAATCGCGCGGTATCTGCACACCCGCCGCCATAAAAGCAGCCTGAACTAGCCCCGAACAGTCGTAATTGGGCGCACTCGCACCGCCCCAAAGATACTCGTTAGGCACGGCCAGTGCCGCTTTAGCAAACGCCAGCACCTGCGGAATTTTGGATTGAATTTGCTCAGCAGTTAGCACCGGGGCGCGGTGAGGCTGATCGGCCGGTGCAAGGTTTATTAAGTGCGTAGCCGAAATCCAGCCAGGGTAATCGTCTTTACAGCTGCTTACCCGTAGAACATCTTGATTTTTGGCAACTTCTAGCAGGCGTAGAGACTGGCCTACATCGACTTGGGTAACAAGTCCTTCACAGGCTGGCGTTTGATACAGGTTAATCACGCGATCGCACACATACTGCTGCGCTGCGCCCCTATAGATATCGTCTTGCACATCCTCAAGCGTCACCATTACCCACACTGCCCTCACTCCCCAGTAAGCTGCTACCTTACCCCACCATTCGCCCAAATCAAAAGCGTCTGAAAAATGAAGCACGGGTATAAAATAATTCTCACCTACTATCCACTATCAACCCCTCCGCCAGCACCCGCTTTAAACCATCTCCTCACTCGCGGTAACCTAGGTTACAGATCTGAGCATTTTCGAGTTATTCCGCCCAGCCGTCTCGCCATTATTCACTCAGCCCAACCTCCTATGACGACAACCCTTTCCACCCAAAAGCCCGCTATCGACAATAGCCATCTCAAGTCCCTTGGCAAGCTAGATGTACCCGCAAGGCTCCTCCTGGGCCCTGGTCCTTCCAATGCCGACCCTGCGGTCCTCTCCGCTATGGACCGCCAGCCCATCGGCCACCTCGACAAAGCCTATCTCCAGCTCATGGACGAAGTGCAAGAGCTCATGCGCTACGCCTGGCAATCAGACAATCGTATGACCCTGCCCGTGAGCGGTACCGGCTCTGCGGCCATGGAAGCGACCTTGGCAAACACCGTTGAGCCTGGCGACAAAGTGCTGGTATGCGTGAACGGTTACTTTGGCCATCGCCTAATGGACATGGCCGGTCGCTATGGAGCAGAAGTCAGCCACATCAACCGCCCTTGGGGAGAAGTCTTCGCCGTAGAAGAGCTGCGCGCCGCACTCGAAACCCATCGCCCTAAGATTTTGGCGATTGTGCATGCAGAGACGTCGACGGGCGTTTGCCAGCCAATGGAAGGCATCGGCGATCTTTGCCGTGAGTACGACTGCTTGCTTTTGCTAGACACGGTGACTAGCTTGGCGGGTGTGCCTTTGTTTTTGGATAAGTGGGGCGTGGATTTGGCCTATAGCTGTAGCCAGAAGGGGCTGAGCTGCCCGCCTGGGAGTGCGCCTTTTACGATGAGCGATCGCGCCCTAGAAGTGCTCAGCAACCGTAAGAGCAAAGTCGCCAACTGGTACCTCGACATGTCTTTGCTGGCAAACTACTGGGGTAAGGGCCGCACCTATCACCACACCGCCCCCGTCAACATGACCTACGCCATCCGCGAAGCCCTGCGCATCGTAGCAGAAGAAGGCCTAGAAGCACGCTGGAAGCGCCATCAAGACGCAGCTGAGTACTTGTACGCTGGGCTAGCAGCCATGGGCCTAGAGTGCCATGTACCACGTGAGTATCGTTTGCACACGCTGACCACAGTACGCATTCCTGAGGGCGTAGATGGCAAAGTGGTAACCGCAAAGCTCGTCGATGATCACAATATGGAACTCGGTGGCGGCCTTGGTGACCTAGCCGGGCAAGTTTGGCGCGTAGGGCTAATGGGCTACAACGCTAGCAAGGAGAATGTTGATACCTTCTTAGCCGCGCTGAAAAGCGTGCTTGCGTAGAGTCTGCATACTCTGTCAGCTGTTCACAACAGCTTTGTTGCCCCTCCAAAGGAAATTCCTTTGGAGGGGCAATTTATCGTTGCATCTTTATAGATGAGAAAACACTCATACAGTATTGCTAGAGACAAATATAATGTATTTAGAAATACTTTTATTTTGTAGCAATGGTCTCAGAGTCTACACCGCATACACAAAAGAAATCACTCTCCTCGAAGGTACTGGGCCTCAACCTTGTAGCCGTCACAGGCGCGATTCTAATCAGCATATCTTTAGGGCAAAAGGTAAGTAGTGAGTTTGGAGAGGGTGGATTTATCACTTACTTTTCAGGTATTCAGCTTTTTATCCTCTCTCACCTTTGTTACAAAGTTTTTCGCCTGCGATCGCAGAGCGTTAAAGCCCCTTGGCGATCATCTATCGCTATCTGGGGGATTATGAGCTTAGGGTTCTCTTTTCTAGCGCTAGACGATTTGCTGATGATTCACGAATGGTTTGACAAAGTCATTCATAGCATCGGTCAGATTGAGGAAACGGGCGTGACCGATCGCATTGACGACCTCATCGTAGGCCTCTACGGCCTCATCGCTATCGGCCTTATTGTCCACTATCGTCACGAGCTAAAAAAGTACCGTAAAGTAGGCTCATATGTCGTTGCCGGTTTCGTCTTTCTGTTTCTAATGGTAGGGATAGATGCACTCACCAACCGCGACGACATACTAAAACTCATGTTCCCCAGTGAAATGATGCGTACTGTCAAGACTTGGGATTCTGTTGTGGAAGAGTCGTTTAAAGTGTTTTCGGAGGCATTTTTCATTGTGGCAGCCTATCGCTGCTATCTTAGAGCGCAGCAAAGCAACCCCAAAACTCTAAACGCAACAGCAAACGAAAATATTGAGGCCCGCTGAGACAAGTAAGCCCGATGCGAGCTGACAGCAATGACTCCAGGATAAAGTAGGAGAGAAGTCGCGAGCGCTCATCAAAAGTCACCTCAGTGATAGTCAACTATCTCTACATCAGCTGCATTACTATCACGCCAAACGGAACAGATTGTCGAGAAGTTACTGAGGAATCTCTTTATGCTCTTTGCAAGAGGCCTAATCCTTCGAGTAGCTGAGGATCTTCTTCTAGGGCGATTTTGGCAATAGCCAAATAATCACTCAACCAGTCTTGCAGTTCATCTAGCGCCGCATCTCTCTTTTGCGTTGCCGCCTGCGCATCGCCTTTCTTTTTCTCCTGTGCCAAATTTGCCGCTTCTACCGCTTTCAACTCACTCAGCCCCACCTTCAGCTTTTGCTCAGTCATGCCAAATTCTTTGAGTGCTGACAAAATGGCTTTATCGGCCAGCGCGTTGTTGTAAAACTGGCCAGCTTGGGCGAGCCAGCCAGAGAGGGTGCGCTTGCGAGTGCCACCCAAATCTAGCTGAGTGCTTACGCCAGGATTTCGCTTGAAGGCAACGCGAGCGATTTTGACAAAGCGCATATAGGATTTTTTGGCCGTTTCCCAAGCGTCGTTTACGGTAGCCGTCGCGGCGATTTGCTCTCAGGCTTCTGCGGTTTGGGCAAGTTGGGCGGCAGCGGCGACGTTGTAGAGGGCTTTACCTTGTTGAATGCGGGTGGTGGTGTAGCCGTAGTCTTTGAGCGCGTTGAGAATGTCAGGATTGTTGAGGGCGTTTTCGATGGCGACTTGCGCATCGCTGAGTAGCGTGTCGATTGGCAGCATGGTAGATGGCAGTAATGACAGTGCTTTGAGCTTTCCCAGCTGAGATTTGAAAGGTAACAGCACAAACAGAATTGATAGGGAACGATACAGAGGCATTCGGGCGTGGAGCAGAATTGATGGGAGAAGCTGCGCGATCACTCGGCAGCGCAATAGAGTTGATGGCAGGCGATGCAGAATCGTTCGGGCGTGCAGCAGAATTGATAGGCGGCAGTGCAGAGCGATTTTGCATTGCCGCTATCTCGATACTGAGTGATGCAGTTGCTTACGGCACACGGTTACTTCGAGGCGATCGTGAGATAATGTTAGGCAGACGCACAATCCAAGGGAGAACAGCCATGGCAAAAGTTCAAGTGACGTCAGAAGTCAATATCGATACAGAACAGCTTCTAGAAGGCGTCGCCCAGCTAGATACCCGCGAACTCACACACTTTTTGTCTCAGGTCGGTTCAATTTTGGTAAGTCGGGGCAGTTTACCTGTTTCTGAAGCAGCGCTAATTCAGCAAATAAATCAGGGACTCCCAGCCGAAACTCAGCAGCACTACGATGAACTGCAAGCCAAACTCAGCCAGGACACTATCTCGCAAGAAGAGCACCAAATCCTTTTAGAGCTGATTGATGTTGTTGAGTTAGCAAGTACAGAGCGGCTGAAGCACCTGATTGCGCTGGCACAGCTCCGCCAAGTGTCTGTTGATGAGGTCATGCAGCAGCTAGAAATCCAGACGCCGCCAGTACATGTCTAGGCAGTATATTCCCGTTGAACAGCAGCGCGAAATCATCGAGCGCTCAAATCGGCGATGTGAGTATTGCAAAAGTCACATGGACTACTCACCTCAATCGTTTGCAATCGACCATATTGTGCCGATTGCACGCGGTGGAAAAACAGAATCTAGCAACCTAGCGTTTGCCTGTGGTGGCTGTAACGGCCACAAATATACCAAGACAAAAGCAACAGACGAGTTGAGTCAAACAGTTGTTTCTCTCTATCATCCAAGAAAGCAAGACTGGCATAAACATTTCGCTTGGAGCCCCAATCTTTTGGAGATGGTAGGGTTGACGGCAACAGGCCGCGCAACTGTCACCGCCCTAAAGGTTAATCGAGTAGGCAATAAAAATCTACGATAGCTTCTGTTGTTAATCGGATGTCATCCACCTGTCTAAAGTCTCCAAATCATCTAACCCCTCTAAATCTCTGTTCTTTAATCGCCATCGCCGTCTCCCTAATCTCAAACGTTAGCGCCTCATCCCGCGCCTGCGCCTCCTCAAACTTCGCCACTGCCGCATCCACCTCACCTTTGCACGCCAGCGCATATCCCTGCGCCACCGCAAACTCCGCCGACTGCTGCCGTGTCCATACCTACTCACACACCTTGCAAGCTCGCTTGGCCGTATCGGTCAGCGGCGAGGTCCTGCTTCCCTGCTCCAGCAGCACATACTTCAGCCGATCCCGTAAATACGCCGCCGTCGCCTACGTATCTACAATCGGCAGATGCACCTCTTCTGAAATAACGCTAGGGCTTGTGTCTGAGAATGTGGCAATAATAGCAGTAATCCCCTTTCAGTCTCTCATGTCGCGCCGCCGCCGAGCCTGACGCGCTGCCTTCTCTTTCTGTGCTGCCAGCTTGGCACTCACCCCACGCCAAACAATCATCATCGGCAGCACCATAGGCACAAGTGCCAGCAGCAGCAGCGGGTCTCCCGCGACTATCACCATCGCGACACTAGGCACCATAAGCACAACCGCACCTGCAATCAACACCCACCACGGCATACCGCCGCTCGCCAAGCCCCTGTAGGCTCGCCCTTCCAGCTCGATGCGAGACATGGGTGCCAGGCCAGACGGTGCTTTCTCAATGGCAGGCGGTGGCGATGGTGGCACTTCTGTAAATCGCTGCTGGTCGGCGGTTTCAACATCGGTAAAAAACTGTTTGTACTCATCGGCACTCATAATGATGTTCCTTTGACTAGTAGCGTGGGGCTGGTAGCGCAAGACTGGTAGCGCGAACTGCTGACTTCAGTGTATGAAGTGATCGCACACAAATCCATTACCCCAATGGGTACGTCACTTGCGAAAGGTTTGACCCTACACAGTGTGATACAGCCGCCAGTTCAAAAGATCCTGATAAACCGTAAATTCAGGCCATCAGCTCGGCTATCACTTCAGCCTGATACGCCTTAAACGCTGGCAGTTCGCGAGTCTCTTTTGTACGCGATCGCCCCAAATCCACCACAATCTCTCGCTGCACCGTGCCCGGCCTCGCCGTCATCACATAAATCCGCTGCGAGAGAAACACCGCCTCTCTCACATCGTGGGTAATCATCAAAATACTCGTCCCCGTCTTCTCCCACAGCTCGAGCAAAAACTGTTGCATTGTCTCTTTGGTTTGCGCATCGAGCGCGCCAAAGGGCTCATCCATTAGCAGAATTTTGGGCCTGCTTGTCAGCGCGCGAGCGATCGCAACCCGCTGCTTCATCCCCCCCGACAGCTCCTTCGGCAGCGCCTGCGCAAACTGCGTTAGCCCCACCATTTCCAAATAATACGAAGCCTGCTCCCGCCGCGCCTTCTTATCTACCCCTTGTAGCTTCAGGCCAAACTCCACATTCTTTTGCACCTGCATCCACGGATACAGCGTGTAATCCACACGCAAGTTCACATCTTTGAGCGCCACCACTGGCCCCTTATCTGTTGCAAATTGCTTATGTAATTTGGAGACTTCTAAATACATGAGAGAACACTCAAGGAGAGAGCTAAAACCTTAAAAACAAAGCCTGAAGTAGATCCCCTCCTCGGAGGGGTGCCCGTAGGGTGGGGTGGGTTCGATGTGTGGATGAAGTGACCAACCCACCCCGTCACTGCGTGCCACCCCTCCAGAGGGGATCTACTTCAGGCTACGAAACAACAATTTACTCTACTGCCCACTTACAGGTAGATTTCAAGATCATTCGCAAAGAGAGATCTGCCAAGAAGCCAATCACACCCAATATAATCAAGTACGCAAAAATCTCATCTGTTCTAAAAAACCGCTGCGCCATCGCAATCCGTTTCCCTAGACCTTCATTTGCCGCAATCAGCTCAGCGACCACGACTAAGTTCCACGCGCCCGCCATGTTGATGCGAAACGTATCCAGGATGTTTGGCAGCACATAGGGCGTAATCACCTGCATCAGCGTTTGCCACCGAGAGCCGCCTAGTGTGTACGTCGCCTCCAGCAAATGCTTCGGTACAAACTTCACCGCATCCATAATCATCAGCGTATTGTAAAAAATCACCCCAATAAAAATCAGCGCGATCTTCGGTGCTTCATCCAAACCCATGTAGATAATCAGCAGTGGAATGAAGGCAGGTGCAGGCATGTAGCGAACAATACCCATAATGGGTTCGAGCAGCGATCGCACCGAAGCAAACGCCCCCATCGAAATGCCCAAAGGCACCGACAGCACAGATGCCAAGATGAACCCAGTTCCCACCCGAAAAAGACTCGCCTGCAAATCGTCAAGCACAAAGCCCTTCTCCCACAGCCGCCCAAATGCCGCAACCACATCCGGTGGTGACGGCAAAAACTTAGGATTCACCAGCGCGCTGCGCGCCACTAGCCACCACAAGGCCAAAGGCACTAAAACAGAAGCAACGCGCAATATCCAGTCCAGCCTTGCCGGAATCGGTTCGCCCATCCGCCAAAATACCCTAGGCTTTAGGCTCTGCAGATGAAGCTGCAGCACCTTCACTGATCTAGCCGAAACAGTTGCCTCACTCACCATATGACATACGCCTTGCAAACAATATAGAAAAGCATCCCCAAACCTCTCCTTAAAAGCAGCCGGGGACACTCAAATCAAACAAACCCACAATCAAACAAACCGCCTATTTTCTATTCGGCGTTTCTATTCGGCGGCCAAAGCCTTCACAAACTGATCGTCAAGGATAGGAGCCAACTCAGGCGCTTCTGGAATAAAGCCAACACCCACCATAAAGTCCGCCATTTGAACCGCCGCATAAGGCATGTGCTTCATCCCTTCACCCTCACTAACCGCTTCCAAGATCTCTTCTAGCGTAAATATTCGAGTGCCGTCTTTCAGCAGCTGCAGCTCTTCGATAGTGACATCCGCACGCGCCGCCATAATCTCATCCGACTTTTCAGGATTCTCTTCCATATACGCCAGCGTATCGAACCATGTTTTCACAATCGCCTGCACATCGTCAGGCCGCTCATCAACCATGGTTTGACTCATTACCAACAAATCAGGAATCGCGCCTGGAAACTCACTAGAGGTCAAAAGCTCTTTACTGCCCTCACGCTCTAGCGCGGTTAGCCAATACGGCGGAAACGCCGCAACCGCATCGGTCTGGCCCGCCGCGAATGCAGCCGCAGCCGCACCGGTCTCCAAAGGAACAATCTCTACGTCATCGCGAGAGAAGCCTTCTTCTTCTAACGCTAGGCTCAGCAAAAAGTCGCCAACAACCCCTTCTTCAGCGGCGACTTCCTTGCCGACAAGATCGGCCAAACTATTAATGTCTTCGGTCACAATAACTTTGTCGTTACCCGCCGAGTTGTCGTTCACAAGTACGGCCACTTCACCATTTGCCGCATCCGCCGCAAACGAAATCGTATCGTTCAGCGTTTGGCCATTGCCGTCTAGCTGCCCTGCGGCAAAAGCCTCCATTGACTCTAGATAACCGTCAAACCAGCGCATTTCTACATTGACACCGTTTGCGGCAAATAGACCCTCTTGTTCTGCGATCGCCCACGGCCACCACCCAGCCCAATTGCTGTAGCCAATTACTATAGCTGGCGCTTCGTCCGCTGCCGTATCTGTAGCCGTATCGCTACTAGAGGAACCGCCACAGCTCACAGTCACCAGCATTGTGCAAAAGAAAGCCAAACACAATGAAACCAACCGACGTCTTCTCATCAAAATCCCAATCCAAAATCTAAAAGAACAACAAACTACAGCCTAGGTGGCTTGAATAATTGAGCCTACACGTGCGGTAGAGTGCTTGTTATCAGTCACTAGAGTAGGAGATCAGGCGTGCAAACAACAGTAAGCTACGTAACCAATTGTGTATCAATCCACTCTCTTTAGCGGCCCCGCCTAGAGAATTCTGCCAAAGGCTGAGCCGTAATAAGCATTTGCAATAAGCACTATATGGGTTAGTCCATAATGCATTCATACGCCGAAAACACAGCTCGATACGCCTGCCACGCTCCCAAAGAAGACCGACGACGCAACCGAAAAAGACTAAACCAAACCATTGAAATACCACCACTTGAAAAGTACCTAATCGCTGATGCAGCAGGCTTAAGCAAAACAGCCATACCCAAATGCATCGAAGCGCACCCCTAACTCACTGACTAACTTGACTAACTCACTGGCTGAAGGTCCGCCGAGGCAACCGGCCGAGACAACACAACTTGCCTCACCCAGTCGAACCACTCTTTAAGGCCTTCACCACTTTTGGCAGACACCGGGATAATTACCGTTTTTGAATTCAGCTGACGCACATTGCGAACAATCGTCTCAATGTCAACATCTAAGTAGGGCGCAAGGTCTGTTTTAGTAATCAACAAACAATCCGCTTCGCGAAACATAATCGGATACTTGAGAGGCTTATCCTCTCCTTCCGTAATGCTCAGCAGCGCGACCTTGGCATGCTCTCCTACCTCAAATTCGGCAGGGCACACCAGGTTGCCTACATTCTCTACAAACACCAAGTCAAAATCTTCTGGTCGCTGCCCATCTGCAAGCTCATGCTCAAACTGATGTAAACCACCGGCCACCATTTTGGAATCCAAATGGCAAGAGCGGCCCGTATTGATAGCAACCACCGGCACCCCATGCTGACGCAACCGATCCGCATCTAGCTGAGTTGTCATATCTCCTTCAATAACAGCTATTTGAAGATCTTTTTGTAGCCCTTGCAACGTTTTCTCCAACAGTTGGGTCTTCCCCGACCCTGGACTACTCATCAAATTTAGACAGGTGACACCCCACGCATTGAGGCGATCGCGATTCTTCTCAGCCCCATGCTGATTGGCATGCAGCAAATTCATCTCTAAAGCAGCATCAAACGTTTGGTGCATATAAACTCTCTAAGCCCTTGAACTTCCACAATGCGTTTTCCAGCAGACAACGTCCGTATTTACCGATACATCAACACAATTTCTTACACCCTTTTGCCCACTGATCAGGCGTCACACCTTACTTTTTGCCTTGCTAGCAGCTGAAACATACGGCTCCTCGCAGGGCAAGTCATCCTGAGAAAACTCTACTCGGCCAATTTTCAGCTCCCGCCCGGAGCGAATATCATCCATCGGCGCTTGACAGCTAGGACAGGCATACTGCAACCCCACCTGAGGCCGGTATTCTTGCTGACAAGAATGACAAAACGCCACCAGCGGCGTTTCATCAATTACCAGCTCCACATCCTGCAAAAACGTCCCCTGCGTCTGCGCCGAAAACGCAAACTGCAAGCCCGCAGGCTCTACACAGGTAAACGCGCCTACGGTCAAATGCACCCGCTCCACCGTTGGATGGCCCGGCTGCTCAGCCAGCCAGTCTCGCACGGTGAAGATCAGCGCCTTCGTCATATCAGTTTCATGCATAAGTTTGTGTGCCTATTGCCAGCCACTGCCAACGTCCATATTTGCCGTTTCACTGATGTAGTCTGCCTTACTCTGACGCGGCAGCTGACCCGAAAGAACCAGGTGCGCCATCGTGTCGCAAATCACCCGTGTCGCCATCAACGATGTAATGTCGCTAATGTCATACGGCGGAGAAACTTCTACAATCTCCAAGCCACAGACCGGCGCTTTTTCAACAATCTTGCCGAGCATATACAGCGCCTCACGAGGCAACAGACCACCCGGCTCTGGCCAGCCGGTTCCAGGGACAAATCCAGCATCAATACAGTCGATATCAAAGCTGATATAGACGCAGTCGGTACCGTCCAGCGCTCTTTCGAGTGCAAAGTCCACGGCCGCATCTAGGCCCATCTCAGTAATGTCGGTCACGGTGAGAATATTGGTGGCCCGCTCTCGGCAGACTTTGACGCCGGGGCGGGGAACTTGCCAACCACCAATGCCGAGCTGCACGAGGTTTTTAGCGGGAGCATTGTCCATATTAGTCGCGTGGAACCAAGGGCAGGTATGCATTCGCTCATCTAGGTCGGTCTCTTGCGTATCGACGTGGCGATCGAAGTGGATGATGCCGACTTTTTTGTCGCCAAGGTGACGGCAAACGCCGCGTACGGTGGGGAACCCAATGGAGTGATCCCCACCGAGAATAATGGGAAACGCACCTGAGCTAAAGATATGAGCAATCCCTTTAGAGATTTGGTCGAAGGATTTTTCATTGTTGGCAGGGATGGTAAATATGTCGCCAACATCGCACATGGTGATGCTCTCACGTAGGTACACACCCAGCTCAAAGTTGTAGGGCGTGTACAGCGCTGAAATGCGGCGAATCCCCTGCGGGCCAAAACGTGTACCGGGGCGATAAGTTGTTCCTGAGTCGTGAGGGACGCCCACAATGGCAACATCGTAACTACCTACCTGGCGTACGTCTTCTAGGTAGGGCGCTTTCATAAAGGTGGTGATACCGGCGTAGTGCGGTAGCTCACCCCGAGAGAAGGTAGGGATCGATCTGTCGCGAATGCTTTCTGCCGCGTCTAGGCCAAATTCTAAACCGCGATCGACTTCTTGCTGCCAGCCAGTCAGCGGCAACCTGGCTTCTTTCTCCAGCGCATAGTCGGCCTCACTACGAGCAGGCTCTCCAGAAGCACTTAACGTGGGTTGATCACTCATATGTCGTTATTGGGGGGCGTCGTGGGAAGCGAGCGTCATTGCAATGTGACAGCTCACCATTGAATTGAACAACCAAGAAATACGCATTAATTGGGGCAATCGATTAACACGAGCAAGGCTGTAAAAAAGAAAGACTTTGGGTAGTCAAAAAAGACTTTTTAAACGAGAAGAACAACGGTGACGCTTTGTTAAAAGAGCCTACAACAAAGAAACGGCATAATTTATATGCTTACAATTTCACCATAGATTCTGTACAAAAACACGGGCGGAAACACAGTTTCTTCGTAAAGATACGTTGTAGAAAGAAAAAATTACGTAGGCCCTCTCGGTACAATCCACAACAAATTGATAGCTGCGTAAGCTGTTAAATGCAGACATTTCCGTAGATTTACGCCAAATAGAGATAACAGGCCCGTTGCAAAAAAGACATGTCTGCCTGGCAACGACAAAGTCGCCCAAACCCTGCCAAAATCGCTGCGGTGCCTAGATGGCAATGTAAACCTACGTTAAGCTATGGGCAGCCAACGATTAGTGAACCATCAAAAACTACCTCATGCTGCTGGATACTGCTCACCGCAACAAGCTCGATCCTTCTGACGACGACTTGTTTTATGCTCAGCCCCGATTTGTCACCCATGTAGACGAGGGCTTTCTGGCACAGCTGACGAAGCTTTATCGCGATCGCATCCCCCAAAACAGCCGCGTCTTCGACATGATGAGCAGCTGGGTCTCACACCTCCCTCGTGACATCGACTACGCCCACGTAGAAGGCCACGGGCTCAATGGCGAAGAGCTAGCGCGCAACAAACAGCTCGACCATTACTTTGTACAAAACCTAAATAAAAACCAGACGCTACCGCTCGAAGATAATTCGTTCGACGCAGTCGTCAACACCGTTTCAGTACAGTACCTTCAGTACCCAGAAAAAGTATTCGCTGAGGCATATCGCATTCTTAGGCCAGGTGGAATCACTATCTTTAGCTTTTCCAATCGCATGTTTCCGCACAAAGCGATCGCACTTTGGAGAGACGGCACAGAAGCTAGCCGCGTTTCGCTAGTCAAGCGCTACTTCGAGTCTGTGCCTGGTTTTGGCAATATCGAGGCAATTGTCAACAAGTCGGAAGCGCCTGCTATTTTACAAATGATGGGAATGGGCGGCGGCGACCCGTTTTATGCGGTTGTGGCAGAGAAGATGGTGCCCTTGGCACAGGACTAAAAAGCCGTTAGCTCAAGATTAGGGACTCCATTGAAGCCTGCAAGTCTTTAGTGAGGTCAGAGATCGCACGTCTGCGTTTCTTTTGATAGTCGGCGTAGCGTTCGCTCACTACAATCGGTTCGCCAATCGTTGCGATCGCCCTTTGCGGCCCCAGCTGCAATTGACTCACCGGCTCACCTTTAATCTTATCGATCATGTCTCGCAGCAGCAGCGCCGTTTCTGCGAAGCGATCCGCGCTGGGATGCTCCTTCACATAGTGGCCCGTCACCGCCACAAAGCTCTCCACTAGGCGCATGTGCCACATCCGCAGATTCGCCTCTTCTGCCACGCGGTTCGCCAAACCCAAATCCACTGCCGACAGCCGCTCTGTGTCTTCACGAAAGATGCGATCCCAGCCCGCCTGCTCTAGCTTGCGGCAGCGGTCAATCATCGTACCCTTGGGCCGCAGACCAAAGTAGCTTTCGGCCACCTGTAGTGCTTCATTCATCAGCGCTTTTAGCCGTGTTGCCAGCTGGTCATTTGGCTCGGCTGACGTATCTTCTTCAGACGCTTCTGCCTCAAATTTCACACCATAAAATTCACTGTAATAGCCTTCCATCTGCGTCAGCAAATGCTCGGCTAGACGATACAGGCGTCCGTACAAATCCAAGTCCGTAGGCCGCCCCAAACCGCTATCACGCTCCAACTGGTTAATTAAGGCCTCAAGCGGCTTCCAAGGCTCCTCTACATACCGATACTGAAGCCCAATCGGCAAAATCACAACCGACTCGTGCCGTTGCTGCGCCTGCAAATCTTCAACACACCAAAACGCCAGCTGAGCGATCCCTGGCTCCAGCGGACTCACGAATTCGTTGTGGCCATTGATGCCACCTTCCGGCGCAGCCGCCCGCGGAAAGCGCCCCTCTAGCATTAGCCGTCGAGCTGTTTTTAGTGCCAGCAAATCCAGCTTTCCCCGCTGAATAGGCACACCGCCCAACTTAGAAAACACCCAGCCCAAGTAGCTCCCAGCCCACAGCGGAATGCCTCTGTCGTATAGAAAGTGAGCGTGGGTCTTCTTCAGCGGCAGCCCAATTTGCCTTGCAGTTTGCGGCAGCGATCGCCAGAGCAAATGGCTCAGCACATAAGGGTCCGTCGCATTCGGATGGCGAAAAGCCAGCATCACCCGCGTTTTACCCGCATCAAATTCGTGATAAAACTTGGCCAGCGTTTCCACATTGTGCGCCTCTACCTCCACCAGGTCCGTCTGCCAGGCAGTCCATGCGGGCATCAACGGCTGCATTGCCCGCCGCACTAGGCCGCTATAGCGAGGCGGAATAAACGTAAGCGCAGGTTGAGCAAAATTAGTAGCAGAAGACATGCATGAGGCGATCAAAGGGGAAACACACTTTGCTGCCGGTGGAAAACGCGCTTTGCTGCCGGTGGAAAACGCGCTTTGCTGCCGATGGACATTGGAGAGCTGGCTTTTGGGGTGAGACATAGCCAGAAGTCATGCTCGCTGGTATTGCATGCCGGGGAGCTGCACGACTAATCCTGATAGTTCTAGCTCTACTAATGCGCCTAGGACTAAACCGGTATCGGCTTGCGATCGCGCCACAATGCCATCGAGCAGCACCGGCTCAACAGAAACCGCTTCGAGGCCCTGACTGAGCAGCGGCGTCAGTTCGGTCAAAGGCGTCTCTGAAGAAGTCTCTACTGTATCTAATGCTATGGATAGGACCGCACCCTCCTCAGGTATCTTTGCACTATCAATCATGCCTGAGTCAGAAGGTGCCTTTCGACCAGTTGGTCCATCTGTTGGGATGTCTACAGCAGGTAGAGATTCTAGGGACTCTATGAAGGTGCGATCGCTCAAAATTATCTGCGCCCCCTGCCCAATCAAGCGCAGGCAGCCCTCACCCTGCTCATTATCTAGCGAGGCAGGCAAAGCATACACCTCCCGGCAATAGTCATTGGCCAGCCGCGCCGTAATCAACGCCCCAGAGCGAGCCGGGGCTTCCGGCACCAATACCGCCCGTCTCAGCCCCGCAATAATGCGATTTCGCCGAGGAAAGTGTGCTCTATCCGGACCCGTCCCATCGGGATACTCGCTCACCACCAAGCCCGTTTCTAAAATTTGTTCATACAGGCGCTGATTTTGCTTCGGGTAAACAATATCCACGCCCGTGCCTACCACAGCGACCGTCGTCCCTTTCTCGCGCAAGCAGCTCGTATGCGCATCGGTGTCAATTCCCGCCGCCAGCCCCGAAATAATCATGGCGCCGTTAGCCGTCAGCCGACCACTCAGCCGCTGAGTCCATCGCTTACCATAGGCCGAAGGGCGACGCGTCCCGACAATGCCCACCGTCAGTCGATTCGGATCGTGCAACCGCAGGTATCCTCGGTAGTAAAGCAGCGGCGGCGGATCATTAATCGCAAACAGCAGTGCCGGATAGTCCGCATCAGCAGGCGTCCAAAAAGACGAATTCTCCCTCTCATGCTGAGCCAGCATCTCATCAGGCTTTATCGTCGGTCGCTGACGCACAATGTTTTCAGCAATCAGCAGCCCAATGACATCCACAGATAGCAGCTCACCCGCAGGCGCTTCCCAGGCAGCCGACAAAGCCCCAAAGGACTCCCACAGCCGCTTCAGAATCACCGGGCCTACATCTTTAATTCGCGACCACGCTAGCCAATACGCTCTCTCTGTTGCCACACTCGCCGCCTGCCAAACTACCTTTTTAGAGTGCCCACAGCTACCAGACTCCCCGTATGCACAACGCTAAATAGAAACGAATGAGAATTCCGATGCATCTGACTATGGGTTTAAGAGAATCATCAAACCGGTCGATACAACAGTTCAATATCTCTCTCGAAAAAAATATCCAGCGATAGCACGTCTTCCTAAAGCTGAGCATTTGACGGTAGGATCCTACTCAACGCCACCGTAGGAGAGTGCCCCGTGCCTTCAACGCCTTCACAAACCGACTCATCGCTAAAAGCCCTTATCTTCGACGTCGATGGCACCCTCGCTGAAACCGAACGCGATGGTCATCGGCCAGCTTTCAACCAGGCATTTATGGATGCAGGGCTCGACTGGAATTGGTCTGTAGAGCGCTACGGCGAACTACTCGAAGTTTCTGGCGGCAAAGAGCGAATTCGAGCTTTTGTGCAGCAGTCCCAACCTAACTTTGTTTTGCCAGCAGAATTTGAAGATCTCAACGCTTTTATCAAGCACTTGCACGGTATTAAGCCGCAGTACTACAAGCAGTTTGCGCAAGAAGGGCGAATTCCACTGCGTCCGGGTGTAGAACGACTGCTTAATGAGGCGAGAAATGAAGGGGTGAGGCTTGCGATCGCAACTACAACCACACCCGCCAACGTCCAAGCCCTACTCGAAAACACCCTCGGCCCCGAAAGCATGGACTGGTTCGAAGTCATCGCCGCAGGTGACATGGTCCCCCACAAAAAGCCCGCTCCCGACATCTTCGAATACGCCCTAGAGCACCTCAAGCTCCCCCCCGAAAACTGCCTCGGCTTTGAAGACACCAACAACGGCCTCCTCTACGCCACCCAAACCGGACTCAAATCCATCGTCATC
>ERZ1740052.268-NODE-268-length-18194-cov-6.483819_pt1 | contig 18194 bp, 18 predicted proteins | sample MGYA00581750_ERZ1740052 | MGnify/ENA primary metagenome ERZ1740052 (study PRJEB43018, sample SAMN04849743) | marine metagenome | isolation source: floating plastic debris | place: Pacific Ocean | collected 2008-08-30 | study: EMG produced TPA metagenomics assembly...
TTCCACGACAAGGAGCACAATTTACAGGAATGGGGTTAGATTTATATGAAAAATCACCTATCGCTCAAGAGCTTTTCGAAAAAGCAAATTCTATTTTAGGTTTTAGTATAACCGACGTAATGTTTGAAGGTAGTGCGGATGAATTAAAACAAACGAAAGTAACTCAACCAGCTATATTTTTACATTCAGTTATTCTTGCTAAAGTATTAGGTGAAGAATTTAAACCAGATATGGTTGCAGGACATTCTTTAGGAGAATTATCTGCTTTAGTTGCAAATGGTGTTTTATCTTTTGAAGATGGTTTAACATTAGTTTCTAAAAGAGCTTTAGCTATGCAAAAAGCTTGTGAAGCTCAAGAATCTACTATGGCTGCTGTTTTAGGTTTAGAAGACGCAGTTGTAGAAGAAACTTGTAATGCTATTGATGGAGTAGTAGTAGCTGCAAATTATAATTGCCCTGGACAATTAGTGATTTCTGGAGAAATTGAAGCGATTAACAAAGCTTGTGAGGTTTTAAAAGAAAAAGGCGCTAAAAGAGCTTTAGTATTACCAGTTGGTGGAGCTTTTCATTCGCCACTTATGGAGCCAGCTAGAGAAGAGTTAGCAAAGGCTATCGAAGAAACTACTTTTAATACACCAAATTGCCCAGTGTATCAAAATGTAGCAGCAAAAGCAATTACAGATCCTGATGAGATTAAAGAAAATTTAATTGCGCAATTGACTGCGCCTGTAAAATGGACACAATGTGTGCAAGCAATGATTGCCGATGGAGCAACTGAAGTGATTGAAGTTGGTCCTGGAAAAGTTTTACAAGGTTTAATGCGTAAGATTGATAGAAGTGTAGCTGCTAGTGGAGCAAGCTTCGGAGAATAATAAAAAAGGCTGATTAAAATTTAATTTGCGTCAACCTGAACTTGTTTCGGGTTCTCATTATAATCGTACTATTACTTTTGAGTGAGATTCTGAAATAAATTCAGAATGAAAATTGAAACTAATTTTAATCAGCCTTTTTTATTGTTATTGTTTTACTTTTTCTTGAAGTTTATTTAAAAGTACAGGTTCTCCAAAACCTAATTCTTTCATTCTTTTTAATTGTGTTTCAGCATCTCCAACAACTAGCCAAATCATTTTATTAGGATCTACATATTGATTTGCTAATTCTTGAATTCTTGGAATAGTCATCTCAGAAACTATTTTTTCTCTATCCTTCATGTAATTATTAGTCAAATTATATGTACTAATATTTTCTAACATTCTAAGTTTAGCTCCCATAGTTTCAAAAGCTCTTGCATTACTTTTAATTAAGAAGCCTTTGGTTGTTGCTAAATCTTTTTCAGAATAATTTTGAGCATAGTTTTCTAGAATTTGCTTTACCAATTGAGAAGCTTCTAAAGTAACATTACTACGAACTCCACTACCAATAGTAAATGCACCTTTATCTTGTCCTCCAGAAAAACCTGATCTTACTCCGTAAGTATATCCTTTTCCTTCTCGTAATTGTTGTGTTAATTGAGAAGCAAATCCACCACCACCTAAAATATAATTCATAACAGTAGCAGGATAATAATCCGCATCATTAAAAGCTAATGCTGGTGCTCCAAAACGTAATTGAGATTGCTTAGCATTTGGAATATCATAAAAATATACTGTCGATTTTTCAGGAGCTTCAGGAGTTTTAAAACTAGGAATAGTTACTTCTTTAGCCATCCATTTTTTGTAAAGTTCTTGTAAAGAAGCCATAATATTTTCTTTATCAATATCACCAACTACATGCATTGTGGTTATTGAAGGAGAAAAGAAATTATTATAATAGGTTTTTAAATCATCGATTGTAATAGACTCAACAGATTTTACATCTCCTAATACATTTTTAGATCGGATATTATCTTTTCCATAAATAAGTGCATTATATTGATTAGAAGCTATTGAAGTCGGACTAGCTTCCTGTGATCTTAAATTTGTAATTGCACCTTTTTTTAATAACTCGAATTCAGCTTCATCCCATCTAGGCTCTAAAAGCATTTCTTGAACTAAAGCTAATGTTTGCTTGTAATTACGTTTTAAGGTATTACCAAAAACTCGAATGTTGTTTTTAGTAGCAAAAATACTTACAGATGCTCCTAATTGAGCCAATTCATCTTCTAACTGACTTACATCTTTATTTTTAGTTCCTTTTTCTAATAAACTAGCTGTTAAATTTGCAACACCTAATTTATCCATATTTTCAAGTAATTGTCCACCTTCAATAACAAAATTGAATTGGACTAATGGAACTTCATCACTTTGAATTCCAAATACTTTTAATCCGTTTTTTAATTCATCTTTCCAAACATTTGGAGTTTTTGATTCTGGAGCTTTTCCATATGGAGGCTCTACAGAACGATCAAAAGATGAAGGTGTTTTTTTATAAGTTGCTGCTATTGATGAATCGAATGATTCTTCTGCACCGGTAACTATTTTTTCTTCAATTACATTAGCTTCTACCGAGTTTGATAAAGCTAATTCTTGTTGTGTTTTTGGAACAAAACTAGTAGCGATATAGTTTTTGTTTTTTATGTATTTGTTAAAAACAGCCATTACATCAGCAGTAGTAACAGCTAATGTTTCATTCAATTCTTTCGTCACATATCCTGGATCTCCTGTATATGTATTATATGAAGCTAAACGAGAACCTTTACCAAGAACGCTAGATAAACTGTTGTAAAAATCTGTTTCTAAACCAGCTTTAATACGATCTAAATCTTTTTGAGGAATTCCGTTTTTTTCAAAGTCAGCAAATGCTGTATAAATCCCTTTTTGAACTTCATCTAATTTTGTGTTAGAGAAAGCTCTGACGATCAATTGAGTTTGGCCTGCAATTTCAGAATTGAAATTGAACATTGTTGTGCCTGATGTTAATTTTAAATCATCAACCAAAACTTTATTTAAAGGAGCTTTTTTTCCATTACTTAAATATTCTGCTAAAATATCTAAAGCATATGCATCTTCATGGTATTGTTCTACAGTTGGCCATGTTAAGGTTAATTCTGGTAAACGAGCAAAATTATCTTCATAAACTATGTGTTTAGTTTCTTTAACAATTCCAGGTCTTTTTTGAATCGGAGCAATTGTTTCACCTTTAGGAATTTCATCAAAATATTTATGAACCCATTCTTTAGCTTGAGTAACATCTAAATCACCAGATAAAACTAAGGTAGCATTGTTAGGGACATACCATTTTTTAAAGAAGTTTTTTACATCTTGTAAAGTAGCATTTTGTAAATCTTCTAAAGACCCAATCACTTGCCAATTGTAAGGATGATCTTTCGGATACAAATTTTTTCCAATTACATACTGTCTATGTCCATAAGGTCTATTATCAACACTTTGTCTTTTTTCATTTTTTACAACTTGTTTTTCTTTCGCTAAAACAGGATCTGTAACTGTATTAATAAACCAACCTAATTTATCTGCTTCTGCCCAAATCATTTTTTCTAAAGCATCGCTAGGAACAGTTTGTAAATAATTTGTTCTATCTCTTGAAGTAGACCCATTAGCACCAGAACCACCAATTCGTGCACTCATTTTATCAAGTCCACCTTTACCCAAGTTTTCCGATTCTAAGAATAATAAGTGTTCAAAAAGATGAGCAAAACCAGTTCTACCTTCTATTTCTCTTGCAGAACCCACATGAACCATAAGTTCTACAGCCACAACAGGGTCTGATTTATCAACATGAAAAATAACATCTAAACCATTGTCTAATGTGATTTTTTCATAATCTATTTTTAAGTCTACTTTTTTGGGTTCTTGTTCAGAAGAAGTACATCCTATTAAAATACAAAATAGGAGTCCAAAAGTTAAGTTTTTTATCATGGTTATATCTCTAAATTAGGCTTTAAAGATACTAAATGAAGAAATAGTTAAATTCCCTAAAGTTTGTTAAAATAAAAAAGACGATTATGATAAATCGTCTTTTTACACTATAAAACTTTAATTAAATGAACTTTTTAAAAGGTTCATCTACTTCAGTATTTGCAATATGATTTACGTAATTACTTATTACTTTTTGAGAAAGTCCCAAAATAATTTCTAAAACATGTCTTTCGGTGTAACCAGCTTGATAAAATTTATCTAATTCTGGTTTAGAAATATTTCCTCTGTTTCTTAAGATAATAAGTGTTGTATCGTATAATGCTTGTAATTTAGCATTTGGCATAGCACTTTTATTTCTTAACGCATCAATTAGTTCAGGATTAACTTTCATCATATGTGCAATAGCAGTATGTGCCGGAACACAATAATGACATTTGTGCTCTACATTAATAGTTTGCCAAACTACAGTTAATTCTTCAGCGTCAAAAGCTGTTTGTGTAGAGAATAAATGATGTAATGTTTTATATCCTTCTAAAATAGCTGGAGATTCTGCTAATACACCATGTAAGTTAGGCAACATACCAAATGCTTTTACAGATTCTTCTAATTGTCCTTTACTTTTTTCAGGAGCGGTTTCGATAGTGTGAACAGTTAATGTACTCATATTAAAATTGATTTCAATAACTAAATAATCGGTTAGTTATTGGTTAAAAAAATTATTTTTTACTAAATATGTTTTCTATAAAAATATGTAATTGTGGTTTGTTAAATACTCTAGAAGCTGAAGATAAACCGAACATAGAAACAATATAATAATCTGACTGTTCTTGAACTTGAACTTCGGTAAAACCAGTTTCTTGTCGAACATTATTTTCAAATAAACTTCTTATTTCTTTAGTGAAGTTTGATAATTGATTTTTAATAACAGGATCAGAATCTTCGTTTAATTCATTAGCAGCATTGGTAACTAAACATCCTTTTATAAAGTCATTATTATCTTTTGCAAATTCTAAAAAATCATAGAAATATTCTTTTATTCCTACGATACCATTATTTGAATCTTTTAATTTATCTGTAATAGCTAAAAGCTTTTTTCTGTAAGATTTCACACATTCTAGAAAAACCCCTTTCTTACTTCCGAAACTAGAATAAATAGAAAATTTATTAATGCCCATTTGTTTCTCAAGCATTTGCATAGAAGTAGTTTCGTAACCATTTTTCCAAAACAGTTCCATTGCTTTATCGATTACTTCCGATTCTATGTATTCTTTTTTTCGTGCCATCTATTTTACAAAACTAAACAATTGGTTAGAAACAACAAAAAAATAAATGGATTAAAAAAATCCACTTATTTTGATTAAATTTTAAAACAGTTCATAACCAAAAATAATACTGAAAGATTTTATTGTAGGTTCGTAAAGTTTAACTAATTTATTATTAACTTTTTTGTCTGTATTATATCTTAGTTCCAGAGAATATTTATCATATTTATATCCAGCACCAATAGAGAAATTACTAGTACCTCCTAAACCATCAACTTTTATTTCATCTTCTATATTACTTGTAACTTCTAGATTCGAATTAATGTCTATTGAAAAATTAAAAGTTGTATTTACAAAGGCTTTTGACTTTTGTTTGCTAAAAAAATAATATCTAACACCAAATGGAACCTCAATAGCTTGATATGAAAACTTGGCTATACCTTCAAGTGTTGTTAAAGTTCCCAAATTTTGACTAAAGCCTGAAGAATGACTTATAGAAGAAGTAAAAGTGGGTTCTATTATGAATGAAAAATCATTTTTATAAAAGAAAACTTCTAATTCAGCTCCCAGTCCATAAGTAATTAGATTCCCATAATCAATAACGAAACTATTTCCCCCAATTGTTGATGACTCTCTATTTAATTGGGTGTTTGTAAGGTTGAACCTAGGTCTTAAATTTAAACTAATTCGTTTACCTTTATTTTTAGTTTTAAAAAAAGTAAAGTCAGAGTTTGCACAAGTGTTATATTTTATGAAAACTTTAGTTAAATCAGTTGTTCTGTAAGCGATGTTTTTTAAAGTATTAATTGTAATGTTTTTACACTTAAGTTGAATAGATAATTGTTGCTTATATCTATTGTTGTAACTAATTTGATTAGAAGAGTTAAGATATTTTTTAAAAATTAATTGCTCAATTTTTCTATTTTCATTTGAAATAAAGAAACGTTTTATTTTCCCTTTTTCATAACGATATAAATTTGCTTTACCTGTTACTAAAGCTTCTAAAAAAAGTGTTTTTTCTTTTAATTCAGGAGTTTTATCTCTATCTAAATTATATGTAGATTTCGAATCATTTTTAGATGTCAAATCTATTTTTACAAAATGTCTTTCATATTTAAATTTACCAAGAACTCCAAATTCTTTAAAGTCTGAAGTTTTTATCAAGATAGGTTCAGAATTTTCAGAAATTCTATATTCAAAATCATCTTCAATCCATTTTTTAGTTTCAAAAAAACAATCAATTTTTTCGTTTGAATTGTTAATTAAATAACCTTTTATAAGTTCTGATTGAGCGGTTAAACCTAAGTTTATAAACGAAATAATTAAGCATAGTAATGCTGTGACCTTTTTCATATTTTTTATATTTTTTTGCAAATATAAAAAATGATTAGATGAAAGCATTGATCAGGATTGAGTATTCTGCCATTTCCAAGCAGATAACAGAGCTTCTTCTAAACTTTTCTCTGTTTTCCAATTCAGTTTTTCGTTAGCAATATTTGTGTCGGCATAAGCAGCTGTAATATCTCCAGCTCTACGCTCAACTACTTTGTAGTTTAAATTTTGATTGGTAGCTTTCTCAAAAGCTTTAACAATTTCTAAAACAGAACTACCTTTTCCTGTTCCTACATTAAAGACTTCAAAAGCTGTTTCGTTTTTCTGGTGTAGTAAACGATTTAAAGCAGCAATGTGTGCTTTAGCTAAATCAACGACATGGATATAATCGCGAATGGCAGTTCCATCAGGAGTATCGTAATCATCACCAAAAATTGATAATTGTTCTCTAATTCCAGCAGCAGTTTGTGTTACGTATGGAATTAGATTTTGAGGAACACCTAAAGGAAGTTCTCCAATTTTAGCACTTTCATGAGCACCAATCGGATTGAAATATCGTAAAGCAATGGCATTTAAGCCATTTGCTTTACAACTATCTTGTATAATTTCTTCTCCAATTTGTTTAGTATTTCCGTAAGGAGATTCTGCTGGTTTAATTGGAGCATTTTCAGTTATTGGTAATTCATCAGCTTGCCCATATACTGTACAAGATGAACTAAAAATGAAATTATTTAAATTTCTATCTCTCATTTCCTGAAGAATGTATACCAAACTACCAATATTATTCTCGTAATAATCTAAAGGTTTTTGTACACTTTCTCCAACTGCTTTGTAAGCAGCAAAATGGATAATACCATCTACATGAACTCTCTCAAAAAAGTCTGTTACTTCTGCTTAATTTTTAAGATCTAATTGAAAAAAATCTGGAACTTTACCAGAGATTTTTCCTATATTTTCTAATACTTCTATTCTGGCATTCGATAAATCATCGATTATAATAACATCAAAGCCTGATTTTTGTAATTCAACAGCAGTATGTGAACCGATAAAACCAAGTCCACCAGTAACAAGAATTTTTTTCATTTATGAAAGAAAATCGTTTACAGTTTTGGTAATAAAAGCTAATTGGTCTTCATCTAATTCCGTATGCATAGGAAGCGAAATAACACATTCAACTAGTTCATTAGTATTTTTAAAATCTTCTTCTACATATCGATCACTAGCATAAGCTTTTTGTTTATGTAAAGGAACTGGATAATATACAGAATGTGCTATACCAAGATTCATCAAATGTTCTCTTAACTCATCACGTTTACCATTAGAAATTTTAAGTGTATATTGATGAAAAACATGCCCGTCGTAATTCTCTAAATCTTCTGATTCACAGCTAACTTTAGGTGTTGTAATATTTGGATTTGAAGCAAATGCATCGTTATAAAACTTTGCAGCTTTTCTTCTAGCTTTACAATAATCATCTAAATGTGGAAGTTTGGCTTTTAAAACGGCAGCTTGAATACTATCTAAGCGTGAATTTACTCCAACAACATCATGATAATAACGTTTGTACATTCCGTGATTTACAATTCCTCTAATAATATGTGCTAAATCATCATCATTAGTAAATATTGCGCCACCATCACCATAACAACCTAAGTTTTTAGAAGGAAAGAAAGAAGTTGTTCCTACGTGTCCTATAGTTCCAGCTTTTTGTTTTGTTCCGTCTTTAAAAGTATAGTTAGCTCCAATTGCTTGTGCGTTATCTTCAATAACAAATAAATTATGTTCTTTGGCAATTTCTAAAATAGCTTCCATATTCGCTACTTGTCCAAATAAATGCACAGGAACAATAGCTTTTGTTTTAGGAGTAATAGCTTTCTTTAAAGCTTCTATATCAATATTAAATGATTCAGCATCAACATCTACTAATACAGGAGTTAAATTTAAGAGTCCAATTACTTCAACAGTAGCGGCAAAGGTAAAATCAACAGTAATTACTTCATCACCAGGTTGTAATCCCAATCCCATCATTGCAATTTGCAATGCGTCTGTACCATTAGCACAAGGAATTACATGCTTAACATTTAGGTATTCTTCTAAATCGGTTTGAAATTCTTTAACATATGGTCCATTGATGTATGAAGAAGAATTTAAAACCTCTTGTATAGATGCATCTACCGTTTCTTTAATTTTTTGATATTGACTTTGTAAGTCAACCATGTGAATTTTTCTCATGTAAACCAATAATTTGATTTTACAAAAATACAAAAATTAAAAGGGTTATATTTGATAAAAAACCATTACAAATGAAAGTATTTAAAAAGTTTATTTCTTTTCTTTTCATAATCACAGTACTACTTATCGTTGTATATTTTATTGCTAGTTATTATTTTAAACCTAAATATAATGGAGAATTAAAGTTAAATGGATTAAAAGATAAAGTAACGGTTTTTTATGATGATAATGGGGTGCCACATATAAATGCCCAGAATCAAAAAGATGCATATAAAGTTTTTGGTTATGTTCATGCACAAGATCGATTATGGCAAATGGAAGTTGTGAGAAGAATTGCTGCTGGTCGCTTAAGTGAAATTTTTGGTAAAAAAATGATAAAGACAGATAAACTTTTTGGAAGTTTAGGTATAGAAGAAGCTGCAGAAAAAACTATTAAAAATTTAGATACAAATTCAAAAGCATATCAATTAGCTATCGCTTATTTAGAAGTAATTAATGAGTTTATTGAAGAAGGAACGACTCCGTTAGAGTTTCATTTAGTAGGCATAGAAAAAGAAGCTTACACATTAAAAGACATGTATAATGTTTTTGGTTATATGGCTTTTAGTTTTGCTGCTGCACATAAAACAGATCCATTGTTAAATGAGATAAAAGAAAAATTAGGAAACGATTATTTAGCTGAATTAGGAATTTCAACAGGAAAAGGACAACTAATTAAGAATGCTAGAAAGACAGCAATACAATCTCAAATGACAGCTGAGATTAACGCTATCTATGAAAAGTTACCTGTACCAAGTTTCATAGGAAGTAACTCATGGGTTTTAGGTCCGAATAAAACTAAAAATGGGAAAGTTATTTTTGCTAACGATCCGCATATTAACTTTTCTCAACCTTCAGTTTGGTATCAAAGTCATATTAAAACTCCAGGTTTTGAGTTGTATGGTTTCAATTTAGCTTTAACTCCGTTTCCATTATTAGGACATAATAAAGATTACGCTTACGGTTTAACTATGTTAGAGAATGATGATGTTGATTTTTATATAGAACAAGATCACCCTGAAAATTCTGATCAGTATAAAACAACTGATGGTTTTAAAAATTACAAAACATATTCAAAAACTATAAAGGTTAAAAAAGGAACCGACGTTACTTATCAACTTAGAGTTAGTCAACACGGACCAATAATGAATGATATTGTTAAACAATTAAATGATAATCGACCAATAGCAATGAAGTGGATTTACACGCATTTACCGAATCAGTTATTGGATGTTTGTTATGAAATGTCTCATGCAACTAATCTTAGTGAATTTAAAAGGGGAGTTTCTAAAATTCACGCTCCAGGTTTAAATGTAATGTACGGAGATGCAAAAGATAACGTCGCTTGGTTTGGAGCAGCTAAATTATATCAGTTTAGGGATAGTTTAAACACCAAAGTTTAGTTAGATGGAACTACAGGAAAAGACGAGATTATTAATTTCTTGAATTTTGGAGAAAATCCACAAGCAATAAATCCAGATTGGGGTTATGTATATTCTGCAAATAATCAGCCAGATTCTGTAGCAGGAAAATTATATCCAGGTTATTATTTACCAGAAGATAGAGCTAAACGCATTGTTAGTTTAATTGAAAATACAGAAAAGTTTACTAAGAACGATGTGAGTGTAATGATGAATAATGTTAACTCATTAGTGGTTAAAGAAGTAATAAACTCAGCTTTTCAAAGTATTTCTAATAATGAACTCACCGCTGAAGAAAAAGAAGCTGCTGCAATTTTAAAGACTTGGGATGGAGATTATAATAAAGAAAGTCTAGCAGCTACAATTTACACACGATTTATTTATCAGTTTTTACAAAATACTTTTGAAGATGAAATAGGAGAGAAGGCATTTATACAATTATTAGATGGTGCACCATTTCAGAAAAAGCTAATAGCTGTTCAGATGCATAAGAACAAATCTCTATGGTGGGATAATGTTAATACTAAAGATGTAAAAGAGGACAAGAAAGTAATATTAACAAATGCATTTAAAACATCTGTAACCTTTTTGAAAAACCAATTAGGAGATAATATTAATTCTTGGAAATGGAAAAGAGTTTTATCTGTAGAACACGAGCATCCGATAGGAAAAGCAGGTGGAGTTTTACGTAAGTTCTTTAATGTTGGACCATTTGAAACGAATGGAGGAAACGAGGTAATTAATAATCATATTTTTAGGTTAAATGCTTCAGGTATTTATACAGTAGTTGGAGGTCCGTCAACTCGAAGAGTTATCGATTTTTCAGATATAGAAAATAGTATTTCAATCTTACCAACAGGACAGAGTGGAAATAGATTTAGTCCTTATTATAAAGATCAAGCACAAAAATATCTTGAAGGAAAGTATATCAAAATGAAATTGAATCAAGAAGAGATTCAAAAATCAGAAAACAAATTAGAATTTTTACCAAAGTAAGTTTATAGTTTCATTTTAACTATTGGCAAATTAGGTTTTTCAAAAATATTATCATTCAAAGATTTTCTTTCAACTGAAATTAATTCAATACAGCTATAAGAATCATCTAAATCAGAAATAGCTTTAATAGATAAAGCTCCATTAGTTTTTTCAGTAAAAAAATCCCATAAACCAGATTTATGGTTTTTGTAGTATTCTGGTTTAGTTCTTAATTCTGGACTATAATAATATTTATGAATTCCTTTGTTAGTTTTGACTATTAATAATTTACATTGGTAATTGAGAATTTTTACGTTAGTTTTTTCGAACTTATGCGATAAAATTTTTTCTTCTGCTGTGTTTGTAAGACTATACATAAGATTTTCACTAATAGCCATTTTTGTAAATAATGTATCTTTTCCTTCGTGATATGTATTCATTTTAAAAGCACCATTAAAAGAAGAACGATATTTTTTACCTTTTAAGAAATAGGTTTGTTCTGTTCCCATGAAGTATTTTACTTCATCTTCCGACATTTCACCAGTTTTATCTTTAAAGTCTAACTTGAATTTTAAAACACCTTCAAAATCATTTTGAGCAGTTACAATATTGGTTACAAAGAATAGGAAAATAAATAGTTTTTTCATGACTTAATTTTTTACAAAAATAATGAAAAAGCAAAATCATTAAGGATTAAAAGGAGAAAAGCTAATGAACCTCCAATCTGCTGTATAATATGTTTTGGTTTGTATCCATTTTTCAGGTTTAAACAACCAGTATCGTCCAGTTCCCATAGTAGTTTTTAAATCTTCAGTGTTTTCTTGATCTAAAACTAATGTTGTACTTCCAGATAACTGTAAAGCATTTCCATTTTCATAATCAATAAATAACAATCCAGATTTAGGGCATTGTAAGAAGTTACCTAGAGTATTAAACAAATTATTACCAATATAATCAGGTATTTTTAAGATATCATTTTCTAAAAGCTGAATAAAACCTTTTGGTCCGCCTCTATGAGAAGCATCCATATTACCATGTTTATTTACACTTCCTAAGAAGAAAGTATCAGCATTAGTAATCCAATTTCGTTGAAAATCGTTTAAAATAGTTCCTGTAGTTTGTTCACTTTTAACGCTTGTGTTTTCTTTTGAAATTGATAATACGCGTTGTTGTATGTATTTTGGACAATTAGGATAGGCTTCAGTTATAGAAAATATAATCGTATCATTTATAATTTCAGCGCTGGCATTCATTCTATATCGAGTGCGAGAAGCAGTATCGATAAATAATAAACCGACATTAGTATTCGTTTGTATGTTCATTAAAAAAATATCTTTTTCATTGCGTTGAGTTTTATTTAAAAATATGTCCAACTGTTTTGGGTTTTGAACTTTAATAAAACCTTTATTACCAATAATCATCGATGTCCAAATATGATCTTCTTCATCTATAGCACTAATAATAACAGTGGTTTGTTTTTCTATAAATGGAATTAGCTCATTTAGGATATGATCTTTTAGTAAACGTTTTACTAATTTAGGAGGATGATAAGCTTTATATTTTTTTTGAAGTTCCAATTCACCTTCATGAAATGGCTGTCTCATATTATTGTTTTTAATGTAATTATTTTTATTACAGTTTTAATTAAAAAAATTAGAAACTATTTTTAAAAGCTTCTAAAGTTGTTTCTTCTAATTTTAAAAGAATAGCATTGTCAATTTCTTGATATAAACTATTAAGTTTAGTGTTAATTTTTTTTCCAACCTTACAAGTTTTATCTGGAGTTTCACTTCTTATTTCAAAAACATGATGATCTTTTTTTATAGCTTTAAAAACATCAGCGAGTAAAATTTTACTAGCATTTTTAATAAGTTTTACTCCTCCATTTTTACCTTCTTTACTTTGAATTAATTCGGCTTCTTTTAATTTTCTTAATTCTTGTCGTACTAAAACAGGATTTATATGAATACTTTCTGCCATTGTTTTTGAAGAAATCCATTCTTCAGGAAACATAGCTAGAAGTGTCATTATATGTAAAGAAGTAGATAGGCTGCTTTTTACCATTTAATGTAACTTAAAATATTACAGTTTAAAAATACTATAATTATTTTAAAAAGATAATTTCAATTGATCTCCTTCAGAAATAGCTTCCCATTGAGTACATAAATGATCAAATTCTATTTTTAACTCTTCAATAATTTTAAGATTTAATTCAGGGATTTGAACATTATTTAAATTATTTGCTTCCCAAGTAACTAAGGAAATATAATCATCAATTTTAGCGGCACCAGAACCGATAGCTTGTAAATTTCTTGTCATGTTTTTAGCTAAAAAATCTTCTTGCTCTAAGTTTTTAATAATTTCTTTATCAGATAATTCTTCAATAGACATTCCTGATTTTATATTACCGTAAAAACCTTTGCTGAATTGAAACTTTTTTTCGATGACATAATGAGCTATATCATGATTTGGAAGATTCGGACCTAAATTATAGCTTGTAAAAGTCTTGTTTTCTCTTTGACATGTTAAGGTATTTCGATCTCTTCCTTTTGTAATAATTATTTCCATAACAGTTGAATTATGATAAATATAATTAATTACTGAGATAAATTATAAATACATTGTTCTCGTATTTTCCAAACGGTTTCAAAATCAAAAGGTATATTATTGTTTTTAATCCAGTTTTTCATGTAATCTTTATGAAACTGAACTTTGTATTCTGCAACTTGATTTGGAGTAATTTCAATTTCTGAAAGAATATCATTCTCAATCCTTGTGATTGAAGATGATCTAGATGTGAAATCAAAACGTTTTTCTTGTATAGATAAATAACAGTGTGCTTCAGGTACAAAGTCTAGATTATTTTCTACTAATATATTTCCAATACCAGGAGTGTTTTTATGATTCATTTTATAAATTCCTAAGATCAAACTAACATTAGGAATCTGATTTACTTCTGCTAAAGCTTTTAAAAGTGCGTGTTTAGAACTACAACTTCCTTTTTTTTCAGATAAAACTAAAGAAAAATCATATCTATTTTCATTTCTACCATAGGGTAAATTTGCAATAAACGAGGTTAATTCATTCCAAGAATGAATATTTAATTCTTTAGCTAAAAGTGTTAACTTATCAGTAGCGTTTAATGTATGATTTTTATGGAGAGTCACCTTTAAAGTAATTTAATTCAGAAATTTATAGTGATCTTTTTTAGTTTGATGTAAAGCAAGAATTTCAAAATGTTTTTTATGCATCATATCTTCTCTTTTAATTTCTTTTAAAGTTTCTAAAGATTCAAAATTCTCAATAGAGAAAATAAGATAACCATGATTAGATAAAGTATCAAAAAGATCGCTTCTTTCATCCCTATCTAAATATCGATAACATTCCACCATTAATGCAGGTTTGTAGGTATTTAAAATATCTGGAATAGTTTTTAAAATTTCTTTATCGTAACCTTCTGCATCAATTTTTATTAAACTTAATTTTTGAAGCTCAGTAGTATATTTTTGATTTAAATAATTGTGTAGATTTTTTCCTTTAACTTCTAATGTATAGTTATGTTTGTGTTCTTTTTTCTGTATCTGAGACAAAAAACCGCCATTACAAAAAGAAGCATCACTGTAGTTAAAAATGAATGCGCCTTCTTTTTCTGTAACAGCAAAACATTCTGGAATTATAGTTGTTAATTGAGGATTGAGTTCAGTATTCTTTTTTAAAATCTTAAATACATAAGGATTAGGTTCTATCGCTAAAACTTTTCCTCGTTTGCCAACGGCTAAACTCATAGGAATTGTAGTGTCTCCAGTATGGGCACCAACATCTATAATAAAACTGTTTTTAGTTGTGATAGATTTATAAAAGTTAATGTTTTCTATCGAAATCTTTTTAGGTTTTTCTAAAGGGTGTAACCATTGTGCATATTGAATATGACCTAACGGAGATACAAGAAAATCTTTTATTTCATAACCGTATTCTTTAAAAGTTTTCTTTATCGATTTCTTCTTTAATTTTCTTTTGATATAGTTAAATAAACTCACTATAACTATGCTTTCTTTTTTGGTTGTAAATGTAATTAAAATGATAAACCTGAGAGTTACTTACGTTTAAGTAATATTTCTGAAAAAGTGCTTATTGAATTAAGCCGTATGGGAAAATCGTATAATTATTGTCCATTAAACGTTTGTACTTCTTTTGAAGCTTATTAAGATTTAATTGTTCACACACAGCTTCCATGTAATTAAATAAAATGTATTTATGGATAGAAGTAACATTTGTACTATCAAATTCTTTATCTATAGCTATTACTTTATCGTGAGCGAAATTGTAAATATTAGCATTGTATTTTTTGAAATAGTTATCGTCCATAATAATTGAATCCATAATAAATTTTAGTTCTACTATAGATCGAATTAAGAAATGATCTGGTAAATTTTCATAAAAACTTAATAAATCTTCTACATCACCACCCCATTTTGGCTGAATGAATTCCGTATAATGTAAATAAGGCCAAATTAATTCTGGATTACTTTTTGAAACTTTATGAAAGGCATTAGTTGCAGAATGGCTATTACTTAAACTCATATATAAGCGAATTTCTCTAGTGTTTAATTCTGGAGTAAAAAATGAGTTTTCAGGAATTTCACTGAAGATTTCTTTAGCTTCTATTAAATATTCGAAAAAACTTTCTGCATTTTTTTTAGAAACATCTTTCGCTAATTTATGACTTCTAGCAATCCATGCTAAATGTAAATAAAAAACACCTAAAGTAAGTTTAGAAAAATCGGTGTTCTCACTAGTATGCCAAGTTGTAATATCTTCTTCATTAAGCGATAAAGCTAAATGATCTACAATTTGAGTGATATCATTCAATTCTTGTTTAAGAATATAATTTTCTATTTGACCATAGTTTTTGTTTTTTATCCAATTTTCAATTTTTTCAGCAGATTGTAAACCTAAAGAGTATTTTCGTCGATGCTTTTTTTTATTTTTTAAAAATGTAGCAATTACAAAATAAATTAGAATGATAGCACAAAGTATAACTATAGGATTATTCATTTTTAGTTGAATTTTTTGATAAAAATACTAAGATTAGTTTTTTAACTAAAGCTTTGTTTATTACATAACAATTTCAGTTTAAATTAACCTACCCTGTCTATCATCGACATAGTATTCAAAATACAATGTGCAATAATTAAAGCCCATAAATTTCTTCCGAATTTAACATAAGCAATTCCCATTATCAACCCAATTATAGCTACTCTTATAGATCGATCTGATAGGTCATAAGAATGTCTGAAACCAAAAATTAATGCTTGAATAAGAACGGCTAAAATTGTTGCTATAGTAGTTTTTGAAAATAAACGTTCGAACCAGTTAATTAAAAAACCTCGATCTAATAACTCTTCTAGCATAGATTCTACTAACACAGCTGGAATGATTGTAAAAAATAGTAGCCAATTTCCTTTCAGGTTTCCAAATTTGGAAGCGGAATTTTCACCATAGTTTTTTTCTGTGATTGAAAACGGCAGACGATCTTTAATAAGCTCAAAAACCATTATAGATACTACAATGCTAATTAAAATACCAATGGTAACGAAAATAGTTTTTTGAATACTTTCAGGTTTTTTAAGTCCTATGTTAGACCAAGAAATATTACGAACTCTCATTCGCCAAATGGCGATTGCCAAAGTAGAAAAACTCCAGAATAATCCATTAACAATAAAACTAACTTTTTCAAAGTATATTTCTCTAATCAAGAACATTACACTTAGGTAAATAATTAAGTCAAAAAGAAAATAGCGATAATTAGAAGTTTTTTCGTTAGTAGAAGTCATGGTCAAGCAATTAATGTTTTTTGTAGGACGTTTTAACTTTTAGCTTGTTACAGTTTTTTAATCAGCTTTTATTATTTAAATCAAATGTTTTTCATAAAGAGTATTTGTAGATAAGGCCACTTTTTTATTTCCTACATTTTTGAAACCTAAATTTTCATAATAACTACAGAGTTTACTGTTATTACTATCGGCATCTAAACGGAGGTAATTATAGTTTTCTCTTTTAGCTTGATCACTAATTTGCTGGATAATTATAGCGCCTAATCCTTTACCATTATATTTTTCTCTAATTACTAATGAATGAATGTATTTAGCAGGAATTTCTTGTTCTCCCCAATACAAAGTATCTTTTGTCATAATTCTAACCATTCCCATATTTTCATCTCCATTTTCAATGAAAAAGAATTCTTCATTTTGAATTCCTTCTTTCACCCAATTAATTTTTTCAATAGGTGGATTTTTCCAGTACTGCCAGTGATTTATATTTTTTTGATGAATCTTTTCAGCTGTTTCTTTAAATAGCTTTAAAACAGAATTTATTTGTTGAGGTGTAATTAGTTTGAAAGAAATATTCATTCCATAAGTTTTTAGAAAATGAAAATACTTAAAAATAGAGTTAATATTACTAATGATAAGTTTAAAATATTACACTTTAAATCTTTTTGATTCCATAAAAATTGATATTTTTAATTTATTAACCACAACCTCCTACTATAATGAATTCATACGATAGTATAAAAGAAAATACTGTTACTAAAGACAGTAACAAAGAAAGAAAGCAAACAGCTCAATTAAAGGATAATAGATCAGTTTCTACAAAGTTTACGGAATTACAGTCGAATGTAGATAATAGCTCTAAAGTTGTTCAACAGAAAGAAAAATCAGAAGCAATTCAAGATGCAACAGTACAAAGAGCAGAGAATAAAACAGGTTTGCCAGATCAATTAAAGTCAGGAATAGAAGCTTTATCTGGAATCGATATGAGTGATACACGTGTACATTATAATTCATCTGAGCCAGCACAATTACAAGCGCATGCATTCGCACAAGGTAATAATATTCATATTGCACCTGGACAAGAACGTCATTTAGCTCATGAAGCATGGCATGTTGTACAGCAAAAACAAGGTAGAGTTAAGCCAACAACTCAACTTAAAGGAAAAACTCTTGTTAATGATGATCAAGGTTTAGAGAGAGAAGCAGATATAATGGGAGCTAGAGCAGAATCAATCACACAAAAGAAAT
>ERZ1740052.270-NODE-270-length-18170-cov-9.514049_pt1 | contig 18170 bp, 12 predicted proteins | sample MGYA00581750_ERZ1740052 | MGnify/ENA primary metagenome ERZ1740052 (study PRJEB43018, sample SAMN04849743) | marine metagenome | isolation source: floating plastic debris | place: Pacific Ocean | collected 2008-08-30 | study: EMG produced TPA metagenomics assembly...
TCCCCCTCTCCCCCCTCTACCCCCTCTCCCCCTCCCCTCGCCAGAGGTTCCGCACGTTCGGTAAATTCGGTAGATTTATATAAATTAGTCAAAGCTCAAGAGCATTTACTGCATCGTTTTGGGGGACATCCTTTTGCAGCAGGTTTGAGTATTCCTGTAGAAAATATTCCTTTATTTACAGAAGCAATTAACCAACGGTTACGACAAATAACTGGCGGTATAATGCCGCAGCCAAAAGTTGAAGCAGACTTAGTAGTTACCGTCGCAGATTTAAGCAAAGAATTGTTTTTAGAATTAAAGCTATTAGAACCTTGTGGAATGGGTAATCCGGTACCAAAATTATTAATAAAAAACTGTTGGTTTGAAAACACTTGGCATCGCAATCAGCAAGATGCAAAAGGAAAGAAAATTCAATATATCAAAACAGAATTTTATATTCGTGACGACTCTACAAAAAATCGTTTTCCTGGCATCTGGTGGGGACATTATAAAGATGAATTACCACCCGGAAAATCCGATTGTATAGTTGAATTAGATTACAACTCTTTTAAAAAACGTTACGAAATCCGGCTTATAGCAGTACGTGCTGCCGAAACAGCGATCGATCCATTATTAAATCAATGCTCGTCAATTTTAGACTGGCGCAATCTTACCCCTAAGAACTATCCATCATTATCCGACAATCCCCTTATCCTTAAAGAATGTCCGACTCGCTGGGATGATTTGCGAATCTGGTTGAGACGCTCCTTTCATAAACAGCAACCCCTAGCATTAGCATGGACAAAACCTGACTATCAAACACCCGAAGAAGTTTGGTTAAAACTCGTAGGAATAGCCAAATATTTGTGTCGTACAAATCAAGCCGCGACTCGCACGCAGCTTTTAGAAAAACTATCTATTAGCGACCAAACACTGCATAATGGTTTTCAAGCTTTAAAATCTTTAGGATTTACAATCAAATCGCAAGATAATTATTTAATATTTAGCCAGGAAGATAGTAAAAATCTAACCGATAGAATAGAAAAAACTATAGAGAAATTTACAGCAGCAGTACGCGAAGAAGAATTTCAGAAAAACTATTTCAACGAAGTGTCGATATCAATTATCAATTCTCAGTTAGCAGTTAACAGTACCATGACAATTACCAACTACCAATTACCAACTACCAATTAATAATTTCATTTCTAACTCCTAACTCATAATTCATAACTCCTAACTCCTAACTTTCAAATTCCCCTGACGTTCGCATTTAAAGCCGCGATTTTGCCATTCTTGTAAATTAACTTGATTAAGTTTTATGACTTTAGAACATTGTGGTTTGATGACTTGACTTATAGGTGCCCACAATATGCTTCGGGTGACATCTAAAACAGTTTTCCAGCCATACTCGCTATTTCCAGGAATGCCTTGTTCTTGAATTATGTCAGGCTCTACCCACATTCCGTGAGAACCTATAAGTATTTGTGCCATCAATTTAGCTCTTGGTAAATGTGTTGTAGAGGTAATTAACTTAACTTTACGTACCCCCCATTGCTGTAAAATTGGAATACTATAGTAAAAGTTATCAAAAGTAGAATCCGCACATTTTTCTAACCAAACATTGTCCATAGGAGCAGTTTGCCGTTGGAAAATTAGCAAAATACAAGGATCTTTAGAACCACCCGAAATTAAAATGGGAGTTTGCGGATATTGTTGCGCTAGCTCGGCAACATACATTTCTCTTTTGATGCTTCCACCTAAAACTAAAAAGGCATCTACAGGTTTAGAAGATGCAATAAACACAGTTATAGTAGTAAAAAATAACCATATAGCAATTAGTAAGCTAATACCAATCGTAAACTTTTGTAAAAAACGCCACCGTTTTTGATATTGACTTTTTCCTTGAAAAAATCGGTCATTTTTTACTTTACGATTCATGGCAAACCTGAATAAAATGGTTAACAGTAGCTGGGATAAAATCCAAAGTTAATGTAACTAATATAGCTAAGCGATAACCAATATAATGACAAGTAAAATTGGCTGCTAATATGACACTGATGAAAGTGGCATAATAATTAATTAAGCTTAGGTCGGAAATTGACTAAGTTAAGGAGCTATTATCAAGAGCTAGTAAGCTTGTTTTAAGAAAAATTTCCAACATTAAGTGTTAGCAGGTTTAAATATCAATCGAGCAAAACGGATCGGCTTCTCGACGATCTGATTGCTAAACTGTCAAAAACACCATTATTCGTGCAAATATACATGAAACAATCAGCGAAACGTTATTCGCCTCTGCGATCGGCTTTTATTGGTGGAGCAATAGCCACTACAGCAGCAGTGTCTGTATTTGGTCCAGTTTGGTGTCGTGCAGTGAATGCTGCTCTACAGGATAGCCCTAAAGCGATTGTTGACCAAGTATGGCAATTAGTGAATCGGGAGTACGTAGACGGATCTTTTAATAATCAGGATTGGCAAACCGCTAGAAGAACTTTATTAAGCAAAAATTATACTTCTCGCGAGCAAGCTTATGTTGCCGTTCGTCAAACTTTAAAAAAATTGGGGGATCCATACACTCGTTTTATGGACCCCAAAGAGTATCAAGCTCTTACTTCTCAGACTTCTGGGGAAGTTTCCGGGATTGGTATTCGTATGGAGATAAATCGAAGAACCCAACTTTTAACAGTTGTAGAAGCTTTAGAAAATTCTCCAGCATTAAGAGCGGGTATAAAAAAAGGCGATGTAATTCTGGCTATTGACGGAAAATCCACCAAAAACATGAAAATAGAGGATGCCTCAAAGTTGATTCGAGGTAAGGTGGGTACTGCTATTAATTTGCGCTTAGGAAGACTTACTCAAAGAGCATTTGACGTTAAGCTGACGCGAGCAACTATTGAAGTCCCAACAGTGCGTTATACCCTTAGAAAAGAAGGTAATCGTCAGGTTGGCTATATACGCTTGCGGGAATTTAGCGCTCATGCAGCAGAACAAATGGAGCGAGCTATCCGTAAATTGAATGCCAGTAACGTTGATGGGTTTGTATTAGACTTGCGGGGAAATCCCGGTGGATTGTTAAACGCGAGCATTGAAATTGCTAGGATGTGGCTTGATGAAGGTTCAATTGTTCGCACGGAAGATCGTAAAGGTGGAAGCGAATTAACAAAAGCCAACAGCACAGCCTTAACAAATCGTCCATTAGTAGTCTTAGTTGATGGCAATTCAGCTAGTGCAAGTGAAATTCTCACAGGGGCACTCAAAGATAACAAGCGAGCAACCGTAATTGGCTCCAAAACCTTTGGTAAAGCATTAGTACAATCAGTTCACGAACTAGCAGATGGTTCGGGTGTCGCCATTACTATTGCTCATTACTACACTCCCGAAGGAACTGATATCAATAAAAAGGGAATTACACCCGATATAGAAATTGATTTAACAGCATCTCAGCAACGTCAGCTTGCTTCCGATCCAAGATTGCTGGGTACAAAGCAAGATCCTCATTATTCGCGAGCGCTGTCGATTTTATCAAATAATAATTTTGCATCTCAAGAGCAAAATCAATTGTCTCGCCAACCTTTGCAGCTTCAAAGACGTTAATTGGTTTTCAACCGATTCAGAATGCGGTTAATTAGTTATAGCGGCGTAGAATGGGTATTTCAACCTAATCAACGCCGATTATTTTTTTTAGAAGATTTTGAGCATTGTTGATTTTTTTTAATTATTGATAATGGTTTTTAGATTGGGAATACTGAAAACTAGAGGTTAGTAGTTTTTCACCTTCTAACCAATAATTTCTAGTTCCTCCATCTCGAATTCATGAATAACGAGTCATTTAAGACAACCGCCGCCAATACCTTTCAACCCCAGGTATCGGTGGTGGTTCCTATTTATAACGGTACGGCAGATTTACCAGAACTAATTAACTGTCTATTGGCTCAAACCTATGCAAAAGAACGGGTAGAGTATTTATTGGTAGACAATAACAGTAGCGATGGTACTTCTGAATTATTAAAATTAGCCTTAGAAAATTGCCCGATCAAAATTCGTGCTTTGAGCGAAAAAGAAATTCAAAGTTCTTACGCCGCACGCAATACTGGTATTCGTGAAGCCGTGGGTGAAATTATTGCTTTTACCGATGCTGATTGTCGTCCACAGCCCCAGTGGTTAGAAGAATTAGTTCAGCCTTTTATCAATCAAAATATAGTAATAGTAGCCGGTGAAATTACGGCTCTACCAAGTAATACTTTTTTAGAAAGATACGCAGACAAGCAAGAAACATTATCGCAAAAGCATACATTAGCGAATAAATTTTGTGCTTACGGACAAACTGCAAATTTAGCAATTCGTCGATTAGCCTTAGAAAAAGCAGGATTATTTCGTCCCTACTTAACAACTGGCGGTGATGCTGATATATGTTGGCGAATTTTGCAGCTTGAAATTGGCAGTTTAGAATTTGCCCCCCAAGCAATCGTGCAGCATCGTCATCGAACTACACTAAAAGAGCTAAAAAGTCAGTGGCAACGTTATGGACGCTCTAATAGCTATCTCCACGAACTGCACGATGTAGAATTAATGCGCGAGATAAGCAAGCGTGAATGTTACTATCGCCTCTTACGCTGGTTGCTCAAAGAAGTGCCCAAAACCAGTGTAAAAGCCTTATTAGGTAAAGCGAATCTTTTGGACTTTGCAAATACACCAATTGGCTTATTTACTGCTAGAGCGCGCTACCTAGGGCAGCAGCAAGCAAAATTACCTCCTCAAGCCAAAGAAATTGAATGGCTATGAAGGGTTAGTGGTTAGTGGTTAGTAGTTAGTGGCTAGTGGTTAGTGGTTAGTGGCGTGGTTCCCCCATGTAAGCCGGAGGCGCATCGAACAGAGTGTGACTGCTGTAAGGATTGCCCTAACGAACTGGAAGTTGAATAAGCCGCTAGCGGCATACTCCGCTTACCGTAGGTATTGAGCGTGTTCGTCAGGACATTAGGACATAGAGTACCTGAAGGGCTGTAACTTATAATCACTAAATACCAACTACCAACTACCAACTACCCTTCGGGTACTCTATCTCCCTCCGGGAGACGCTGAGCCGCACGCTTTCGCGTGAACGCTAACGAGAAAGCTCCGCTTACAGCAACAGCGAGTGGGGGAGACCCCCCTTCTGCGCGCTGCTTCACCAACTACCAACTACCAACTAACAACTAGCAACTTACAACTAACAATTAACAACATCAGTAAACTGTCACCAAATTTCGCTAAATTGGAAAATGTAGAATAAAGGAAAATTGAGATGAGTGCACAACTGTTACTGGTAGATGATGAACCCGGATTGCGCGAAGCCGTGAAAGATTACTTGGAAGCTAGTAATTTTAAGGTTCAGGTTGCCAGTAACGCTAGTGATGCTTGGGATTGGATGCAGCAAAATAACCCCGATTTGGTGATCTCCGATATTATGATGCCTCAAGTGGATGGCTACCAATTTCTCAAGCAACTGCGTGATGATACTCGTTTCAAAACTTTACCAGTCATATTTTTAACAGCAAAAGGTATGACTGGCGATCGCATTCAAGGTTATCAAGCTGGTGTTGATGCTTATTTACCAAAACCCTTCGATCCAGATGAGTTAGTGGCAATAGTGGAAAATTTGCTTGCTCGTCGTGCTGCTAAGACTACCTCTAATGTTGAGGAAGGGGAAACCCCAGATTTAGCCGAATTAGCGTCTCAGATGGCTCGAATCGAGGCGTTACTGACTCAAAAGAATGCCATTACTCAAACAAGCGCACCTTTTAATATTGACTTGACTCCTAGAGAGCAAAGTGTTCTAAATTTGGTAGCGGAAGGATTAATGAATAAAGAAATTGCTCGGCGTTTAGATACAAGCGTTCGCAATGTCGAGAAATACGTCAGTCGTTTGTTTAGCAAAACCGGAACGAATAGCCGTACTGAGTTGGTTCGATTCGCTTTGGAACACGGTTTGGCTAATTAACCGAATAAACTGACGACTTTGATTAATATTTTTTATAGCTCTCCACAAGACCACAAGGTTATTCTAATAAAGTATGCCCGAAAGAATCGATTATTTTTAGATTCCCTAAAACTTCGTTGTTGTACTTTGGGTAAATTTGTCTTAGCAGATAGAGAATAGAAATTTTTTCCACTCAGAGTTACTTGTTTAATTAATTTGTCGGTAGAAAGCAGGGAACTTGCTATAATAAATCTGCATCATCTTAAGTAGTATTTCTGATTTACAGGTATTAAAATATGAGTAATCATTAAGTAGTCAAGTCCAACCGAAATTATTTATTACAACAAGACAAAATTATGCATAGCCTTTGTTTTAAGCTGATATAACCTCAACGGATAAATGATGGTCGTTGGATATGAACAATATGCAGCCATGTATATTTATTACCGCGTAATTTTTTTAATTAACTGAGCCATAGGAATACCGACATTTTCAAGTATTTTTTAAACTATGCATGGGAAAAGAGCATAATCCTTATAGCTCATCCCACGCACGCTCATAATCTCAACTCTAGGTACACAAAATTTAGGGAACTGCAAAGAATGGCAAGCTCGAATATGCAGCCATGAACAAAGTAGAAACGATTGTGAGATGCTTTTTTAGTTAGGTCGGTGCCCAAAAGCCGTTCTAAGCATTTATGTGCCTTCTTTAAGGAGGATACGAATACTACCGCCACAGTCTTTAGCTACAAATATAATATCCCTGGTATGTCAATATTCTTCGTAGACCGTAACTGGCTGTGTAACAGTAAAGACAATTGCTGATTAGTAGGCACCCAATTTACTTCTGTTGCAATAGGATGGACTCAACAGAAGGTTGCTGTAGACGCAACCCCGTCATAAAAATACGTAGATGCTTGGTAGACGCACAGAAAGCAGGTGACTTTTCGAGAATACATGGCCTGCACGAGCGGCGAAAGTGAACATAGTTGCTCGAGTAATACCAGTTAACTTGTTGTGGAAAAAAATTAAGTTTCGGATTTAAACTTAACAATTTACCAATGCATATAGGTTGAATTGCCGTCTTTATAGAACCAATATTTTATAGGTCGTCTTAGCTATTGGTTCATTTCGTTGGAGTTACGCAACCGCATAAGCTGACGACGCATTTGCGGTGATGCTTTTAACTCTGTTGTTTGGTGAACTTTTACAACCTGCTGCAACATTTCTAGAAAGTCGTCAGAACCTTCTGCTAAGGCTTCTAAAAGCACCTGCAAGAGCTGATCGCGATCGCGCAATAAACTCTTTTCCTCAATCAGTCGAAATTTGAGGTTGATTTCGCATTCATAAACACCGACATCAGGGTTGTTTATTTGGCGTGGTAATGCTTTCGAGTTCATAGTTTTTACAATTCCTTTACTCGGTGGTCATAGGGGGTGAGGAGTTTTATCTCAAGCAAAAGTTCTTTATATTTTGTTTGAAATCGAAAGTAGCGTGGGACTAAGGCAAGAAAATCATCCATTTTTACTTGTGTTGCATTTCACTCTCCGGTTTGTTGGCAAGGTCGGTAGACTAACTGATTCTATAATTTTATATTCATGCACCAGTAACTGTTTTAGCAAACCCTAAACTATTATTGAGTTTTTAAACTTCTATACAATGAAGTTTCTGTAAGAACTTGCTAGAGCTTTTTAAAGGTTTTTACATCAAAGTTATCTCCACGTCAATAACAGTTTTAGTTTTAACTAAATTTGAAGTAATACTACGTAAGTAAAAACGCTGAAATTATTTTATTAGACTATAGCCTACGCTTGCTGTTAAGCAATTCAGTAAAATTACTAGATGTGAGTTTTATTCATTAAAAAAACACAATGCCGGTATTAAGACCAAAATTTTTAAGGGTAAATTTAGTATGCGAGCATCAAATAGCACATCACCTAAATTATTTCTTCTGGCGGAAAACATAAGCCAAAATTTTTAGAATTCCACACTGACAAAAACTATGCATCTGTCTTTACGCCGATTCAAGCTTACCAGACTGACCGTTATGATAAATTCGTGGTTCCCCAATTAATAAAAATAACGCTGCGCCCTCGTAATTAAATTAAAAATACAGTGAAGTGCAGTTTGGGTTTTATTTGCTAGCTCGTACAAAAATCTAAACAGAAGGATAGCTCGCGAAGAGGACTTTGATGCAAGCAATATCATGTTGAGGTTTCAAGCAGGAATTTGGAGTCTACAATAATTGGAGTGTTACTTAACGTTGAGAGAACGAAAGCCTCCTATGGATAACCAGATGCTGATTAAATCCACAACTCGCCATATCCGTATTTTTGCGGCAGAAGTTGAGGATGGCGAATTGGTTCCTAGCAATCAGGTCTTGACCTTGGATATCGATCCAGATAATGAGTTTACTTGGAGTGAAGACACTTTACAAGTTGTATACCGTAAATTTGATGAATTAGTCGAAGCTAACAGTGGTGAAGACTTAACTGACTATAATCTGCGCCGCATTGGCTCGGATTTAGAACATTTAGTCCGTTCGCTTTTACAGAAAGGCTCAATTAGCTATAACATATCGGCACGAGTCAATAACTATAGTATGGGACTTCCACGAGTAGCTGGATCGGAAAGTAATTAAACAAGGAACTCTTTATACCCAATCTTTAAAAATTTATAAAGAGATTGTGGTTAGTTATTTGAGGTGAGCAATAGATTCACCTCAAATGACTTGTAAATCTTTATCACAACTTTATATTCCTTATTAGGAAAGCAGATTGGCTATGGTATTAATACCCAACAGGATTGATTTATACTATCTAGACAATATCTAGCTATACCTAAAAACTTTCTTGCCGCACGTATATTGCTAATACTGCTTTATGTTTTAGCCGTCGCATTCTTGATGAATTTAAATACTTTAGGTACGACTTAAATCAAGGCAAGCAAACTCTTCAAGCTTGTAAATTGCAGTCTAATTACTGATATAATAAAGTACCATTATTAACTACTAATAACATAAATACTTAACTCAATATCGTCTAATGATTTGTAAAGTAGGTATATATATACAAAACAGATAAAGAAATAATATTTAATAAAGTGTATGGCAAGACTCAATAATTGTTTCTGCTTGCCTACAAAATAGTATAAGCATCGTCCCTGGGTGGTAATTTTTTATATACTTTCTCTAAAAGACGTATCATAACTAATTAATTGGCTAGATTTATAAACTTTCATACTGCTTCATAATCAAGGGTGTCTGTTATAAAATCCCGAGTCAAAATGGAATATATCGTTTTATGCAAACGCGAACGGTTCACCAAAGCCGTTCTCTATGAATAAACAAAAATGAACATGAATCGCCTTCTCGGTGGGAAACTATGGAAAATGACGCGGCAATGCTCTACTGTCCAAACGAACTTTGTCAAGCTGCTAACCCCCTTACCCACAAGTTTTGCCAGCGATGCTCCACACCCCTCCCCAAACGTTATCTTTGGGCTGTGGCGGAACCGACTGCTGTGGGTAATCCTGGGGAATTACTACAAGAGCGTTATTTAATTATCAAACCAAATGTATTATTAGATACCAGACCTGGTGTTTTGCCACAAATACCCGAACAACAAAAGTTAGATGATATAAAATCCTATCTCAGATTAATTCCCTATCGGCTGCACGTTCCTCAAGTTTACGGACTGCTGTCTCTAAATGCTCCTAACACTCAAACAGAATTATTACTTTTAGAAAAGCCCCCGCTTATTCTTCATGAATCACCACCTGCCGTGCAATTGTGCGAGCGATTGACAGATATTTGGAAGAAAGCAAATTCATGGAGACAGCTTAATTGGCTGTGGCAAATATCTCAGCTATGGCAACCTTTGGCTACTGTAGGCGTTGCTTCTAGCTTGCTTACAAAAAAAATAATTCGGACGGAAGGTTCGATATTACGCTTATTAGAATTAAGTTCTGATGGCGATACTAGACCGAAGTTGGCGGCTTTAGGAGAATTTTGGCAAGAAGAATTGTTTTCTACTGCAACGGGGACTATTCGCAATTTTATGGGCGAAGTTTGTCGTTTATTGGTTGAAGGAGAAATACATTCAAGCGAACAGTTAACTGCTCTTTTGGATAAAGGGTTAACTGAGATTAGCGAATCCAACAAGACTACTATAAATGTATTCGCGCTCACAGATACGGGACCATCGCGGCAACGTAACGAAGATTCTTGTTATCCACAAAGCGGTACAAAACTCTCTAAACCACCAGCAGTTGCAGCTTTGACTATCGTTTGCGACGGTATTGGTGGACATGAAGGGGGTGATGTCGCTTCTAGGACTGCGATTGAGACAATCCAACACTCTGTTGGGCAATTAGCTTCTTTACCAGAAGATCGTATCGATCCTAACGCATTACTTGCAGACTTGGAACAAGCTGCTGCGATTGCCAACGATAAAATTAGCCAGCTTAACGATAGCGAAAATCGTCAAGGGCGGCAGCGCATGGGAACTACTGTGGTGATGGCGTTACCCGTTGCCCATGAAATGTATATTACCCATGTAGGGGACAGTCGTGCTTATTTAATTACACGTAATAACTGCCATCAATTAACTCTTGACGATGACGTGGCTTCACGGGAAGTACGACTTGGCTACGCCGTTTATCGAGATGCTGTGAGTCAAGCTGCTTCTGGTTCCTTGGTACAGGCCTTGGGAATGAATGCAAGTAGTGCTTTACACCCTACCGCACAGCGATTCATTCTTGATGAAGACTGCGTTTTTCTACTATGTTCGGACGGTCTAAGTGATTTTGATCGTGTAGAACAATACTGGGAAACGGAAATTTTACCTTTACTTGAGAATAAAGGTGATGTAGTAAGCGTTACTAAGCAATTGTTAGAGATTGCTAACAATCAAAACGGTCATGATAATGTGACTATCGCCACCGTACATTGTCAAACTAAATATTCCGAGCCGAAATTAGCATTGGAAGCGAAATTGGCCGATATTTCTTCAATTTCGGTAGCGGATGCTTCACATTTACCCCCTGTTACACAAAACATTCCCAGTCAAAAAACTCAGGTCATTCCTGAAAAAACTAGTCGTAAAGGCATGAAGTTGCCCTTAATGTTGGGAGCAATTGCTTTATTAACTGTCGCGGGTGGTAGTTTGGGGTATGTATGGCGACAGGGATTGCTGAGTAAGAATCCCGAACGGGAAAAAGTTGGTGGAGAAGAAGTATATACAACACCAAGCAGCCCAAAGCCAAGTTCAGAAAACAATGCTAAAAATCTAGAGCAAATTGACGAGGGTTCGTTAATTGAAACAAGAACAAAATTAAATATTAGTAAAAGTACGTTACCACCTGCCGATAATGATATTTCTTCCAAACAGCCGTTACCATTGTTTGCACCATCTAAAAGTTTGTTACAGGTGCTTAACAAACAGCAGATTTCATCATCAAAAGATTATTGGTTAGAGATTAAGGTATGCTCAGTTGGAGATGTCGAAGGGGTAATTAATTCGTCTAATCCGCCTGCTCCGGGTGCAACTACCCGCAGCAGAACGTTACTCAAACCGGGGGAACAAGGATGGTTAAAAAGTTCACAACTTACACCGACGAATGCTTCAATTGTCGAATCAACTACTGGATCGGATTCATGTTCGACTCCAGATAGTTCGGCTCCTACTATTGAAGATGATTCTACTTCAGTGCCCGTCAAAAAACCTTTGACTCCAAGTCAACCCTTAATTCAACCTAAACCTGGTGATATTCCACGGAACACTCCATCACCTACTCCAAATGGGTAACAGCACTCATCTCAAAACTAGATAAACTATAAGAAACTGAAATAATACAGACAATCGCCTGAAAAGATCATTTTGAAAGATATTTTTAGGCAAACATTTTGCTTGACAAAAATTTAGCTTTAAGTTTAAAAAAGCCATGCCATCCCTAAACCTGGCGATCGCCCGTCTAGTTCACACTGGCACAGATAATTACGCCATTTGGGTGGTTAATGCCCCCTACCCCAGTGGTTATGTTCTACATGATTGTTTATGGCCGCAAGAACTAAATCAAGCTTGGCTGGAGTGGCAACAAATGTTCGCCGGACATTCTCGCTTGGATATATCGTCAAAAAATAAGTCTAAAACTGCAACTCCACTTCCATTAAATTCCCTATCACCTACAGGAGGCAAAAAAACCAGTTACAGCAGCCGTTTAATGCAATATATGGGGGTTAGCTTATGGCGCTGGGTATTTGAAGGAGAAATTCTTGGCAGTTTGGAACGCAGTCGCGGTATCGCTATGGGGCAGCATACACGTTTGCGCTTTCGATTGGAAATTCGCGAACCAGATTTGATTGCTCTTCCTTGGGAAGTTATGCAGCGCGAACCCGGACAACCCGCAATGTCGCTTTCCCAGCATCTATTGTTTAGTCGTACTACTTCTCAAGTCGAACCATTATCTTCTTCACGTACCGATCGCGCTTTAAATATTTTGTTAGTTCTAGGTGAAGACGAAAATCTACAGCTGGAAACAGAAGCAGCTATTCTTGAGGCGACTCTTTCTGGTGGTAATCAACTAGGCAGCAATGCCGGATACGCACCCTGTATAGTAAAAACACTGGTAAAGCCAACTCCACAGGAGTTAATTGCGGAGGTAGAAACCAAAGCCTATAACGTTTTCTTCTACGCCGGTCATGGTTTACCCGGTCCAGACGGCGGGTTTCTATTTTTACGAGATGAGATGACCTTAAACGGAATGGAACTAGCACAAGCTTTAACCCGTACTAATGTAAAGCTGGCAGTTTTTAATGCTTGTTGGGGAGCGCAACCTTTCTCCGACAAAAATAGAGCTATTGCTCATAGTAGTTTAGCTGAAGTTCTGATACGCCAAGGTGTACCGGCAGTACTGGGAATGCGCGATGAAATTACTGATGAAGAAAGCCACAGCTTTATCCAAAGTTTTGCCCTAGCTTTACGTACTCGTAAACCGATTGATGAAGCAGTCGCTGAAGGTAGAAAAAGATTATTAACTATTTACCATTTCAACCAACCTGCTTGGACTTTACCAGTTCTTTACCTACATCCTCATTTTGACGGAGAATTACTCAAAAGTTTGGAGGAAGGTGCTACAGAAATACCAACAACTTTTATTCCAGGTAGTGCAAATGTTTCTCTACGCTCTCTACAAGCAGGAGGTAGAAGTTACTTACTAAAACCTGGAGTTACCCGTATTGGTCGCACCAAAGAAAATGATATTGTAATTAGAGAACCATACGTTTCTAAACGTCACGCTGAAATATTACGTCGCAATAATCTCAACGGCGATATTCAAATCCAAACTTACTATTTACAAGATTTTTCTACCTATGGCACCACTTGGATTTTACGTTCTGGTGGATGGGAACAAATCTATCGCCGAGAAGTACCTCTAGAATCAGGAATGCACTTGAAATTTGGTAGCACTAAGAGTCAAACCTGGGAATTTCGCATTGAAAACTAACTTTTTTCGGGCATATTCCTCATAGGTGAAGTGCATTTCTACGGGTATAAATGCCGTTCCTACAACAGATGAGGGCTTCATAGAGGTATACCGTATTTTACTTTGAATAACTATTCCATCATTCAAGTACTAACATAGACGATACACCGCTACTTACAGTTGAAACCATTTCAAGGAGCATAAAATAAAATTTCAGTTTGCGGAAATGAGAGAGCGGATGCTGTAGCTGTCAATACCCCAAATCCAAGACAAAAGGAGACAACACATGGCTGACAAAATGAAAGGTTCTAACAATTTTAATAATTCACTTTCTCAAATCGAGTTGGATTTACTTGCAACTCTACTAGAACCAGAAGATAATAGTTATCCCTGGAATCCTTGTGAAGAAGATACTACAGCTTACTTTAATCAACTCGAAGAGCAATTTGTGATGCAAGATTTGCTAGACGAGGAATTAACTACCCGGTGTGAAGGTTTCCACAATCAGCTAGATGCACTTTGGTCTAAGTGCGATACTTCAGCACAATACAATTGTAATACAAATTCTACAGTCGCGGTTAAGCTGTCATACAGTTTACAAAAACAGTTTTCCAATAGTATGCCGTCAGCTTGGATAAGCTTGATTGCTCAAAAAGCAGCAGAAATTTTTAATGACAAACAGTCAATGACTCAACAACTCATTGAATGCGTACAGGCTGTATTACCAAGCTTAGAAGTTGATGACATTATGGTTTTAGCGCGTCCGATCGCTTACGCAACCAGAAGTGGCGAACCTAAGAAAGTAGAATCCACCCTTGCTAATTTCGATGGAGACGATCGACGTGAATGGGACGCTTTATCAGAAATTGAGCAAGCAAAAGCGGGTTTAGCAGTTGCTTATCATGCGCTAAACCAATTAGATAGTCAAACAGAAGACTAAACATTTATTATAAAAACATTTTTCGCCATCGATCCCTTTAATGGCAGCGTAAATACAATTTACTGTTGTGACCTATGACTGGGGCTATGCTATTTTTAGAATTTTTCTTTCTTGGGGTAGATTTACCCACCATATATAAAGAATAGAATAGTTAATTCTCCAGTCTCATCTATCAAAAGACATATTAATAGTTTGTTGCTAATTGTTAGTTGTTAGAGGTTAGTTGTTAGTAACAAAGCAGATTACGGCGAACATATTTGTACTGCGGGTGTAGAAGAAATAGGTTCTCGATTTAGGCAATACTTACAAATCTATGATGAGAAACTCAAACAGAAATATCAAAATTAAATAGTTATTAGCTCTTTTTATCGGATAAATAAAGTATTCCTGGCATTTTAGATCCCCCCAACCCCCCCTTAATAAGTGTGGCTTTTCATTCTCGGAATTCCCTCAACCCGTTAAAAAGTGGGGCTTTTTATTCTCGGCATTAAGATCCCCCCAACCCGCAAGAAAGTGGAGCTTTTTATAAGTCTAATTACAAAGAGAAATAAAGCATACGAGGCTTAGAAGACTAATTGATAAATGATAATAGACTTACTTGTTTCCAAAAAAGCGGGTGTCAAAATTTTCTTCACGGAAAGCGCTCTTGCTTTAAGAATTGCGGCCATTAAAAAAGCATAAGACAAAACGCCTACGATAACTAAAAGTAAGGCATTGTTAGCCCCAGTTGTATTCCATAAAGCGTGAAGTGCTGACGCGCTTAGGTAGCCAACCAGTAAAATTTGTCCGCCTAATTTTGGTTTAAGCACGGCTAAACCGATGAAATATCCAAGGTATCCGCTATAAGCCATATGTCCGGCTACAGAGCCTAAAATTCGAGGAATTAGCAGCTGTAAACCAACTAATTGACCTGTTTCGGCTCCCGCTTGCATCGCAGCATTTTGAGTAGCTTCCGGTACATACTGCCCGAGTGTTTCTAACAGTGTAAAACCTACGGCAGAAGCTGCACCAAGTAAGATGCCATCTAAGGGTTCCCAAACTCCAACACGCTCTTTCCAAGGCGAGGATAATTTTAAGCCGATAAAGTATATAGCTATAACTGGCAGTATTTTAAGTAATTCTTCCATTAAGCCAGCGCCGAAAAACATCCGCACCAGCAATTCTGTAAAAGTTATTGATTCTTCTCCTAACGGTAATCTACCAGGCAGGAGTTCGCGAAATATAAAAAGAAATAAATCTAATATAGGGCTAACCAAAATCAAAGTTGTGGATAAGCCCATACTGAATAAAACCCACCAAGGCTTGTGCTTACCACATAGCTGATAAATAAAATAGTAAGCAGCGAAAGCAATATAAACAGCAACGATAACTTGATTCGCTTCGGTTTTTCCGACCGTAGCAAACATTAGTACTACAAATATGACTGTTAAAATTCCAGGTATTAAATAGGCTTTGCTAGTTAAGTCTTTACCTGTAGAAATTATGGGAAATAATTGAGTAAAGCTAACTGAGTCTGGTTTGGAATAGTTTTGAGAACTTGTTGTTCCGACAACAGGTGTATTAGCAGAAATTGTGGTTCTTTGTTCAACCACTTCGCTACCAAAAACTAGTTGAGGCCCATCATAACCCAAAGTGATGCGATCGCCAGGGAAAACTTGCTGACATTCCTGCAAGCGTTTTCCATTGAGATAAGTACCGTTAGCACTATCTAAATCGCAAAGTATCCAACTGATTTCACCATCGGGGGATAAGCTTAGGGGACGAACTATCGCATGACGGCGAGATACCATACGATACTTTAATGCATCCAATACAACTTGGCAGTGAGGATCTCGTCCTATTACTGCTTCAGAAGTTGGAATTAGCGAGTAGCGTTGACGAACCGATCGTGTTTCTGATTCCTTACCAGACACTAGCCGCAGAAATGCATTCTGTCTTGCGTTTTTGCCTGTCATTGAGTCAGTATTATTTCTCAACTATACAAAGTGATTTTTTTTGTTGGTAGTAAGACTTAACTACGCAACTGTATTTTTAATTTTTACTTTGCGGTCTTAATACACTATAGTTTACGCTTTGGGGGAAGTGAAACTTGATAGCAAAAAGTCCTGCTTGGTTCACAATAAGTGCCGATATGCCACCCATTATCTTAGTCTACGCTACATTGAGTATTTTAGCTTTATTGAATTATAAATTTTACGCATTGCAACGGTTATCAAAAAAACTTGTTTTATGTAGTTTGGGTTAACTGTATATTTACTGTCTTGACTAAAATGATAATTTTGGATTTATTTGCATTTATAGAATTAAAAAACAAAAATATGTAATTGTTGAAAATTTTATTCTTTATGAATTTTTTTTAACTTTACCTTTTCACTCAGAGTAACTTGTATTTAAGGATTTTTTGGGTTATTCAGTACATTTGCTAATACTTCACCACATCAGTTTTGTGGGGGTTAGTAGTTGGGGCTTTATTCCCCGGAGCGATAAATCGCCTACTACAAACCCGTCAAAAAGATTGGGGACAAACACTAGTAGTCTGTCACATCAACTTTGACGGGTGGAACATCTGGATATAGTCGCCCCATTTTATTGCGTGCATCAGTAGTTGTAAAGCGCCAATTAACACCTGTACCCTGACTATTCCGTTCTTCCTCCCAAGCTGCTATTTCCTGAGATAATGTTTCAACATCAGGAATTCGTCGCTCCAAACATTGACGAGATAAAACTGAAAGTTCAATTTCAACTTGGTTGAGCCATGAACCATGCTTTGGTGTGTAGTGAAACTCCAATTTTTGGACAATTCGACGTGCTTCGCACGGCTCAAATACTTCATATAATGCTGCCCGACTATGAATATTCAAGTTGTCAACAACAAGAGCGAATAACGTCAGCATCGGGCAAGTGAACATCTACTAAGTTCTTCATCTGGAAAGCAAAATCCCTTTTAGTACGTCGTTGTGTAACTTCAATATGACGCCAGCCAGAATCGGGCTGAATCATTGCGAATAAATTTACACACCCATTACGTATATATTCGCAGTCATATCGTGATGGTTGTCCTGGTTCGGGTGGTAATGGTTCTCTAACATCCTCTAACAATGGGTATGGACGTTCGTCAAAACAGACTACAGGGCGTTTTGGGTCATATGGTTCATTGTATAGATCAAGCAGGTCTTCCATCCGTAAAATATACTCAGCATCAACTTGAGGTATACACCACTGTTCTTTCAACCAAGGCTTTACCTCGTGTTTGTTCAAGGTTCGCCGTACTGTTTCATGACTGATTGAATCTATAATTCCTAAGTGAACTATTTTCCCCGCTAACAATCTCAAACTCCACCGTGCATTCCCGTTGAATGGATTTGAACATGCAGTGGCGATTAAATGTGCTTCTTGCTTGAGGTCTAATCTAGTTCGTTTGGGTGGGTGTGGTTTTTCCTGGATAACCATATCCAAACCACCACTCGCATATTTTGCACGAGTTCGTTCAACTGTTGATACGCTTACTTTTTATGTTGTAGCAATCGAGCGAATCAATACATCCGCTCGAACTCATCAACAATATTCGTCCACGAGTTACAACCCTTGCTTTGTTTCTTCCAGACCTAGTTAACGATCGCAATTTTTCAACTTCTGGTTCGCTTAAATTTACGGTATACTTTTTACTCATAAGCTTCAGCCTCAAGCACCCAAAAATAACCTACCACAAATTGAATCTACCCCTCAAAGTTAGTGTGACAGACTACTAGTAGTCGATTGCATTAAAATTGACGGGTGAAGGCAGGCAGGGGGAGCAGGGGAAGCAGGGGAGCAG
>ERZ1740052.272-NODE-272-length-18134-cov-11.002268_pt1 | contig 18134 bp, 12 predicted proteins | sample MGYA00581750_ERZ1740052 | MGnify/ENA primary metagenome ERZ1740052 (study PRJEB43018, sample SAMN04849743) | marine metagenome | isolation source: floating plastic debris | place: Pacific Ocean | collected 2008-08-30 | study: EMG produced TPA metagenomics...
AACTTTTGGTACAAAGAGCGAAGTTAAATAGTGCTGCTAGTGCAGGTACTTACAGTGAAGAAATGGAAAAGCAACCTGCATTAGTATAGATTTTGTTGGTTCGAGACTAATTGGTGCAAGCTGATTTTCCATAAATATATCCTCCTAAATCATAAGAGATAATGAGCAAATTAATTGTTCATTATCACTTTTCTGTAATGTGAAGTTTCTTCAACAGTTTGTAAATAATTATTTAAAACATAAAACTGGGTATTATTAATTGGTTTACCAATTGGAACATTTGTTGTAGAGACGCGATATATCGCGTCTTCCTGATGTATTCTGGAGACGTTATATATAACAACGTCTCTACATTCAGCGATAGATGACCAAATAGTAGCTTCCGTCGGACTATATAAATTCCATGACTTTCGTTTTCCGGTGGTAGAAATACACCATCAATTTCAAATCTTGGTTCTTTAACAGCTACTGAATCAAACTTATATTCATCAGCATTTTCTGGTGGGTTTGTCAGCAAGGTAAACAGTAAAGCTGGATATTGACGCATAAAGTATTTTGCTATATTTTTTTTGTTAAATCTAGGATATAAGTAGGTCGGCGTTAAAAATCGTAGTTAAGTTAGGGGAGTAGCAAGTAGGGAGTAGGGAGTAGGGTGCTTGGGTTTAAGGGTGATTTACCCGCATGTTAAATAGCGATACTTTAGAAGGTGCCGACTTACTTATTGAATCATATTTGGATTAATTAATAATTGGATTTCTCCCCATTACTCATTTATAGTGAAGTTTCTACATCTATTTTTTCATTGAACTTTTGATTTTTCTGGCAACCACAAACCATGAAAGGTCATGGGTAACATTACGGGTAGAATTACCTCCCCAATGGGTCCGGATTCGATAGATTCGGGGTCTAGAATAACAACCCTTGATTGCTGTAATGTTCGGTCGGCTACCACAGTAACTATCCAACCTCTACCGTATGAAGTCTCTCTAGCAGGTATAAAAATTGGTTCACCGGGAATCTGTCCGGGTTCTGGTTGCCAAAAGCTAGAAGTACCGCGCTCTAAATCAAGCTTGCGAATACCAACCTTGGCATTAAAATTAAAAGCCGAATCCGTGGCTAAGAAGTAAATATTATTCACTTTCGCACCAAGGCTTTGGTTTTCTAAAGCAGGAAACTCAACTGACCAATCGTCTAACTGCTCTTGGATGACAGAACCCCGGTGGGGATCAATTTTTAACTTAACAAGTACTCCTCGCTCTTGAAATTCTCCAGTTGCTCTAAATTTTTGAGCAGCACAAGTACTCATACCCAAAGGTGAACTTGGATATCGACAAAGCAAAACGACTATGGTTCCGTCTGCTTCTTCATATGCTCCAGCAGTATGTAGAAAGAAAAACCCCTCAGTTTCAATCCATCGTACTGATACTTCCCCACATTCTTTTCTAGACCAATACCCAATGCGAGTTGGTCGCTCCTGATTCCACCGGAAAGTTCCAACACCTTTGACTATATCCACGATAGAAAACGATAAGGGTATATCAATCGCGATCGCATAATTCTTAGTGACTGCGAAATCATGGATAAAGCTCATTTGCTCGATTGGTATTGGACAAACACGAGCAACCGAACCGTCCGGATTTATGACGTAGTAAAACCAGTAGGGTGGTAGCAAGGAAGTCCCTATTCCCAACAGTTCTCCGGTATCATCATCAATTTTAGGGTGAGCGCAGAAACCCAGTGCATGACGAGGTATCTTTGTGCCAAAATCTACTTTACCGATAGTTTCTAACTCTGGAGTCACCCCATAGGGAAATCCTCCATCCCAAAGAGCTAATAATTGACCGTTATGCCATTCAATATTTGTATTGGCAACATTAGCGAACGGAGAGAAATCAGAAATACCTCGGGGATGATTTTGCGACCACCTCCGAACAATATCCTTTTTATCTGAAGAAATAAAATACCGTGTAAATCGGATAAATTGTCCTAACAAGTCTGGTTGTCCAACCCCAGAAAAAATCATTCTACCCGCTTGCCGTTCCGTCATATATGCTGGAGTCTGAACCCAACGATTTCTGTACTCTAGAGGTTTACCTTCACGAAATGATATCGAATGAATCATTCCGTGACCGTCAAAAAAATGACTAGTAGAAGGAGTTGGGTACAAAGCATTCGGTCCAATGCGATATAAGGTTCCCGACAAACTCGGTGGGATATAACCCTTAACTTCTAGTTTATTGGTTGTAATTTCCTTTACCAAAGGGCGAAAAATATCCCACAAAACCTATTTCTTCCTACTTACAGATTTTTTTATCTATTTTCTTCCCTCTCTCTCACTCCCTCCCTCAATAAGACGCGGGATAAGAGTAATAAATTAATTTATGCCTACCCCCCACAAGGAGGTAGGCTTTGGCTGTATATTCTATTAATTGAAAAAGCCATTACCTACGGAAAATAATTACTTGGTTACATAAATGTAACAGCAATTTAGTTTTCTGAAGAAACAGGTGCAGTCTCAACAGCATCCGCTTGAGTTTTCACTCTTGCGATAGAGTAAACCAACAGACCAAATACGGGTTTAGCTAATAAATCAGCAATGGTATATCCAACTTGAACACCAATGCTTGCTGTTGCGCTTGCAATCCCTAACTCAGGAAGTAAGTAAGCAATTGGGTAAACACCCCAAGACAACAACAGAAGCAGACGCATTGTGTTGAGCAATGATTTGACTTCAGGAACCTGATTGTCAATAAGTTTACCCAATTCTATCCACAATACATAGAGGATATAAATAAAAGGAACAGTACTGATTGCACCCCAGATAGCACGAGTAGCTATGACATCTGAAATCTCACCAACATAACCTGTAACGAGCATCAGTACAGCTGCTATAACCAACTTCACGTATAATGACTTTGCTACTTCTTTAGGTAAAGCCAGCACTGCAATGGTTTCAATCAATAGTAGTGGTACTGTTATTATCCAGTCGGCATAACGATAAGCATCGTTGAATACTTCACCAGTTACTGTATAGCTTCCACTTTCCAAGACATAAGCTGCATCCCAACTATTAAAGATACGAAAATAGTGATAAGCAGCAATAGTTACGACTACACCTGAAACCAATATAGCGGGTCTGTATTTCTCAGCAACTTCAGATTTTGCATTGAAGAAAAATATAGCTGCCGCAATCATTGCAGCAATACACAATGAGAAGGAATTATAAACTAAACTAAATTGCCCTGCTGTAAGAGAAGGAGGAAGATACGCTAAGTAATTAAACATTTGAAATTCTACTTATTTGTTGTGTAATGCCAAACAAAAAATAAAAATGCTAAGAAATTAAGCACAAGATTTGGGAAATATTGAAATCCCTTATTCTTTAATCGGAACACTTAATTTTTAATTAGCTATTTCTCATGAATATTACAGAACAAAAAACAAATATACAAGTTATTTAAGATACATATTTTCCAAAAATGATCGGGGGAAATAAAATTCCTATCTTGAGGCTTATAGCAGTTTTCACTTGGGTGCAATACAATTTCAACCTCGCCCCTTCCCCTCTCCTTGATAGGTCGAGGGGTGTCCGGTCTTGTCGGGGTGAGGTAATTGTGTATTCTACTCAAGTGAAATTCGCTATATTTCTTTAGACGTAATCCCACAAATATAACTAAAAAAATTGATTTTAACTAAAAAATTTCCTTCTTTGACTTTGGACAAAAAAGAGTTAAAAAGATGCTTATGGATTATTATATTAATTTTTTAGAGGATGCTCTAAAGATGATTTATCAACACCTTGAGAAAGCAAATATTCATCCGTCAAAGGACGAATTGATTCCACCCCATTTTTTATATTTTGCCAATACTCATCGATATTTTTAGCACCTGGAAATCTCCCAGCCATACCGATGATAGCTATCTCTAATCCGTTCGTATTCATATAATTTTCAATCGCATTGCGGATAGATAAGCGCGAATCATTTTATAAAATTAACTTTAAGTAGAGCGAGTCTTAGTTAGTTTCAACTCGCAATCCCAGTTTTTTTGAGAACTATTCTCACAAAGACCATCAGATTTTTGCGACTTCTGGCTATTTTTACATGGCGATCGCCAATATTAATGTATTTTTTTTACTAATTATTAAAGTATAAGTTTTCCCCGCTGCTTTTATTTGACTAAACCTCGCCCAAATTTCCACCCCAACGAGCGAGCTTTGGACTTCTAAAAGCTAGTGTGGTAAAGGTATCCGGTGATTTTTATAGAGAATACGGTAGCGGCAATATTGGGGGAATAAAATCTACACCCCAATTTGCCTCCCCTAGGAATACTTAGGTTTGTTTATGTACTATAGAACACAATATATTAACAGAAATCAAAACGGATTTCTATAGCAGGTAATGTGAGTGGAAAAATAAATAAAATAGTTTTACTTTTAACTTCGGATAAATAAAATAAAAAACCTTATATTAAAGCTTAATGACAGCTATTTCATGAGTTAGTTAGAACTTGAAATTTGCGTATAATTACTCATGGAAAAATTTTCTCTGACAAAAAAACCAACTCGATACAACTTATCGAATTTATCCATAGAGAAAAACAAGACTACTATTGTGATTTTAAGTTCTTTATTCTACAAGTAGTTTCAATCTAAAATCCTTGGATTGAATGACTTTTGATATTTTATAATTTAACCGATGCAAAATCCAGTCCAGATGCTGCAATTGCTTGACTACATCTTTCTTGAGAGATATCACCTGCAATTACTTTTCGATTTAGTTTACTGGCAACTCTAATCATATATGGATGTGGCAGCCAGGGAAAAACAATTGCTTCTCCAAGTTGAGAAAACATATTAATTAACTGTTCTAATTTGTCTTGCTCCAATGCTGACTCTTCCAAAACAATTAACGTCGCGGCTACATTAATCAACCAATCGTGGTCCCAGTACTCAGAAGTTCCAGCAACAGCTAAACTCACATCAGGTATATCAGAATGAAACTCGGGTGTTGCTGTATCTCCACAAAAAACCAGGTGCTGTCCTTCCAATACATACCAACCGGCTTCAATTTTTGTATCAAAAACAGGTTTGGGTTCTTTAAATTCTGGTTCGGGGATTTCTCGTGATTCAACATCAACTACTGTTTGAGAAGCTAACTTAATAATTTCTGGTATAGAAGTAGCATTTGGAGGTGGACTATTTTGAGTAGTAGGTGTATTATCACTTTGTTTTGCTTTAGCAGGAGTAGATTTCTGTTTTTTTTGCTCAATATCGGAACGCAATTCCTTATGAGTAATTTTTTCTCCTTTTTCCGCCTTAAGTAAATACTCCTCTCGTACTTCTGGAGGTGTAGACTCCGCAGCTAGAAGGTAAAGAGCAGAAGCAGAAATATTAATTTGTGCAAGTTTTGTACGTTCGCCAAAAGCTTCATAGACTTTAATAAAGTTATACGCTGTACGTCTACTCCAGCCAAATTCCGCTTTTAACCAACTGTCAAATTGACCATGCTTAAGTTGATCGCGTACATCAAAAAGCCGTTGTCCAATTTCCCAGATATCCTGTGCCGAACGCTGCAAACGTTCCCGAATTTCACCAGTACACTGCTTGACTAGCGTTCTTTGTTCGCTTGTCAGAGTTTCATAATCAAACTCAGAAGTAATAATCTGCTTACTTTTGTCTAATTCGCTCACAACTAATTCCAACTCCCTTTTAAATCATACTTTATCGGTCTTCCCCAGAAATATATATCCAACTTTAGGTTATCGCATAGCAATACACTAACAATGAATGATGCATAACTTTTGTAAAAAAAGTCATAGTGGTCTTGACAAACAATAATTTTCAGAAGTAAATGGCAATTATTCTTATTTAATTTATAATTTTCTAGGAACTTGCATATCTTCAATTTCTATGAGAGATTTTCCAGATATCAAAAAAGAGATAACAAATGACACTATTATTGAAACATAAGACTTTGCTTGAAATAAATCACATTTTTGTCTGTCTTCAGACAGCACCAGACAAACAATCGCTCGAAAAAATAGGTTTAATTTGTAGCGAAAATATAAGAAATAATCCCCAGCAAGGAACCGCTTCAATGATTATTTTCTTTGAGCATACTTATATAGAGTTAGTCTGGCTTGAAAATTCAACAATGGCCGAAATATATGCCATGTATTCAGGGATAGACTTTATATCCCGTTCGTACTCTTCACAAAAAGCCACTTCACCTTTTGGTATTGCTCTCCATCAAAAACCGGATACTATTAATTCTGAAAATGGTTCTTTAAGTAGCTCAAATCATCAACCCTCAGAGGAGTTTATTAATTTTGCAGTTGAGAATATTGCTGCTCAAACAGAACCTATATGTTTTATGATTCCCGAATCAGTTTCTTTCTCAAATATATTCAATCCTTTTCTTGAAGCTCATAGAAAATTAATCAATCATCCCTTGGGAATAAGAAAGTTAACAAATACTCGTATTGCAATTAGCAAAACGGGTAATTTAACTAATCCTATTTCTATGTTGAAAAGAGAAGGAATTGTAGAAATTGAGCAAAATGCTTCTCCGTTATTAGAATTGACATTTGATGAAGGTAGTCAAGGAAAAAGCATTGATTTGAAAACTATTGGAATTCCGATTATTTTGAAATATTAATTAGGTAATGGGTAATTGGTAATGGGTAATTGGTAATGGGTAATTGGTAATGGGTAATTGGTAATTATAATATTTTTATTTTTTTTATTTTACCTTTTTCTTTTAATTTATTCTATACCTAACTTTTTCTTTTGTTCAAACGTTGTTTCAAACGTTCTTTACCAGTAGAAATTTGTTCATTCCTTGAACTTGAATTATCTGGCTGTTCTTTATTGCTTGTATTACTAAAATAAGTAACAAGGGCACTAATGGTTGGATGTCGAAACATTTCTACTAAACTTACATCGCGAGAAAATTTTTCGCGGAGTTTACTATGAACTTTCACCATTAATAGTGAATGTCCGCCCAAATCAAAAAAGTTATCATGAATACCTATTTTTTCTACCTGGAGTACTTCTTGCCAAATTTGAGCTATTTCCTGCTCCATTTTAGTTTTCGGTATTACAAAATTATCTAAATCAGGACGAATTTTCTCTGGTAATGGTAAAGCTTTACGGTCAATTTTACGATTGGGAGTAAGGGGAAATTCTTCTAACATCATATAGTTAGAAGGAATCATATAACCTGGTAATTTATCTTGTAAAAATTTTCGTAATTGGGTTTGAGATATATCTGATGATGTAACTAAATAAGCAATCAACTTTTCATCATCATTATTTTTATATAATGTCACCACCGCTTGTGTTACATCGGGATGCTGCATTAAAATCGATTCAATTTCTCCCAACTCAATCCGAAAACCCCGTAGCTTAACTTGATAATCAATTCTTCCCAAATATTCTAAATTTCCGTCGGGTAAATATCTAACTAAATCACCAGTTTTGTAAAGATTGGAGGGAGAAGAGGGGGTAGAAGAAAACGGATTATTAATAAACTTTTCTGCTGTTAATTCTGGTTTATTTAAATAACCTTTTGCTAATCCCGTACCACCAATATATAACTGTCCCGGTACACCGATAGGAACTGGTTGTAAACAATCATCAAGAATGTAAAACTGAGTATTATTAATTGGTTTACCAATCGGAACTGTTGTAGAGACGTAATACATTACGTCTTTCTGATGTATTTTGGAGGGGTTATGTATTACGTCTTTCTGATGTATTTTGGAGGGGTTATATATAACGTCTCTACATTCTGCTATTGCTGACCAAATTGTAGCTTCCGTGGGACCATATAGATTCCATACCTCTTTATTACGCTCAACTAATTCTTCTGCAATAGAAATATCTAAAGCTTCCCCACCACAAAGAATTTTTAACTGTCGATTACCTTTCCATCCTGCTGTTAATAATAACCTCCAAGTTGCAGGAGTCGCTTGCATTACAGTTACTTGATTTCGCTCAATATTTTGCGTCAATTTAATTCCATCAGTAGCAATTTCTCTACTAAGAATTACTAAAGTAGCACCTGAAATTAAAGGTAAATACAATTCCAATGCAGCAATATCAAAAGATAATGTTGTTACACTCAACATTACATCGTTTTCCGACATTCCTGGTTTCTGCTGCATTGATTCGAGACAGTTAACCAGAGATTTGTGTGCAATTTTTACTCCTTTAGGTTTTCCCGTCGAACCTGAAGTGTAGATAATATAAGCTAAATTTTCTGGAGTTATTTGAATTGCTAGATTTTCAGAAGATTGTTTTTCAATTGATTCCCAATCAGTATCAAGATTAATAACCTCACCCCGATAAAGCTGTGCTTTATCATCCCTCTCCTTATCAAGGAGAGGGGTTAGGGGTGAGGTTTCTTCTACTATTCCTCTCTCCTTATCAAGGAGAGGGGTTAGGGGTGAGGTTTCTTCTACTATTCCTCTCTCTTTATCAAGGAGAGGGGTTAGGGGTGAGGTTTCTTCTACTATTCCCCTCTCCTTAACAAGGAGAGGGGTTAGGGGTGAGATTCCAGAATCTACGATCAAAAAATTCACTCCCGAATCTTCAACCATAAATTTCAAACGTTCTTGCGGAAAAGCTGGATCTAAAGGTATATAAGTTCCACCTGCTTTAAAAATTCCAAGCAATCCAATCAACATTTTCTCAGAACGTTCTAAGCAAATTCCGACTCTTGTCTCTTTTGTTACTCCAAGAGATTGTAAATAACGAGCAAATTGATTTGCTTTTTGATTTAATTCAAAATATGTAAGCTGTTGCGATTCAAATACAACTGCAATTTTATCTGGTGTAAGTTCAACCTGTGCTTCAAAGAATTGATGAATACAAACATTTGAATATTCACAATCAGTTTTATTCCATTCAATCAGTAATTGCTGTTTTTCTTTTGCTGTTAATAAAGGTAATTCTGACAATAATTGCTCAGAATCAATTAGCATTGACTCTAGCAAAGTTTGTAAATGACCTAATATGCTGATAACTGTTCCATTATCAAAACGATTACCATCGTACAGAATTCGCAGCGTAATACTTGAATCTACAACTACATACAGTCCCAAAGGAAAATTATTTTGTTCTGTTATCTGGATATTTTGTAAATTCAGGTCTTTGATTGCCGATTTAACTGTTTTTTCAACTGGATAATTTTCAAATACAATAATACTTTCAAATAAAGGTAAACCTCTAGGAATATCGCTCCAGCGCTGAATTTCTATTAATGGACTATATTCGTACTGTTGTAATTCTATCTGCTGCTTCTGAATTCTTTTTAACCACGGTAACAGTGATTCTTTGCTATCAACTTGGACTCGCAATGGTAAAGTATTTATGAATAAACCCACCATTGATTCAGAATTGGCCAAAGTTGACGGACGACCGGAACTAGTTACACCAAAAACTATATCATCCTCACCACTATATCTACTTAACATTAATGCAAAAGCAGCTTGAATTAATGTATTAAGAGTAAGTTGGTGATTTTTTGCAAAAGTTTGTAATTTAGATGTAATTTCTGATGAAATATGAATTTCCTGCTTTTGATTATTAAAATTAGATTTGATTGCTGTTTCTAATTTTTTATCTACTCTAAACGGTGTTGGAGCTAAAAAACCTGCAAGATTTGTTCGCCAAAATTGTTCGGCTTCAGATAAATTTTGAGCAAGTAACCAAGCTATATAATCTTTATAAGGACGAGATTTATTTAAATTTTGATTTAATTGATTTAATAGAGATTCACCTTGACTAATAATACCGTAGCTAGTTAAAACATCTTGGAGTACAAAAGGAACAGACCAACCATCAAGTAATAAATGATGATAAATCCAGATAAACTGATAAACTTGAGGCTGTTTATGAATTACAATCAACCTCATCAACGGTGCTTTAGCAAGATTAAATCCTTGTTTTCGCTGGTTTTGTAATAATTTTTCTAACTGTTGATTTTGTGTAGATTTTTCAAGAGATAACCAATCAATTAATATAATAGGAACTTTTACTTTTCTTCCCACAACTTGAAGCGGTTTTTCTACCTTATCCCATACAAAAGCAGTACGAAAAACTGGATGTTTATCAATAGCTATTTTCCAAGCTTTTTCAAAAGCTATAATATCTAGCTTACCGTGAATTTCAAAATTCACTTCAATAATGTAAACACCAGAATCCGGAGCATAAAGACTATGAAATAACATCCCCTGTTGCATTGGGGAAAGTGGATAAATATCTTCAATTTGTTTGTTACTCACAATTGCTGCTCTTTTTACTGATATTTTTACTGATATAGAAAACCAATTTAATTTGTAAGAATTTGAAGTATTAATAAAGCGGCTTGTTAAATTCTTATTTAATAAAATATACTCCATCAATGATTTAATATTCTGTTCTACAGAATACCTATAATCTAAATAATATCGTCACGACGTTGGTTGCTTGGAATTGACATAATACCTACACCTGACTCCAAGTATATCTAAAATTAATGAAAATACTTTTCATTAGTGATGAATCAACGATAATAGGAATTTTTGTGAATTAAATCTATCTCAAGTTTTAGAATAAGCAGATTTAATCGTCTTGTTAGTATACCTTATGGTATAAATACAGCAATTTGAATAATGGAAAATTAAGATTTGGTTATATCTATAAGCAGTCTGCCAAAATTAATTATTCTCAAACAATAATATTTTTATAAATGACAAAGTAATAGATAATACCTATTGTAAATAGCTTTTTAACGATTAAATACTGTACTTAAGGTTACTGGAATCATTTTTTGGCTCCGTCAATTATAAAATTTTTCCAAAACAGAATACTTGAATTACCTTTTTCACATTTATTGACATATTTTCTTAATAAAAATGTGTATAAGCAAACACTAAACAATATTTTATTTGGTTAGATTTGCAGAAGCGGGCTTAAACAATATAAGGAGAAATAATGATAGCTACATTTTTCATTAGCTTCTGGGTATTTTTGATGATTATCTTCTCGATTACTGTAGTTCGTGCATTTAGACAAGGAGCAGAACAACTCAAAAAATTACATCAAATTCCTTGTTACAAATGCGATTTCTTTACTAACGATTATCGCCTTAAATGTACCGTTCATCCAGCTATAGCTTGTTCGGAAGAAGCTCTTGGGTGTATTGATTTTGAAGCAAAAATAAAACCTGCTAAAAATATTTCTCGTCGAAGAAAAGGGAAAGGTAATCAAATCTACCTTTGTGAAACGGAATTGCAAAATATTAATGCAGAAAATAGCAGCAATTCGTAATTCCTAAATTCAGATATAGCTTGAATTTTAAGAGTTGCTAGAAATATTTATTGTTCGTGTTGTAAAACTTGCTTAGTCAAGTAAAAGTATTAGGGTAATGTTAACTATTAGTTAATTTATCGAAGTAAAATTAAAGATTATTAATCTAGCAAGTAAATATTTATAGGTGTATTACTTGCTAGTCAAAACAAAGTTTCCATAAATAAAAATCCATGTCGTCTCTACTTTTGACAACATGGCAATAGCTATAATTTATATAAATAGGGTTGAATTTTTTCTAAGTTGAATTACTATAATTCTAGCCTAGAAAAAACTACAGTAATACTTTATAGAATACCTAGTAAGTGTAGAAAACCTTCTCCACCAAATACTTCAATCAAAACAACGGCTAAGAATCCAATCATTGCCAAACGACCATTCCAAAGTTCTGCTTGAGGAGTAAAACCAAAAACAAAAGCATTACGATTTTCTGTATCTTGCATTTACCTGTACTCCAAATTACTAATTATTAATTTATGTAAATCATGATAGTAATTGACTCTAAGTTTTAACAAGGTATGTAGACAACATATTTATATTTTCTTTGTATTTTAATTGTTGTAGTTTTGCGTTCAAATGATTGATTCATGGACTTATTTGTGCAAAATTTGCACCCAGGATAATCAATAATTAAATAATACGATAACCTGTACTTAACTTAGGCTTGTTCGGGTTCATCGCAATCTGGTAAGAGCTTCTCGACATTACGTAAAGTAGGGAAAAAATAACCACCTATACCCACCATCAACATCCAAATGGAAGCAACTGCGTATATTAGGGTAATCCCAGCCCCTTCACCAGTACCAAATATTGAGCCAAAAATCGGGGCTAAAGCACCTTGGGGTTGCATGGCTGGTTCAAATACTTTATCAGCTAAAGGACCGGCTATTAATGGAGCTAGGAGAGAGATTACTATACCTATAGACTGGTCTGCTGCTAATACTCTTCCTTGTAAATTGGATGGTACTTTTGCATACCAAATCGCGTTACTTGAACTGTAAAACAACGGGGTATGCATGGTAGAGCAGAACATGGAGAACATCCAAACTGAAGGCATTTGTGTAAAGCATAGTAAGGCTCTGAAGAAGCCAGCACCGATAAAACCGACGAGCATTCCATCAACTTTACGTTTAAAACCACCCCAAGCACTTAGCAATAATGCTCCCGTAATTCCTCCAATACCAGCAGCAGTTGTCACGCTTCCTAAGATTTGGGAATCACCACCTGTTCGAGCCAGAATCAAAGGATTGTACAAGACTTTACCAATATCATTGGGGAGAGCAAAGAAGGTAAAAGCAATTACCATTGCCAGTAAAGGTGGTTTAGCAAAGATATAGCGGAAACCGAAAGTTAGATTTTGCCAAATATTTTCTTTGATAGGATTTTCATTTTGCGATTCAGAGAGTGTTGGTTGAGGAATACGGGAAATGATTAAAGTTATTAAACCAGCAGCGAAAGTTGTAATATCTATAGCGATTATTCCACCCAAGCCAATGATTGGATAAAGACTACCAGCCAAAATTGGAGAGAGAATTGCTGAAGCATAGTTAACAGCAGCACTCATGCTCCCAGCACGGGTGAATTGTTCTTTGGGAACTATCAAAGGAATTGAGGCAGAATAAGCTAGAGTTTGGATTTGTCCAAAACCACCATAAATTGCAACTACACAATAAAGATGCCAAAGCTCTAACCTATCGGTAAAATGTAGCAAAAAGATGGTGAGAGTACATAAAAAAGCAACAATATCGCCCAGAAGCATCAATTGTTTGCGGTTAAATTTATCTACAATGATTCCCGAAAATGGAGTTATTAGCAGACGCGGTAGTTGAACAAAAAAACCAACCAAAGTTAAAGCAGTTGCAGAACCTGTTACCTGCCAAACCCAGATTGTCAGTGCAAATACGGTCATGTAGCTGCCGATAGTGGATACTATTTGACCGAGCCAGATGGTGATGAATGTACGCATTTTTTGATGATTGGTAATGGGTAATGGGTAATGGGTAATAGGTAATGGGTAATAGGTAATGGGTATGAATAACTGTGAGCAATTAATTTATAACTTCGCACGAATGACTCTTAAATCTTTTCCATTTACCAATTCCAAATTACCAACTACCAATTCCCAATTACCAATTACCCATTACCTATTCCCAATTTTTAAAATTCTAGAGATACTTTTCCAAAGACTGTTAAGGGAGCGCCGGGGAGGACACGCAAATCGTTACGCGCACCTTGGTAATAATTTACGTCAAATAAGTTTTGGAAGTTGAGGGAAGCAGCAAAGTTATTACGTTTGTAAAATAAGGAGGCATCTGTTCGCACGTAGCCCGGAAGACTAAAGCTATTGTTAAAGTCTCCTTGGCGTTTTCCTACGTAATATAGACCTAAACCTAATCCTAATCCTTCTAAATTCCCGGATTGAATTTGATATGTAGTCCACAAACTTGCGCCGTGTTTGGGAACGTTACGCAGGGAATTTCCTTCGGGGAAAGTATCATCTTCAGAAATAATGGCATCTATATAAGCATAACTACTTAAGATGTTCCATCCTGGCAGAATTTCACCAACTACACTGACTTCAACCCCTTGACTGCGTTGTTTCCCGGTTTGCTGGGAACCTAAAGAACTATCTGCTCCTTCTTCTCTTACGTTTGTCCGCTCTAAATGGAAGAGCGAAAGTGTTGTTGAGAGTTTATTATCAAGTAAATCGGCTTTGACACCTACTTCATATTGAGTACCTGTTTCTGGTACAAATGGGTCACCGGTAATCAGTGTATTGGTAGTTGAATCGAAGCTCTTTTCTCGTCCAACTACGGGTTTGAATGACCGAGTATAGCTACCATAAATTGAAATGTTTTCTGCTGGTTTATAAACAATACCCGCACGAGGACTGAAAGCTTCATCTATACGCTCGTAACTTTCTCTTGAGTCCTCTCGATCTTCATAAGTTTGGTCGGCTACGTCAAATCGTCCACCTAAGACCAAAATCCATTGCTTTGAGAAGGTAATTTGGTCTTGAAGATAAAAACCGATAGAATTCGTTTTACTTTCGGCATCTGCGAATACAAGAGGGAAGGAGGGGTTGAAACTTTCGGGGGAATATTCAGGATTGAAAATATCAATCTCACCAATGAAATAAAGATTGAGTTTGTCATCAAATGTATCGCGGGATAGTTCTACACCAAACAGCAGTTCGTGTTCTATGTCACCTGTATTAAATTTCCCATTCAGACTGGTGTTGAGATTTAAGCTAGTTAACTCATTTGGATTTTCTAGGAGAACCCGGTCAAAGTAACGATTATCTCTAAGAGAAGTTCCGACAGCAAAAGTACTTGTGGGAATTTCTGCTCTGGAAATCAGCAGCTCGTTAGTAAATGCCAAATTATCGTTAAAGTCATGTTTGAATCGATAACCCAAACGAGTTACTCTGCTTTCGCTTTCAGAAAGGGATGGTTCTCCTAAGTTGACACTGGAGTCTATTTTTCCTTCTGGGTTATCTAATACAGTCCCTATTGCTGGTAGTTCTGGGGCACTTCCAGTAGAATTAGAATCAAGATATTCTACTTCTGCGATTAACTGCGTTTTTTCGGTATTAATTAGTTTGAAAACAGGAGAAACAAAGAATGTACGTCTCTCCTCAAAGTCTCTAAAACTTTCCGACCATTGATAAGAACTTGTTAAACGATATGTTGGTGAATCAAGTTTATTACTCAAAGGTCCGGTAATATCAATCGACGGACGATGTAAACCAAAATCACCGATTTGATAATCTATTTTATAAGCAGGTTCATTTAATGGAACTTTTGTAACAATATTAACGGTTCCACCCAAATCACCTTGACCAAATAAGACCGAAGCTGGTCCTTTAAGGATTTCAAATCGCTCCACATTTGTGGTTTCTGCGATAGTTCCTAAAGTAGTATCTCGCAGTCCATTTCTCAGGGTATTTTTACTTTCAAATCCCCGAATTACAGGTGTGATAGCTAGGGAATCAGAAGAAACCCTCCCAGTTGTGACTCCTGCACTGTTGCGTAATGCTTCTCCTAAGTTTGTGGTTCCCTGTTCTTCAAGTACTTGTTCGGGAATAGCTTGAATTGTTTGCGGTACGTTGATTACTGGTGTATCGGTTCTTGTACCTATAGAAGATTCCGGAATCCGATACCTTTGAGGTACGTTACCCTCAACTACAAGTTCAATTACATCATCTTCCCCTGATTGTTGGATTGTTTGGGAATTATTTTCTTGAGGTGTTGTTTGAGTATTAGTTGTTCCAAAGGGTGAAATTCCCAGAATCAATTCCTGTCCTTGGGTTCTAGGAGTTTTTGCTGTTGGAACTCCATTTTCTCCTGTAACTTCAATACGGATAGTATTACCATCAACATTAGTTACCCGAACTTGTGTGATTCCTTGAATCGGACTAGTGAACAAAAATTCCTTACTTGTGGACAATTCCAATACTGCATTGGGGATATCGGTAACAATTGTATTCCCTGCTGTAGTAGTTTTTGCTGGCTTGAGCAGCTTTGGATTTGGGGTTTTGAGAACTACTTCTAAACCTGCTTCGGTCTGATAAAGTTCTACAGCAGTTACTTTAATCGGACTATTAGTAGAAGAAGTTGATTGAGCAATTTTAGCAGAACTAACAACTGAACTATTGCCCTCGTCAGTCAATACTGTTTCCGTACCCTTAGCCAATACAGGAGCAACAGTTAGTATGCTAACCGTGCTTATTAGCCATAGGTTGATCAGAAATAACTGTTGCTTCATGGAAATATCCTCAAAAAATGAAATTTTCTGTGCAAAATTTGTGCTTGATTTTAGAAATTAGATAAGGCAACCTTCGCTTATAAAATTACACTCATAAATAGACAAAAGCGGTGTTAAAGAATAAATTTAGTCAAATAATTTACTTATCTCAGTCAATTTGTTATTTGACTTACATCTTAAGATTATAAAAATTATTATTTGCTTTGAATGCTGCTTTATTCATAAGTAAATTTTGGAAAGCAGCAAAACAAGGTCTTTTATTGAGAAATCGATTAAAAAGCGATTATAACAATAGTTGCATAAAAAGTTAGTTAGCATATACATCGAGTTATACTAAACAAATAATTATTAAATTCAGTACCAAAAAGTATTATTTTCTCTTGTTAAAAGTGCATTTATTCTAATAAGTACTTACAGATTCAATTTTTGATTATTTTTCTTACTGAGATAAATTAAATAATTTTACTTTAAGTAAAAAGATAACCTTTGTATGATATTTTACCTGCTTTTGGGAAAAAGGTAATGTAACATAGCGATTTAGTACGAAAAACTACCAAATATTTGAGAATTATTTTTATTCAGTAAGATTACAAATCGAAATTCATCGATTTCCATACATTTCACCTATGTCTACAGATTTCACATCAAAGTTTTCTACAGTGGTTGATTTGTTGCAATACCGCTCAAATAATCAACCTTTTCTAAAAGGTTTTATTTTTCTGACAGATGGCGAAAGTCAGGAAGATTCGCTTAGCTACAGAGAACTAGATGCAAAAGCACGAGCAATTGCTGCTCATCTCCAGAGTTTAAATATGATGGGAGAGCGAGCATTATTACTGTATCCACCAGGATTAGAATTTATTGCAGCTTTTTTGGGATGTTTGTATGCAGGTGTGATTGCTGTTCCAGCTTATCCACCAAGAAAGGGACAAAGTTTATTAAGGGTACAATCTATTGCAGCAGATGCTCAAGCTGAGATTGTTCTTACGAATCAAGTTTTATTTAATGATATACAGTCTTATCAACAGAAAAATTTACTCTCACCAAAATATATAGTTGAGACTGATAGTTTACCTCAAGATTTAGCAGAAAATTGGAAAAAACCAGAAATAAATGCTGATACACTAGCTTTTTTACAATATACCTCTGGCTCAACCGGAAATCCTAAAGGTGTAATGGTGAGTCATGGTAATTTGCTGCATAATTCGGCTTTAATTTATCAACATTTTGGACATTCATCTCAAAGTCAAGGGATGATTTGGCTGCCACCTTATCACGATATGGGATTGATTGGTGGTGTCATCCAACCTTTGTACGCTGGTTTCCCGGTAGTGTTAATGTCTCCGGTAATGTTCGTACAGAAACCATTGCGTTGGTTATCGGCTATTTCTCGCTACAAAGCTACAACTAGCGGGGGACCAAATTTTGCCTATGAAGCTTGTTTAGAAAAAATTACAGCAAAACAACGAGCAAATTTAGATTTAAGTTCTTGGGAAGTAGCTTTTTGTGGTGCTGAACCGATTCGTGTTGAGACTTTAGAGAGATTTGCTGAAGTATTTTCGGAGTGTGGATTTCGTAAGGAAGCTTTTTACCCTTGTTATGGTTTAGCGGAAGCAACTTTATTTGTCAGTGGTGGTGAAAAAATAGCAGTACCCAAAGTTATTAATATTGAATCCAAAGCTTTAGCACAAAATCGGATTGAAGTTGGGGAAGATTTATCAGAAACTACTGCAATAGTTAGTTGTGGTAGGGTTGGAGCGCAAGAAGTCGTTATAGTAAATCCAGATAATTTTAATTCCTGTGATGAAAATCAAGTAGGAGAAATTTGGGTAACGGGAGAAAGTATTGCTCGTGGTTATTGGGGAAAGGTTGAGGAAACAGAAGAAGTTTTTAAGGGAAGGATAGCAGGGGAAGCAGGGGAAGCAGGGGAAGCAGGGGAAGCGGAGGGAGCAGGGGGAGCAGGGGAAGCAGGGGAAGCTGAGGAGACTCCATCACTCCCTACCACTCTCCC
>ERZ1740052.274-NODE-274-length-18030-cov-21.230709_pt1 | contig 18030 bp, 17 predicted proteins | sample MGYA00581750_ERZ1740052 | MGnify/ENA primary metagenome ERZ1740052 (study PRJEB43018, sample SAMN04849743) | marine metagenome | isolation source: floating plastic debris | place: Pacific Ocean | collected 2008-08-30 | study: EMG produced TPA metagenomics...
TTATTAAGTAAAAGTCGCAATCAGCTTTCCGGATGTCCCCTCTGCACGGTTGGATTCTGGAGAGTCTCATGTCAATATACGTTGGAAATTTATCATACGATGTTACTCAGGAAGACCTTGGCAAAGTATTTGCTGAGTACGGTAGTGTGAAGCGCGTTCAGTTACCTACTGATAGGGAGACTGGCAGGTCTAGAGGTTTCGGTTTTGTAGAAATGGAATCAGAAGACGCAGAAGGTTCAGCTATCGAAGCTCTTGATGGAGCTGAATGGATGGGTCGCGTAATGAAGGTCAATAAAGCAAGACCTCGTGAAGACCGAGGTAATAGACGCTCTGGTGGTGGAAGTTGGGGTTAATCGCAACCTGGAATTTCGCTATGGTTGAAGAATATTGGTCAAGAAAACTCGCTTCTTCGTAATAATTTTTATCTGTTTTCAGAAATTTCTTTTATCACAGGTTGTGAGTTAAAACCTTAGAACCAAAATTGATGGTGTTTACCTAGTCTCTTCTGTTAAAGTATACGGTCTAATTCTGATTAGCTGAGCATAAGATATTAGCATAATCAGAAATTAAAGTATATGGCAGATGTTATAGAATGCATCGTCTTGACCTAATTCATCTGCATTATCTTAATATTAAAGGTGTCGGCTCTAGTATTGCAGCTTAAAAAAGCTTTAGTATTATTTATCATGTGAATGAAACAATATCTATTATAAGTTAGGGGTAATCTATCGTAGATTATCCCTAATTTTTATTTTTCAGATTAAGTCTCTACTTTGAGAGTTGTAAGCGTGAAATCTCGAAGAAAGCATCCTAGATTTTGAAAAACATTTAATTGAACTGAGAACTATTACGTTAATACTGAGTATTAATAAAATATTGAGAATTTAAGAAAATACTGGATTTTAAAGTCCTGAAGGTAAACTTTTCATCAAAAAACTTTGATGTAAATATAGATTACTGTCGTATCATTTCAGAACATTGTGGCTTTTATGGTGTTATTACGTAGCCATTGTAATTGTTTCAAATTTAAATCATCGCATTTTTATCTAAGTAAGCATCTAAAGTTTATACTTTTTTCTATAAATAGAGGATATCGTTGATTTAATAAGTAAATTGTTTGATATTGATTGATTTAAAAGTCTATGTTACATCCGAAAGTTACAATTATAGTTGTGCCACACCAATGCTTTGACTATACTCAAGAGTCGCTTGAAAGCATTTATAAATACACAAATATTCCTTTTAAACTAATTTACATAGACGGTTATACACCTAAACATCATCAGCAATATCTTGAAAAGCAATCCCAAATCAAAGGATTTCGCTTAATACGTACAGATAAATATGTATCTCCTAATCAAGCACGTAACATCGGCTTGAAACACGTAGATACCCAGTATGTTGTTTTTCTTAATAACGATGTGGTAGTTACGACTGGTTGGTTAAATTACCTCATAGAGTGCATTCAAGAAACGAATGCTTCGGTAGTTACCCCTATTTGCTTACAAGGAGAAAAGCAACTGATTCATTCTGCTGGGGGTAGTTTAGAATTCAAATACAAAAATGGAAATTTAGATTTATTTGATGAAAGGTTATTTATTAATGATTGTTTTGATAAAGTAAAACCTTTATTAAAGCGTAAATCGACACAAATAATAAATTTCAATTGTTTTTTAGCACGTACATCTATCTTTTCAAAAATAGGTTATTTAGACGAGAATTTAATGAACTGTGCCCAAGATATTGATTTTTGTTTATCAGTATTTGCGGTAGGTGGAACTATTTATATAGAACCGCAAAGTATTGTTAATTATCTTCCAGTTACAGAACTTAAATTATCAGATACTCCTTACTACATGTTAGTTTGGAATTATGTTTGGAAGCGTAGAAGCGTTAATTATTTTCAAGAAAAATGGGGATTAACAAAAGGTGCAACGTTTACAATGAATCTTCTTGAAAAAGTAAACCAACATTCTAATTTACCATTTCAGTCGCTAAAAGAATTCATCAAGCCACTGCTAGTTGATGAAGATAATTTTATAAGTAGTGCGAGCCTTAAGGGTTCATGAAATAGTATTATTGATGACTTTATGTAGTGATTGATAACTCACTCAACTCGCAAACCTCATCAGCCTTAACTGCATTTACAGCAAAAGCTACCACTTCAAGAATGCAGCTTCAACTCCTTTTTCTCGTCTAATTTTTCCATCTTTCTCAAACCAAGCAATTATTTGCTGTGTCGTTAACTCTTCAACAGCAATATTATTTTCTTTGGCGATTTCCTGCAATACTCTTAATGAAGAAATTGTCAGCCGAGTTAAAAATTTTTCCGGAGAAGATAGCAAAGCTGCATCAACTTTCGCTGATTCTTCCAAAGATAAAAATTGTGTAGTTGGTTGCTGCTGAAAGTCCATAGTTTGTATCTATTTACCTGTATCAATTAACAATAATGGGTATCAATCATTCTAAACTAATAATTGTTAATTGCTAACTGTTAACTGCTGACTATTTCCGCGCTTCTAGTAAGTAACCGCAGCGATGTTCTCCATCAATTATCCAGTGTGTACGCTCTACCTTACAGTCTGGTAAAACAGCAGCAAACATTTCAAGTTCATGACCGCAAACGCTGGGGAATGATTCTGCGACATTAGAAATTGCACAGTTGTGTTCCAAAAAAATAAATTTATCTTCTGTTTCTAAAGCCTCACCTTCTACAGGATGATATTCTGCCATAAAGCCTTCAGCTTTTCTCAATTCCACTAAAGTCGCAACCCTTTCTTGAAGAGAACCGTTACCTAAATGTTGGCGATACTCTTCAGCTTTACGCTGCCATTGTTTCTGTAGAATTGAACAAACTTGGTCTCGTCCTACTGTTTCTGCTAAAGTGTCAAGTAAGGAAACGGTAAATTTACCGTAACTATCCCCAACTTCTCGACGTAAGCGTTCTTTACCTTTATCACTCAATTGATAAAAATGTTGAGGTCGTCCCATTCCTATTTGTTCGGAGGAATAAATTATTAGCTCTTCACCCTCCAAATCTTTTAAATGACGACGAATCGCTTGAGGGCTGACCTTTAAGGCTGTAGCAAGCCTTATCGCTGTAGCCCGAAATTCTTTGAGCAGATATTTTAAGATATCCTGTTTGGTTGAGGACTGGTGGGTAGTTTCCATCGTCGCCCTAAAAATATTAAAGAAATTTTCACTTTGACAACATCATTGTTGTTAATCTAGCGTAAAATGAAGGTACATTAAAACAACAAGCAAGTTGTTTTAGTCTTCAACAACATTGTAACAGTCACGTGACTTAGAGTCACGTTTGGATGGGAATTAGTATCTAATCACCCGTCTCCAGCCTTAAAGAGAGTTCTAAAAAAGCCAGCGAAGCGAGAATATTAGCGATGACTTCCACCGTCAAAACCTTAGTCAATCAGCCCTACAAGTACGGTTTCGTTACCGACATCGAGACAGATACCATACCTCGCGGATTAAGCGAGGATGTGATTCGCATGATTAGTGCGAAGAAAAACGAGCCGGAATTTATGCTAGAGTTTCGACTCAAAGCTTACCGTCAATGGCTCAAAATGACGGAACCAGATTGGGCTAGTGTTGGTTATCCTGCGATTGATTATCAAGATATTATTTATTATTCTGCACCCAAACAAAGCGCTAAAAAGAAAAGTTTAGATGAAGTAGACCCGACTTTATTGGAAACCTTTGAAAAATTAGGTATTCCGCTATCGGAACAGAAGCGTTTGGCAAATGTTGCTGTAGATGCGATTTTCGATAGTGTTTCGGTCGCGACTACTTTTAAAGAGAAGCTGGCTGAAGAAGGTGTTATCTTTTGTTCGATTTCCGAAGCTTTACAAGAATATCCGGAATTAATCCAAAAGTATCTTGGAAGCGTGGTTCCCGTTGCCGATAATTATTTTGCGGCTTTGAATGCTGCGGTTTTCAGCGATGGTTCTTTCGTATTTATTCCTAAAGGCGTAAAATGTCCGATGGAATTATCTACTTATTTTCGCATTAATAATGGTGATACCGGACAGTTTGAGCGTACTTTGATTGTTGCGGAAGAAGACAGTTACGTTTCTTATCTCGAAGGCTGTACCGCGCCAATGTACGATAGCAATCAGCTACATGCTGCGGTTGTGGAACTTGTAACGCTTGATAATGCTGAGATTAAGTATTCTACCGTGCAAAATTGGTACGCGGGAGATGAAAATGGCAAAGGTGGTATTTACAACTTTGTAACCAAGCGCGGTTTGTGTAAAGGAAAGAATTCTAAAATTTCTTGGACTCAGGTAGAAACTGGTTCAGCTATTACCTGGAAGTATCCCAGCTGTGTTTTAGTTGGGGATAATTCTGTAGGAGAATTTTATTCTGTAGCCTTGACTAATAATATGCAGCAAGCCGACACCGGAACCAAAATGGTTCACGTTGGTAAGAATACTCGTTCTACAATTATTTCTAAAGGAATTTCTGCGGGTAAATCCAGTAACAGCTATCGGGGTTTGGTGAAAGTTAATCCCAAGGCTGAAGGAGCTAGAAATTATTCTCAATGCGACTCAATGTTGATTGGAGATAATGCTCACGCTAATACTTTTCCTTATATTCAAGTACAGAATAATAAAGGAAAAGTAGAACATGAAGCTTCAACTTCCAAGATTGGTGAAGACCAATTATTTTACTTCTCTCAACGTGGTATTTCCGCAGAAGATGCAATTGCAATGATGATTAGCGGTTTTTGCAAGGATGTGTTTAATCAGCTACCAATGGAATTTGCTGTGGAAGCTGATAAATTATTGAGCTTGAAGTTAGAAGGAAGTGTGGGATAGGAAAGTGGAAGGAGATAGGGGAGATGGGGAGATGGAGACTAATAATTCCTCACTCCTCACTCTTTATAATCTGAAAATCTAAAATCCAAAATCCAAAATCCAAAATCTAAAATCCAAAATCGAAAGATGATTATTGAAAATAGTAAGGTTGTGCTGTCAGTTAAAAATTTGACAGCTAATGTTGATGGAAATCAAATCCTCAAGGGTGTGAATCTTGAGGTACGTGCTGGTGAAGTTCATGCGATTATGGGACCAAATGGTTCTGGAAAAAGCACTTTTTCTAAGGTTTTAGCAGGACATCCAAGTTATGAGGTAACTGGTGGTGAAGTAGTTTTCCAGGAAGAAAATCTTCTGGAACTTGAACCAGAAGAACGCGCTAGAAATGGTGTGTTTTTGGCTTTCCAATATCCTTTGGAAATACCTGGTGTCAGCAATTTAGACTTTTTGCGGGTAGCTTACAATTCTCGACTTAAAGCGCAAGGTTTAGAAGAAATTGATGCTTTCGATTTTGATGATTTGGTAGAGGAAAAGTTAGAAGTTGTAAAAATGGATTCTACTTTTCTGAGTCGGAGTTTAAATCAAGGCTTTTCTGGTGGTGAGAAAAAGCGCAATGAAATTTTGCAAATGGCGCTTTTGGAACCAGATTTAGCAATTTTAGATGAAACCGATTCTGGTTTAGATATTGACGCATTGAAAATTGTGGCAAATGGGGTCAATCAGCTAGCAAATGAGGAAAACGCCACAGTTATGATTACCCACTATCAGCGTTTGCTTGATTATATTGTGCCAGATTTTGTTCATGTAATGGCAAAAGGCCAGATTATCAAATCTGGTGGAAAAGAGTTAGCTCTAGAATTGGAATCTCGCGGGTACGATTGGATTTTAGAAGAAGCTGGTGTTGAGGTTGGAGTATGAATATAGAAGTTTCCCCTAGTCCAGTTCCTAATTCTACTGAAGCAAGCTTATCAACAGCACTTTTAAATAAAGACACTTATTTGAGTGAACTAGTAGACAAAGTTTCTACCGTTAAAACGAAAGGATGGCTGCAAGAAATAAAAGATAACGCTGCAAATTGGGTACGTCATTCCACATTACCTACTAAAAAAGATGAAGAATGGCGATTCACTGATGTTTCTACTTTACGTCAATTCGATTTTCATTTAGCAACGAATAATTCTGTATCTCCAGATTCTGCTCCCTTTACAGCAATTAGCGATACTCGTTTGATATTTGTAAACGGTGTATTTGTCAAAGAATTATCGGCGATCGCCGATTTACCGGAAGGAGTTGTAGTTAGCAATCTTGCTAGTTTACCTGAGCTAGATGGGGAATTAGTTAAAGAATATTTGACACAAGCTGAGGGAGCCAAAGAAGTATTTACGGCTCTGAATACAGCCGGTATCTCTGACTTAGCGGTAATTTGGCTATCTCGTAACGTGGTAGTAGAAACACCAATACATTTAGTATTTATTACTGCTGGAAACCAAATAATTTCTCAACCGCGTTGTTTATTAGTAGCCAAAACAGGTTCTGAAGTTACTTTAGTAGAAGAATTTATCAATTCTGGTACCGAGAAAGAACAAAATCAAGAAATATATTTAAATAATGCAGTTACAGAAATCTGGGTTGATGAAAACGCGGGTGTAAACCATACCAGAATTGAGCGTGATAGCGTAGAAGCGTTTCATATTGGTAAAACAGCAGTTACTCAAGCACGTAATAGCCGCTATACCTGTAACGCAATCACCTTGGGTGGAAAACTGTCGCGACACAACTTAGAAATTTTACAAACTGGAGAGCAAACAGAAACAACCTTGAATGGTTTAACAATAATTACTGGTAATCAACTTTCAGATACTCACAGCGCACTTGCTCTTAATTATCCCCACAGTAACAGCAATCAGTTGCAAAAAAATATAATCGCCGATAAAGCACATGGGGTATTTAACGGTAAAATTTTTGTACCCAAACCCGCACAATTAACAGATGCATCCCAATTAAATAGGAACTTACTATTATCTCCTCAAGCGAAAGTAGACACCAAACCACAATTAGAAATCACCGCAGACAATGTAAAATGCGCTCATGGTGCTACAGTTAGTCAGTTAGAAGATGATGAAATTTTCTACTTACAAAGTCGGGGAATTGATGAAAATAGCGCTCGTCACTTATTAATTAACGCTTTTGCTGCGGAGATAATTAATAAAATACCCGTTCCTCCCTTGCGTCAAAATCTAACTCAAACAGTCAATCAATTTTAGATTTTAGATTTTAGATTTTGGATTATAGATTAGGCAAGTAAAAACAAGTGGAAATTATTTTCTGCGTACCGCTGCTGATTTACTACTTTGTTTCTATCTTAATTATCTAGATTTTTTGATTCAGTAGTTTCTTAAATCAGTCATATTTATTCCGTAACCAAAATCTAATCTAAAATCCATTAACGTAGTGTGTCTCCAGGGACATAATTTATAATCTAAGATCCAAAATCCGAAATCCAAAATAGCATGACTTTCACTCAGGAAAAAACCCTCGCTAATCAAGCCCGTAAAGACTTTCCAATATTACATCAGAAAGTTAACGGTAAACCTTTAGTTTATCTAGATAACGCAGCAACTTCTCAAAAACCTTTATTTGTATTAGATGCGATTAAAAAATATTACCAAGAATATAATTCTAATGTACATCGGGGCGCACACCACCTCAGTGCTAAAGCCACCGATGCATATGAAGGAGCAAGAGATAAAGTTTCTAAATTTATTAATGCTGCATCTCGTCAGGAAGTTGTTTTTACCCGTAATGCGACCGAAGCGATAAATTTAGTTGCTTATAGCTGGGGACTAAATAACCTAGAACCGGGAGATGAAATTATTCTTTCGGTCATGGAACACCACAGCAATATTATACCGTGGCAATTGATTGCTCAAAAAACTGGTGCGGTATTGAAATATGTTGAATTGACACCGGAAGAAACTTTTGATTTAGAACAGTTTAAAAAACTGCTTTGCGATAAAACTAAATTGGTTTCAATAGTTCACGTATCTAATACCTTGGGCTGCATAAATCCAGTTAAAGAAATTTGTCAATTAGCTCATCAAAAACAGGCAAAAGTATTAATTGATGCCTGCCAAAGCGTGCCACATATGCCAGTTGATGTACAGGAAATAGATTGTGATTGGTTGGTAGCTTCCGGTCATAAAATGTGCGGTCCAACGGGTATCGGTTTCTTATATGGAAAGCTGGAAAACTTAGAAGCAATGCCACCATTTATGGGTGGTGGAGAAATGATTGCTGATGTGTTTTTAGACCATTCAACTTATGCAGAATTACCGGCAAAGTTTGAAGCAGGTACTCCAGCAATCGCAGAAGCAATAGCTTTAGGTGCAGCGATAGATTATCTCTCAGAAATTGGTATGAATAAAATATATGCTTATGAGTCAGAATTAACTGGTTACTTATTTAAACAGTTACAAAAAGTACCGGGACTCAAAATTTATGGACCATTACCAGATGAGAAGGGCTATGGTAGAGCAGCATTAGCTTCATTCACAACGGTCGAAGTTCATCCTAATGACCTATCTACTTTGTTAGATAACGAAGGTGTAGCAATTCGTTCCGGACATCACTGTACTCAACCATTGCACCGTATTTTAGATGCTCCCGGTACAGCAAGAGCAAGTTTATCGTTTTATAATACTCGTGAAGAAATCGATATTTTTATCAAAGCTTTGAAAGAGACTTTGGATTTCTTTAATAGTATGATTGGTTAAATTGATGCTACCAAAGTCTCATTTTTAACAATAACCTGATAATAAATTTTATAATAAATAGGACTTATTTATAACTGCGCGTAATTGCATGATTTTAAATAAGTCCTTTTGGTATTTAATTAGTTGTAAATTATCAAAAACGAGGTAATAAATGAATAAAGTAATTCTTATGGGAGCTTTAGCTACATCAATAGCCTTAATCCCCATAATTTCTCATAAAAAAGCTGTAGGTAAGCCTGAATCAACTTTTCAAATAAGTAATCAAGCCAGTATTTCAGAATCTACAGGTTTTGGTTATATCGAAACTAGAAATGGACGGATTGCAATTAATGCAAATCAAACCTATACAGTTTACAGTAAAGAGGGAAAAGTTTTGGCAGAAAATATTACTTTAGAAGAGTTACAAGCCAAAAATCCTCAATTACACGAGATGATGAAAGACTCAATAGCAAAACCAACTTTGATGATGGATGCGGGTATTGGTATTGATAGGTAAAAACTTGAAGATTGTTCTTTTTAATCAACTATTGGTGCCAATTTACAGGAATTTTTCATGCTGGAAATTGGCACTGTTTATATAAATTTGTTTTAAATTGTACAAATTTAATACCTAATAAAATATAAGTAAGTAGGTCGGTGTTGAAAATCGTAGTTAAGACCAGGAAGTAGCAAGTAGCAAGTAGCGAGTAGCAATAAGGGTTTAAGGGTAATTTATATTTTGTTACATAGCTCCGTTTATTTGTGCCGACTTACTTAGTCAATCAAAATTATCTATATAATTGCTGGTAAGTTATAGCGTTCCTACAGCAACTGAGGTACAGCTTGAACTCACACCAATAAAACTGTGCTTTATTTCCCCTCTCCTTAATAAGGAGAGGGGTTGGGGGTGAGGTTTTTAGATGTACTTCAATAGACTGAGAAACGCTATATATAAATTTTCTCTATTCCTATTGCAGGATAAATTACTGTGTCATACAGCGACTTTACTTTATCTAAAATTAGAAAAACCTTTAATCTGAGTATTTCTAACAAAATTGATATTTTTGCATCCTTACCTGAAGTTTAAATTCCAACATTACTCGCAGAAACCCTAACATAAAATCTTCCATTAGCACTAGCAAGTAATACAGAAAAATCGCGTTCTGAAATGATTATTTATCCAATTTTAATTGCTATCAGAAAGTATTTAAAAATTCAGGTCAGTTTATTTTCAGGAGTTGATTTTACTGTAGACTCAAGTCAAGTTTTAAATGGAAATTGCGACTTTATTCTTAGCATTTCGTCAGAATTACTAATTTTAAATTTTCCTGTAATTACAATTGTAGAAGCTAAAAAGGAAAATATTAATGCTGGTTTAGGTCAATTGTATTTTAGAAATGCTTGCAGCAAAAATATTTAATCAGAAAGAAGAAAATAATATTCCAATTATCTATGGAACTGTTACCACTGGAACTAGCTGGAAGTTTTTAAAACTTATTAAAAATATAGTAGAGATTGACCTCAACGAATACTATATTAATAACGTGAGTAAAATATTCGGAATACCATATCATTTCCTTGCTGAAAAACAAGCTATCTAAAGCAAACAATGGTTGTAACTTATACTTTAGCGGAACAGCGAACCGTACTACATAACATTAGTTGGGAAACTTTTGAAACTTTACTTAAAGAAACAGGTGAAGATAGAGGTTCTCGATTTGCTTATGACGGTAGTACTTTAGAAATAATGACTCCGCTTTTTGAACATGAAAATCCTAAATGTAATTTTCATAATTTTATTATTGCACTAGCTGAAGAACTGAATATCGAAATTAAAAGCGCGGGTTCAACAACTTTAAAAAGCAAGATTGTCAGAAAAGGAATAGAACCCGATAACTGTTACTATATTCAAAATGAATTAGCCGTTAGAGGAAGGGAAACCCTCGATTTAACAAATTCACCTGCTCCTGATTTAGCAATTGAAATTGGTATTACTAGTAGCTCTGTTGATAAATTTGATATTTATTCGGCTTTAGGAGTAAGTGAATTATGGAAATATGACGGTAAAGATTTAAAATTTTATCAGTTGGTTGAAGAAGAATATCTTGAACGTGAATATAGTATTGCTTTTCCTTTAGTATCAGTAAAAGATATATCTAGATTTATCGAGCAAAGTAAAACAATGGGAGAAATTGCTTTGCTCAAGTCTTTCCGGAATTGGGTTAACAATCTTTAGAGGGTAATTGATAATGGCATTAGAAGCATATTTTAAGCAAGTCTCTCCCGATTTATTAGAAAAATTTCAAAAATATCCAGATTTTTTTGAATTATTTGATGATGCTCAGTATTTACCTGACTCACCTTTTTGGCAAGATTTAAGTCTAGATTTAAATAACCCCGAGGACGCTAAATGGTTTGATGAGGCTACTAACTATGCACCACAAACCTTAGCAAAGTTGAAAGTTGAACAACCAGAAGAATTTGAAAAGCTAAAGTCAGATATTCCGACAATGCTTGCTGAAGGTAAAAACTCTGAGTTTGATATCGGTAAAAAATGGAATAATCTTCATTTCATTCTTACAGGTAAAAATTACTCGACTCCCGTACCATCTCTTATCGGTCAAAACAAACAAGATAAATTACCTTCAATCAATGCCATTTTAGGAGGTAAGACTATAGATTATGAAACGGATAATGGACTGTTACGATATTTAACAGTTGATGAAGTGAAACAAGTTGCTCAAGCTTTATCAAAATTTACTCAAGCTCATTTCAAGCAGCGGTTTGCATCCAAAGGTCTAGAAAAAGGCTTTGATAATCTCTACGATGCTCACAAACAACTTTTAAATTATTACCAAAATGTGGCTTATCAGGAAAATGCCATGTTTTTATACTTTGGCTAATAAAATATTTAAGAGTTATCAGTTTTGATTGATTCTTTCTAGTTTGACCTCTAACTTCCCCCCCATCCTCCTCCCTTTATCCAAAAATTAAAACATCCTATGGTTTTTCAAGGAAAGATGTCCGCTGTGGGTTGTGAATGCGATAATTCCCAGAGGGAGTTTGTTAATTGAGAGAATTTGATGACACTTAAGCGGATTGTTTTATTTATTCTGACAGTAGTAACACTTTTATATTCTGGTTCGTCTTTAATCGGAAGTTTGAAGGAAGCTCAATTTCAAAGCAAGTTGGAGTTGTATCAGACTAATATTGTATTGTTAGCAACGGAATGGCAACCCTCTGATGAAGAGGAAAGTTTACAAAGTGCTAAGAAAACCATACTTGGTGCAAAACCTGTGGTCGGGGCACTTAAGCAGTATAAAGAAGCACGTATTTCGGCAAAGACTAATTTAGAAACAACTCAAAATCAACTAGCACAATTAGCTTCTCAGTCAACCGATATTCTTACTTCAGCACAACCTGATTCCGATGTTGCTCCGATAATAGATGCTTCTTCAAAAATAGAGCAGAAAAAGTTACAGCAAACATCTAGTAATTTGCAGAAGTTGCTTGCAGAACTAGACTTGCGGATAGGAATTCTTCAAGCACGTCAAGGTAACACCGATACAGCTATCAAAACTTGGCAGCAATTACAAAAAAATTCTAGTGTTAATCCTCAACTTCATGAGACCAGTCAGATGTTGATTGGATTATGGGAAAAATCACCCCAGATTTCAGAAGATGCAGAATTATTGATTAAAGATAATCTTAAAGGTTGGTTTCGCTATACTTCTCTAGAAAAAATATACCAAACTCAACAAAATACTAATTGTTTAAATAATATTAAATTAATTGAGCAACAAGCAGCAGAGAAAGCATTACTCAAGTTAACTGCTATAGCTATTCTTCCTGCATTAGGAGGTTTCATTGGTATAGCGCTGCTTATTTTTACTTTCGGACAGTGGATTATTAAAAAGGAAGAAGCTTTATTGGCTCAAAATGCTGAGAAAACCTGGAAGACTCCTTGGGATGGGGAAATCATTTTGCAGGTTTTCGTTGTTGGTTTTTTCTTGATGGGTCAATTTGTTGTCCCTTTATTCTTACAATTTCTTCCTATCCCCAGACCCGCTCCCAACGTGCGAATCCAGGCTTTATACGTATTAATGAGCTACTTATTAGTAGCTAGTGGTACGATATCAGTACTTTATTTGTCTATTAAGCAATTTTTTCCTCTTCCTGAGGAATGGTTCTGCTTCCGCTTGAATGGTAGCTGGTTGCTGTGGGGAATTGGTGGTTACTGCGCGGTAATACCTATTTTTATTGTCGTTTCTTTAATCAATCAACAACTTTGGCAAGGACAAGGTGGTAGCAACCCTTTGCTACAAATAGTCCTTGAAAGTCAAGACAATCTCGCGTTGTTGATATTTTTCTCTACAGCTGCAGTTGCTGCACCATTATTTGAAGAACTTTTATTTCGCGGATTTTTGCTCCCCTCTCTAACTCGCTACTTACCTCTTTGGGGATCAATACTTATTTCTAGCTTTTTGTTTGCTGCTGTTCATTTGAGTTTATCCGAAGTTCTACCACTCACAGTTTTAGGAATTGTACTTGGCTTCGTTTACTCCCGGTCGCGCAATCTTCTTGCTCCCATACTTCTTCATAGTCTTTGGAATAGCGGAACTCTACTAAGTTTATATATTCTAGGTAGTAGTACTAATTGACACTCCAATGTACTGTTGCCAGAATAAAAAAAAACTGCATTAATTATGTGTAGCAATTTTTCAATTAGTTTCCGCTATCCTAAGTGTAGGTAATTCCTCGGCTTCAAGCATAAATGCTTAACACAAAAGCTGGCTTATAGATTATGTTAGATATATAACTGATTATTTAAGTAAGCATATAGTTGTTTATTGATTAGGTTCAGCCTTTATAGAGATGCTGACTATTTTAGATTATTCTAAACTTGGAAGTAGTTGGCGCATATTCTACATAATTTAATAGAATTTCAGAGCGAGAATGCACAATATACTTAGCTTGCTTATATGCATACACTTGTACTAGTATAATACTTATAGAAGTTGCGAGCGTATAATTTCTAGGTATTTGTAGCGCACTGAATTAGTCCGGAATTTCTGAATAAGGACTTGTACAACTGAATATTGCATCGTCGATGAATGAGAATTATTGTAAATAATTGTTATTCAGAGAAATTCTGTTATGAAATGACAGAATACAGCGATATAAAATTTGCTGAAATCAATATATACAGAAATTAGAAGATTTTCTTGAATCTAGGCAAAGTCAAAACATAGTTAAGACTTGTCTAGTATGAATTTCTTAAATCACCTAACACAGTAATTTTACTAGCTAGCAGTAATTGATTACTGACATATTCTGCTAGCACAATATGTAATCAATTTTATATTTATATTCTAAGGAGCAGCGATATGGCAAAACTCAGTCCCTCTCACGCTACTAAGCAATTACTAGCAGGTTTTTGTGGAATTATTTTTGGAGGATTTGGTATTCATAAGTTTGTTCTTGGATATGCTCCAGAAGGGTTAATTACCTTGATAATTTCCTTAATCGGTGGTTACTTCACCTACGGCTTAACTTTTTTAATCATGCAGCTTGTAGGTTTAATTGAAGGAATGATTTATTTGAATAAAGCTCACGATGATTTCGTCGGTACTTACTTTATGAACAAACAAGGTTGGTTCTAAACAAAATATACAAATTGTCATAAATCTTTTATTTTTTAGTAATATTTAGGGTACGTAACTATTGCAAACGCAATATTAGCTTTACTTGTATTTTTGTCTTAGTTGCAAGGTAAGTTATAGATTGTTATAAATTAATTCCTAGCTGTTAAATAACTATGAGCTATATAAAAGTTAAACTATAGAGCTAGGAATTCTAAATATTTCTGAATTCTACTAAGTTGTGGTTAAGAATAAATAACTTGGATTAGAAGATTTATTTATAACTAAATAATTTGACTATAATTTAGTTATTACTACTGGCAATACTGATAAATTAAGAATAATTTTTACAAGTTATCTCTTAGGTTGTCTCATCATTATATTTAAATAAAAAATACAATATTTTATCCGGTATCGGCTGATGCTTAAGCGTAAAAATCTCACGTTTATAATGCTTTTCTGTTTTGGAATGGCTTATTTTTGTACAATGTCTAGTTTGTCAATAAATCCGTTTCTAAAAAGTCAAGCTGCTATGCTGCCAATACAATTAAGTGCTGTAATTTACTTCACTTATCTGCGTTGGAATCGGCACAAAGAATTTAGTTAAATATATTGCTTTTAATATAGTTTTTACAAAAATTAACACCTAAGACATTCGGTCATAACTCCGGATTTCGCTTACCCTCGAAGTAGGGGCAAAAATAACATTATGTCCTTGTATAGGCATTATTATTTTTATAGTGAGACCGGATATTTTCCATGCAACTGGTATCTAAAAAAAACACAGCCGAAAATCCAGCAGCAAACAAAAACAAAATTACCCTTGATGTTGAAGGAATGAAATGTGCTGGCTGCGTGAAAGCTGTAGAAAAACAATTAACGCAATTTCCTGGTGTTGATAATGCTTGTGTGAATCTTGCCACTGGGGTAGCAGTAGTAGATTCCGAAGAATTGACTCTAGACATTAATGCATTGGTCAAGGAATTGACTACAGCAGGATTTCCGAGCAAACCTCGTAAAGCACCTGGGGAGACAGATAGCGCTCAAGCTTTAAAGGAAGCTAAAGAGAAAAAACAGCGAGAAATGCAATCTGCCCGAAAGCAGTTAGTAATTGCTTTACTGCTGCTGGTTTTTTCAGCAATCGGACATTTGGGCAATATTGGTGGCTTAAGGCTACCGCTATTGCAAAATATCTGGTTTCATTTTGGATTGGCTACATTAGCAATATTAATACCAGGTCGTCCGATTCTAGTAGATGGCTGGTTGGGTTTGCGTCGAAATGCACCCAATATGAATACTTTAGTGACTCTGGGAACCCTCAGTGCATATGTTGCTAGTGTAGCTGCGTTATTACTTCCTCAATTGGGCTGGGAATGCTTTTTTGACGAACCCGTGATGATATTGGGATTTATTCTGCTCGGACGTACTTTAGAGAAACAAGCAAGAAATCGTGCTTCTGCTGCATTTCAAGAATTACTGTCTCTCAGACCAAGTATTGCTAGATTAATAGCCAAACCTAATGGGGATAACGATACTCAGAAAGCAGAAATCGTAGAAATTCCAGCCGAACAGGTTCGTATTGGTGAATGGTTGCAAGTACGTCCGGGAGATAAAATCCCCGTTGATGGTGAAGTAGTCGAAGGAAAAACAGCCATTAACGAGTCCATGCTTACCGGAGAATCAGCACCAGTCCCCAAACAAGTTGGAGATACCGTAAGTGCGGGAACTATTAATGAGTCTGGGACGATTATTATTCAAGCAACCCGTACCGGAAACGATACGACAGTAGCGCAAATTGTTGGTTTAGTAGAAGCAGCGCAAATTCGTAAAGCACCAGTACAAAGATTGGCTGATACTGTAGCTGGTTACTTTACCTACGGGGTAATAACTACCGCTCTACTAACATTTGTATTTTGGTATTTTATTGGGTCTCATGTTTGGCATGATATTGCTAGCTCAACAGTACTTAACTCCTCCCCACACTCTCAGCATTTTTCTGGATACCTTCACTCCTCAACCCCAATACATTTCTCCCCAATACTAATCAGTTTGAAATTAGCCATTGCAGTAATGGTTGTTGCTTGTCCTTGTGCTTTGGGACTTGCGACACCCACAGCAATTTTAGTGGGAACTGCGATTGGTGCCGAACGTGGTTTACTTATTAAAGGTGGAGATGTTTTAGAAAAGGTACATCAATTAAAGACAATAGTTTTTGACAAGACTGGAACCTTAACTACCGGTTTACCTAACGTCACCGAATGCATTCCGATATCGGAGCAAAGTACGGCTGATTTATTGATTCAGCAAGCAGCAGCAGTAGAAAGTGGGAGCCAACATCCTTTAGCAAAAGCGATTTTAAATTCAGCAGCAGAACGTAAATTATCTGTACCCGCAGCCAATGATTTTCATACCGAACCAGGATTTGGCGTATCTGCTGTAATTCAAAACACTACAATCCTTTTGGGTAGTTGGGAATGGTTAAACTTAAACGGTATTAATATTGATGAAACAATTCAAAAACAAATTAAAACCCTAGCTGAAACTGGTAAGACGGTAGTTGGTATCGCCAAAAATGGGAAAATTGATGGATTGATTGCCGTTCAAGATACTCTAAGAGGAGATGCTTCCTCAACCGTGGAAAAACTTCGCTCTTTGGGTCTGAGAGTAATGTTACTTAGCGGTGATAACCAAGAAGCTGCTTTCGCAGTAGCAGAACAACTCGGATTAGAAAGTAATGATGTGATAGCAGGTATCCCTCCAGCCAAAAAAGCAGCAGTCATCGAATCATTACAAAACTCCCATCCCGAATCTCTAGTGGCAATGGTAGGAGACGGGATCAACGATGCACCAGCCTTATCTCAAGCCGATGTCGGTATTTCATTGCACTCCGGAACAGATGTAGCGATGGAAGCTGCGGAAATTGTGTTGATGCGAGATGAATTAAAAGATGTTGTTGAAGCCATTGGTTTAAGTCGCGCTACCTTCAATAAAATCCGTCAAAATTTATTCTGGGCATTCGCATACAATATAGTAGGAATACCCTTAGCTGCTGGTATATTATTACCGAGCCTCGGTTTTGTTCTGAATCCCGGAGGTGCTGCTGCTTTAATGGCTTTTAGCTCCGTTAGCGTAGTTACCAACTCCCTTCTATTAAGAAGGTTTGCCTCGCATTCCTAAGTTCCTCCTTTAGAGATATTATTTACGAGCAAAAATATTCGTTTGGCTCATCTCAGGTTAAACTAGGTCGGTAGTATTATGTTGCGTTTCTCACATATAAACTGTAAAACGCGACCTCAAGCTGCATTAATCTAAAGCGGGTAAAACATTCCGGTTCTAATCAAGAATCAAAGCCAGTTTTACAGATAGCAGCTTCTGACCACTGAGTAATGGTTCGATAATGGCAACAAACTATACCAAACGAATCTTGATAGCTGACAATTCAACCGATTGTAGCAATGGTAATTCTATGGCAGTACAATCGAATGAAACTCATATCTTGATTATAGAAGACGACCAGGGACGTAAAGAATTTACTTTAGAAAACTCCCTTTATTCTATTGGTAGAGACCGCGAATGCGATATTCATTTAGTATCGCAGTTTGTCTCGCGTCGTCATGCAACATTAGTAAAACTACCAAGAGATGGTGACAGTGATAAACGGTTTTATTACCGTATTGTGGATGGTGATGTTAAAGGAAAACCTAGTTCCAACGGTTTGATGATTAACGGACGTAGCAAAATACCAGCCCACGATTTAAAAAATGAAGATGAGGTTGTATTCGGTCCACAGGTACGTGCTATTTA
>ERZ1740052.275-NODE-275-length-17992-cov-10.225735_pt1 | contig 17992 bp, 9 predicted proteins | sample MGYA00581750_ERZ1740052 | MGnify/ENA primary metagenome ERZ1740052 (study PRJEB43018, sample SAMN04849743) | marine metagenome | isolation source: floating plastic debris | place: Pacific Ocean | collected 2008-08-30 | study: EMG produced TPA metagenomics assembly...
CGAAGTGGGTAAGTTACACCTAGAACTCAATAACCCATCCCCACTTAAAGGAAACACTAATGAAAACCGAACTTAAAGCAAAGTTTTTACAAAACATCCTCAGCAAAAAGAAAGAAAACGAGGGTTTTACCCTGATTGAATTGTTGGTTGTAATCATTATTATCGGTATTCTTTCGGCTATTGCGCTACCTGCTTTCTTGAACCAAGCAAACAAAGCTCGTGCAGCAGAAGCAAAATCAAATATTGGTGCGATTAATCGCGCGCAGCAAGCTTATGTTTTAGCTAGCCCAGAGTTTGTTACTGACAACGAAAAGTTCAGACAATTGGAAATGGGTATCAAAACTCAGACAGAGAACTATGTATACGCAATTGCTGAAGGTGAAGATGGTTCAGCATTAGCAACAGCGACACCAACAACCCCTGAAAAACCTGCGGTTCTTAAAGGCTTTATTGGTAAAGTAGCGATTGGAAGTACTGCCGAAGGTGGTGAAACAACTTCAATTACTGTGATATGTGAAAGTCTCGACCCGATGGTAAACAGTGATGAATTTGAGGAACCTAAATCAGTGAAAAGCGGTGACGATGTCACTGGTCTTGAATGTGATGCTACTACTCAAAAGCCTGTTAAATAGTTAGTAGACAGCTTAATTTTAGAGCATTGCTTTGAATGATTCTTTTTAAGAGTGAGTATATGGTTATATACTCACTTTTTAATCTTGGTTAATAATTAAATACAAATTAAAATCATGTATTTACAGAAAGAGGTATCACTATATTTAATTCAAGAAAACTACAATCAAGCGATCGAGTTATTAGAGCAAGCAATTGAAGCAAAACCTAACATACGTACTAACTATTGGTATCTAGGATTAATTCTACTTTTGCAAGATCAAGAAGTAGAAGCACAAATGACTTGGATGCTTCCTTTATCTGAAGCTGAGCCAGAAGAATTAGAGCTTGCAATAACAGAACTAATCCAGATTTTACAAGTAGAAGCTCAAAGAAGAGAAGAAATTAAAGACTATCAAACAGCTTGGTTAATTCGGCAGCATATTCGAGAAATAAACCCAGAATATTTAATTAATCTGCTGCATATTATTCAGCTTTCTATATTCTTAGATATATCAAATTGTGAGGGGCTACCATTACTAGAGGCAGCTAATTTAATTAATCAAATACCTGAATTAAATATTGAAGATAAGATTTTATTGCAAACGATTGAGCAAGTATTAAAATTTTATCCGCAGCATCCGTATAATTTTGATTTTATTGAAGCTTGTATTTTAAAGAGTAGAAGCTATATTAATTTAACAGAAGTACTATGCAATCAGGGTATTAGATTTATAAATTATATTTCTACTCAACAATCTCTGAGGTTAACAGAAATATTATTTAAGCTTGCGGAAAATCATGTTGGATGTTTAGTAAATTTAGCTAACCTATATCAGAATTCAGGTAAAAATCTAGAAAGTTTAGTTTTTCTACAAAAAATTATTGATTCTTCTTCAAGTTTATTAGATAAAATTTCAGCTAATTATCTTACCGTTCGGGGATTAATGCAAGCGGGAGGATATTGGCAGCAAGCAGAAGAAGCATATCAAAAATACCAATTTTTATTAAGTGAACTAATTGAAACTGATATTAATATCAGTCAAGAACATTTAATTAATTTAATTACAACTGTTGCTTTTGCACCTTATTTCCAAGATAATCCAGAGAATACACATCAGTTTCGCAATCGGGTAGGAAAATTTTGTCAGCGTCGCATCCAAGATAATTTAAATCAAGATAGTAAATTATATTGTTCGGAGCAAAAATATTTACGTAATATTAACTCTGCCAAACCTCTGAAAATTGGTTATATCTCAACTTGCTTGCGTCGTCATTCTGTAGGTTGGCTTTCAAGATGGATTTTTCAATATCATGATAAAGAAAAGTTTCAAATTTATGCTTATTCTTTAGAGAAAAATGATGATGTCTTACAATCATTTATTTCTCAACAAGTTTCTGAATTTAACGATTTATCACAAGCAAAAAATATTCTTGAAATTGCCGAAAAAATTAATCACGATGAAATTGATATACTAATTGATTTAGATAGCGTTACTTCTCGAAAAGTTTGTGGAGTGATGGCTTTAAAACCCGCTCCTATTCAAGTGACTTGGCTTGGTTCTGATGCTTCAGGTTTACCAGCTATAGATTATTTTATCGCTGACCCCTACGTTTTACCAGAATCGGCACGAAACTATTATTCTGCTAAAATTTGGCGTTTACCAAGTACATATATTGCTGTAGATGGTTTTGAAATTGGTGTACCAACTTTGCGAAGAGAACAATTAAATATTCCCAATGATGCAGTAGTTTATCTTACTTCCCAAACATCTTATAAACGTCATCCTGATAATGTTCGTTTGCAGATAAGGATACTTCAGAAAGTCCCTCAAAGTTATTTGCTGATTAAAGGACAAAATGATGAAGAACCAATTAAAAAATTATTTTATAAAATTGCTGAAGATGAAGGTGTTGATTTCTCCAGAATCATATTTTTACCTCAAGTTGATTTAGAATCAACCCACCGTGCTAACCTAGGCATTGCTGATATTGTACTAGATACTTATCCCTATAACGGTGCAACCACAACTTTAGAAACTTTATGGATGGGAATTCCTTTAGTTACCAAAGTTGGCGAACAGTTTGCTGCACGTAACAGCTACACCATGATTATCAATGCTGGTGTAACTGAAGGTATTTCATGGAATGATGAAGAATATATGGAATGGGGAATTCGTTTGGGTAAAGATGCCAATTTAAGACAAGAAGTTGCTTGGAAACTCAAACAGTCTCGTCAAACTGCACCATTGTGGAATGCTAAACAGTTTACTCGTGAAATAGAGAAAGCTTACGAACAAATGTGGGTGAATTATCTGAAGGGTAATTAGTAATAGAAAACCCGATTTTGATTAACTCAAATAATAGACGTAGCATTGCTACGTCTCTACATTGTTTTTATCCAATAACCTGCTTGTAAAACTCTTCTAAACCCACTACACAATCTTTATCATCGTAAAGGCGATCGCAATTTTCTCTTATTCGTTGTGAAATTTGATTTCGCAAATTGGTTTTATTTGCTAATTTAACGGCTATTTTGATATATTCTGCTTCATTGGCTGCTATAGTATCTGTAACTCCGAGCATCTTCAAAAAGCTGTCGGAATGACGACCGCGCATAAATTCTCCGGTACAGGTGACAATAGGAAGATTGCAGGCTATTGCTTCTAAACAAGTATTTCCCCCAGACCAGGTAAAAGTGTCTAAATATACATCGCTAAGCAAGTTAATCATTAAATAATCAAATCTTTCAGGAATGGTACGAAACAAGCAATAGTCTCGATAATCAAGATTAACTGCATCAAAACCACGTTTTAGACGCTTTTGCAACAATTCACCACGCAAAAACAAGAATTTAGCTTTGGGTACTTGTAGAGCTATTTCTGGGAAAATAAAATCATATTGCGGCAGGTATTTAAAAGGTGCTTGACAGCATAAATAAATCACCGCATCTTCTGGTAGTTGATAATCTGAACGAGTTTTACTTACGGGAGGAATGTATGGTTGGGGATAAGCAACTCCAATATTAGGTAAGCGAATTAATTTTTCTGAATAATGTTTTTGAGCATTTTCTGCTTCCATTAATTCGCTTGATAAAAAGTAATCAATTGTTGGTAAACCAGTTGTTACAGGATGTCCCCAAGCAGTGCATTGTACTGGTGCTAAACGTAAGCCAGCCATTTGCATTGTAGGTGGATTCATGCCAATTTCGGGATATACCAAAATATTCAACTTATCGTTAATTATCTGCTGACAAGTTGCTGCAAAGTTGTGGGGAATATGGTGAAAAACATCGCTATATTTCTGGAATTCTTGAGTAACTGTATCTGGTTCATTCCCCGTATAATAACAGTAGATTTCAAAATTATCGTTATTATGCTGACGCAACCAACCAGTTAGCCATAAGGTACCACTGTAAGAATGTAGATAATGGGAAACGTAGCCGATACGAATTTTACCGTTATTTTTTGGTAGATTTTCTATTGACAAAGGCTTTGAGAATTGAGGATAGTTGGCACTCATAATAGAGTGAACTAAGGAGCCATATTGACGCTGTAAATCTACATCATTTTGAGCTTGATAGGACAGGTAAAAGTTGGTCAGCCGACCAATTCCTGCTAATGCGCTCTTTTTTTCTTCTTCTGTTTGTAGTGATGTTTCTTGGATTAAATTTTGAAGTCCTTGGGTATAACGAGAACGATAAAAATCAATTTCTTGTTCGTTATCGTAAATTGTTGGAACTGTTAAATACTTGAGTAATTTAAAAGTATAATTTTCAGGTAATAAGCTTGCAGCAATTTGGGCACTATCAATAGCTTCACTGGTTCTTCCGCTACGTCGTAAACTAATAATTAATGTAAAATGCAAGTTTCCATCTTTTGGATAATGCTTAATTCCTTCTTGCAAAATACTGAAAGCATCTTCTCGCAGGTTTAATTTTTGATAGCATTGGCTTAAATACCAGTAAATTTCTGGTTCTGCTAGTGGGATAGCTACTAGCTTTTTAAATTGTGCTATTGCTTCTTCCCACTTGCCTTGTTGAAATAACTTGGATGCTAGCTCAAAAAAAAACTCTTTGGAAATGACATCATCAAGTTTTTCGACTTCACAAGTTGCAAGATTTACAATTTTCGCCAGCGATAAAGCCTGTTGATTTTCAGATTTTAAACTTATCTTCACCTTAATTCTAGGTAGCAAAGCTTCCCACTGCATTTCACCCAACTGTGACACTAGAGAAATTTCTAAACCTTCACTAATATCTAAATCTTGCATCAGAAGATTCATGCTCACAGCAGATAAAAGCATTTCAGCATAATCATCAATATTATTACTAATATCAATCAATAAAGTAATGTATTGAGCATCATCTCTAGTTGCTAAAGTTCCAATTATTTTTTCCAACTCACAAGCAAGAATTTCTTCCGGTTGCGTCCAATCTGGAAATACAATTAAATTAATTTCTCTGAGATTTAAAGCCTCAATTGTAGTTTCAATTAATACAGACGTAACAGTTCGTGCAGTTGATGACCAAGTAAATTTCTTCCCTTGTTCAATTCCTCTATTAATTAATAACTGACGAATCGCAGGTTTTTGTACTTCACAAAGAGCATTTGCTAATTCTTCAGCGTCGTTATCATTAATATAAATTGCTGCTTCCCCCACAACTTCAGGAATCGAAGCATTTTCACAAGTAATTATCGGACAACCACAAGCCATTGCTTCGAGGATAGGTAAACCAAAACCTTCATACTTAGAAGGATAAACTAATACTATTGCACCAGAATAAGCGATTGCTAACTCCTCATCGCTCAGTTGCAGCATATGTACCGTACTACCCGAGGTGTAGGTTCTCCATTCTGGTGCTAAAACACCACCGCTTCCGGTACAGACAATATCAAATCCATTCCGGGAAGCAAGTTTAACAAATGCTTCAAAAAATAAAGTACTATTCTTATAGCCAGTTGAAGGACCAACTAAAAGAAAATAGGGCTTTATAATTCCGTACTTGGATTTAAAAGCATTAATTTCTTCAGGTTTAGCCGGATAAAAACTATCTTTAACCCCTAAAGGAGCCACGGTAATAGCATCCGGATTAATATCGGGGAAACATCTAATTAAATCTTGGGCTGTGTTTTCCGAAATAGCAATATAGGAACTAGCGTGTTGAATTCCATAATGTTTTTCTCGCCACATCGGATGATTTACATTCCATCCCATTATTTCTGGTATCATGTCGTATGCCATGAAAACAGAAGGAGTGCTTAAAGGTGTTGTGTAATAAGAAGAAATAAACAAATCGGCTGCTTCTTCGTCGCATATTTGTTGCAGCATTTCTCGGTCAGTATCGGTATCCTTATAGTCATATAGAGGAATTTGACGATATCTAATACCGGGAATTTTAGGAGCGGTACCTGCTCGATCTAAAACAATAATATGCTTAGCAAAATAATTATCAGACCATTCTTCCAGCAGCGATTTCCAAACACGAGCAATTCCAGTTTCGTAGAGTTGGAAAAATACCCCGTCAATTAATATGATCGGAACTGGCTGATTAAAAAGAGCGATTTGTTTATCTATTTCATCTGGTTGTAAAAATCGCCAATTATTAGAATCTTCTTCTGGTTGAGCTATGGGTACTATACCGTTTGAATTCGCTTTATCTACAGTAGTTTCATCACCAACCCATGCAAAATAATCGCGCAATAAAACAGGGAATTTAGTTTGTTGCTGCAAATCACTCCATTGAGAAACAGCACTTTTATAACCGTAATATTCTTCTTTAAATTTCAGCTGTTCTTTTGTAGTGTATGCGAAATGTTGAAAAATTAAACCTTGCTTTTCGGTATCTTCATGTAAAAACGGATTAACCGCAGCAATATTTTTGAACTGTCCATCTGGTAGCTTTTCAACTAATACTGGTGGTTCGTGTGCAGCCCAAATATAACCTGGTTTAAATCTCCAAGTTCTTAACCATTCTTGTTGAGGATTCTGAGCGTAACAGTTACGAGTACTTATAAGTAAATTTTCTCCCACAAAATACCAGCACCAGTAAAAAGCTGCGGTTTTATCAGGATTTTTGATAAACAACTCCCTAGCTGTATATAACTGCTCAAAAGTCCATAATTCATCTACATCTACTTGCCATAGTAAACATTCTTCTTGAATATTTTCTAGAGGTGCGTTGGTCATTTCACGCTTACCTTCCCAGAAAACGCCTTCCGGTTTACGGTAAACTGTAATATTATCTGGATACTGCTTTTTCAGTTCATTAATATATTCGCTTGTACCATCAATACTAAGCCCATAATTATGAATTTCATTGCTTATATGTCCACCATTACCAACGCTCCAAGCTGTATCGTGCTTTAGATCCGCAACACCTTCTACAATATGCCAATGCCATTTAAAAGGTAGTTGTTTAAATATGTCAATGTGGTACTTGATAAACGGTTTACCGTTGAGAACTATAGTAAAGAAATGAATTGGTAAACAAGGAAAAGCAATATAGTTTTCGTAAAAAGAATTAGAATCAGATACTTCTTCTCCGATTTCTCCGTCAGAGCTGATTCTATGACACTCATATCCATTTTTATTTAAAATCTCAAAAGTTGACTTAGCATTTCTATTTAAGCCCTCTAGCATTTTTTGTGAAATTTCAAATTGAATAAACTCCACAGCTTGATTTTTTAAAAGCTGACTTGCTCCCTGCAATACATCCGATTCTGCTCCCTCAACATCAATTTTTAAATAATCTATTTTTTCGATATTATGCTGCTGACAAAAATAATCTAGAGAAATTGCTTCCACTATTTCTGTTTTAACAATCGGTACATATTCCCCAGAGCCATCAGGGTTAAGCATTTTTGGGGCACCAATACTGTTCCAAACTGAGTAATCTTCTGGAAACTCATTAAATTCTATTTGTTTGTTTTCCGAATAAACTGCGTTATGAAAAGCAGAAACATTACGACATTTTTGTTGTATAAGTCGCTGTTTAAGCTTATTATAAGTTGTTTCGGTAGCTTCAAAAGAATATACTTGACCTTTCGCTCCAACTATTTTACTGAATAAAACAGAATAGTCACCAACATTGGAACCTACATCAAATACAGTCATTCCAGGTTTAACAAAATTCCTCACAAGTAACTGTTCGGTAAGTTCATTATTGAAATAGTAACTGTCAGCTTCGTTTACTTTTTTAAATATAGAATAACCGTTACGTATTTTTTTATTTTCTGCAACTAAAGTATAATTATTATCTGTAAGTAACTTAGAATGACTATAATAGTTCTTAAATGTAGTTATATCATCAAGTAAAATATATTTAGCTCCGTAAACTTCATCTAATTCAGCACTACCTGTAAATTCGGAACCATCAATTAAAACTAAATCAAAGAATTCAATATTATTTTCTTGCTTAATTTGTTGAATACCATCATTAGCTACACCTGACTTGCTCACATATTCTATATCCTGTTCTAGCCAACCTAAAACTTGTTCAAGCGGATATGCTCTTAGATTATTTTGAGTATTGCTATAAAAATTTATAACTTCTGCTTTTTTGGGAAACTTTTCTAACGAGATAGACGAAACGTTATAGCATCTGACAAAACTATCGTTTTCATATCTTTTTTTTAATTCTGCAAATCTAACTTTTGAAACCTCCATGCAGAACAATTTTGGGTTTTGCTGATTTTCTCTAAGTCCAGTTACAAATGCTTCAGTACTTCCACCTCCAGAAGATGAACCTATTTCCAAAACTGTTTCAATATCTTCTTCTCTACAAATCTTCTGAATAACAGCATAAAACTCATCATTTTTAATTTCTGGAGGAATTAAATAATTAAGTTCAGAATCCATAATTTCAGGTTTCATATTCATATTTGTATTTGCACCGATTTGTATTATTTTTACTTCTTGACTTGCTGTTCCAAATCTTCCAACTGCACGATTAAATCCTCCCTTTGGGGATTCAACTTCACCAACTTCTTCAAAGGTTCAATTGCACCTGGAATGTCGTTCAACTCTAACCGCACTTTCAACAATCCGTCCAGGGCTACTTGATTATTTGGCTCCCGTTGCAACACCAATTCATAACCTTTTTCCTGCTGTTTTAATGTCGATTCTACAGATGCAGCTTGAGACGCATTGTCTTGTTGAGCAATTTCTTGTATCGCAGGAATTGCTGCCATAACGGTAGAACCGAAAAAAGATATTATTGATATTAAGATTAATAATTTTTTCCGCTTTTTAGCTTTCTCGCGGTTTTGAACTACGTATTTTTCCTTAGAGCCATCCATATTTTAGTCGTTACTGTGGTAAACACTTAGGCAAAAAACCTCTCCGTTTTCAGGATGCCCCACTCCACGCAAAAACTATCATGCTTGGCTAATTTTTAACCTGGAATTACTTTAAACCAAGTACGTTAAGCTGCCTTCGGAGCGTCTCTGAAAGAGATAGCTCTACAATACGGCGATCGCCCTAAATCTAATAAAAGCCAAGTCTCGCACTTCTACAAAAAACTTAACAAAGCATCCCAAGTTTCCATCGGCATTTTATCCAACACCCGCTTATGGGTGCAGCTATACAAACAAAGCCCAGCTCAAAGTATCCTTAATCCACCCTAGCTTAGAGGATGGGCGGGAAATATCTAATACCATTTCTTTATAAAGATGCGCCGAATTTAGCCCACCTTAACGGTGGGCTTTGTGTGAGTAGCCCTACTCTTCCAGAGTAAGGGCGATTTAGGCGATTTAGCGCAGCCTCATACAGAATTGGTATAACTATATTCCCTATCTGGCGACTTACAGTCACCAGATACTTTTAAAACATCCTCTTATAGCCTGGGTGCTTTTTTTGTATATAAAAATAAAAAAATACTTCACCAAACCTTTTTAAAAAGATTCCCAAAACTTATCCAAAGACAGCAGAATCTATTTTGTAAGGTAGGTATGCTTGCATCGCTACTTTAAATTAAAAGTAAACCTATATCACAATATATGAAATTTAACCTCTCACTATCGAAACCATAATAATCAAATTATTTCGGGAATTCAGGACACATCATATAACTCGCCTTTATATTCACGACGTAATTTTTTTTCTTAAAGACAGCAAGTTTAATCAAATACAGTAGTCTTACCCATCAAAGTTTAAATTTTTATCCAAGGTAAAATAATTCACTACTATCACATTAACAAAAATTTGATAAATTAATGTGAAATATAAACTATTTTTAATTCCATTATGTCGAACAAATAAGCCGTTAACCCTGAATCAACTTCTTGGCTTTGACTACAAGTCATCTAATGTTCTCTCTGAGACACTACTGTAGAAAAGCAATTGTTAAAATAATATTAAAATATTCTTGAAATGGTATCAAAATCTGGATGTTTGCGATAATGTAAATAACGATTAGTAGAAAACCGTGAATTTTCGTAGCTCGCTATTCTATATCATTGTTGTACAAAATCAAATAGTGAATTTCCGATTTTTCTGCTTTATATCGGATTTGTCATGATTTGTACATATTGTGTTGAATTAAGCATCTGAAGATAAAATAATTCTCGGATTGCTCTAAATCTACAAAGTTGCTGACAAATTAATTTGTTTGGTAAGTAAGCAATTGTAAATTTTGCGCTCGTTCCAAAATTTATTAGTGGTGATTACCGAACAAAACCGAAATTAACAGTAACTATGTTGAATTAGTTATGCTATATTCAAGAATAGTGAGACTTGCTTTGCGTGCATTACCGAACTCTACGCAGAGACTATAATTGCAAAACGGAAAGCATTTTTGCCCTCAGCATTTACCCAAATTTTCAGTCTTATTTTAATTGAGGTTATGACTCAACAAGTAATTCACCCAATGGTGAAATTGCAACGCAATGTTCAATCGCTCGTAGATTCTCAGATCATTAAGCCTACAGATAGCATCTGGAAAATTGCTTTACTTTATGGCGACGAATGGCAGCACTGGAAACGCGAACTGGTTGATTTCGGCTTTACTATGCAGGACCCCGTTAAGGAGTTACTTGCAGTAGAGGGATGGGATGAAGAATAAGAACTAAATTTTAAACTCATTTCACAAGGATGTATGTGTAATAAGCGGTGAATAGAATACCTCCTTATCGGAGGGGCGATTACCGTATTGTAGGGCTATCTCTTTCAGAGACGCTCCGAAGGGAGCTTAACGCCGCACGCACAAAGCGCGGTCGTCAGCTACATAATTAGAATCTGACCGCCGCAGGTTATAAATCTGTATTGGCGCAACTGGACTTCGATGGTGTAGCAGGCTATATTCGCCAGTTAAAAAGTAATTCCCGCTTCATCCTACCTTTTTCAATTAACTAACGTCATAGGCTCATAGAAGGGCTGCTAAGGCTGCTGCAACTTCTTTCGCGGTTTGATATCTATCTCGTGGTAAAGGTTCTGTAACTTTATCTATAAGTTCTTTTAACTTAGGGGTAATGGTAGGAACCTTCGCGACATCAAACCGAAAACTTCGTCTTTGTTGACGATAGTATTTGAATGGGTTTTCACCTGTGAGTAGAAAGATTAAAGTTGGTCCAATAGCGTATAAGTCTGACTGAGTTAATGGCTGTCCTCGTTCTTGTTCGGGGGCACAATACCCTTCTGCACCGATACGAGTCCCTGGTGCAGTACCTATTTCTTTAACTGCTCCGAAATCCAATACAACTATACGATTATTGGAATTTCGCACCATTAGATTAGCCGGTTTGATATCGCGGTGAATCAACGGTGGATTTTGTTCGTGCAGATAATCAAGAATCTCACAGGTTTGCATCATCCATTCTATGGCTTGATTTACCGTTGTGGGTCCTTTGCGATAAACATATTTTTCTAAATCTTGGCCGTGGATTAATTCCATAGCCAAATATTTTTTCTTGTTTTCTATGAAGAAGTCGTAATACTTAGGGATTCCAGGATGATTGAGCAATCCTAAAGTATCCGCTTCTCTTTGAAACAATTCTCGTGCTTTAGCTATTTTTGCCATATCGGCATTCATTTGTTTAAGCACTAATAGCTTCGGATGGTTAGTAGTTACACCAGCGGGGTCCCACGCTAAATAGGTAGTGCCCATTCCTCCTTGCCCTAAGGTTCGCAACACCTGATAATGGCGAATTGTTAGCTGTATTGAAAGCGGTTTACCGCAATAAATGCAAAACAAGTTGTCGGGTGAATTCCCTTCATGGGTGCAACTTTGGGATTCAGCAGCAGGAATTTGTGCAGATGTTGGCTCAATAGGGTTGAGTTCGCATTTTAAAAATTCTAGTTTAAAAATAGGGCCACCCCGAGCCAATTGCAAAAAACAATTACTAGTTAGGGGAGCCTGAGTTACTAAAACACCGTTGAGAAAAGTACCGTTAGTACCCTTGCTAATAATTTCCCAGGAGTCAACCTGATTCGCATTTGTGTTTCTCAGTTCTAAATGATACCGAGAAACTAAATTACTATCCAAAACAATATCATTATCTGCTGCTCGCCCAACTCGAATCACTGTAGATTCATCAAAGCGCCAATTTTGAATGGGTGTTTTGTTTTGCGCTTCTAGCAGGGTTAGAGTAATCACTATACTTAGGAACTATAAATAATGAAGGATAATCAAGTATGAGAGCCATGTTTAAATCCATATTCCCTACATACTTATCTTAATATTCGGCTAATTAACAGTTTATTTACTTAATACAAATGAGCTTTTTGCATAATTTAGTGATAATTATGCAAAAAGCTACCGATTAATGTGTCTAGAGAGACATTTGAATCTGATTGTAACAATATTTTTGCTCGATCATCCGGAAAGATATTTTTAATCGCAACGTACAAATTACTTAGAAGGGAACGGAGCGGGAAACGGATAATATAAAGCAATAGTAAGAGGAAATATTAAATCATAGCGATTTTCATTTGAGTCTAATACACTCGCAACCTCACCCCCTTCCCCTCTCCGATGTCTTGGAGAGGGGTGGAAGGAGAGGGATGGGGTATTCTATCTAACTGAAACGGCTATAATCCGACTAAGGAGTGTGGTAAACTCTACAACAGAAGCACTTATCGCTCTGATTATCATTTAAAGCTAACATCCTAAAATAATACAGTTTTTTCTAATTCTAAATTACCTATTACCTATTACCTATTACCTATTACCCATTACCTATTCCCCATTCCCCACTACCTATTATCTATTCCCTTCTAAATTTGGACGTACCTTTGCTCGCATAAGTATGGCAGTGATATTATCATGACCGTTGTATTTATTTGCTAAATTGATTAAATCTCTTACGCCTTTTTCTAAATTGGCTTCGGAACTAATTAAATTAAGTAAATTAGTCTGCCAGTGTTTTTCTAATAAATCGTTATCCGATAAGCCATCAGAAGTTAGAACAAATAATGTATCTTGATTAATTTCTAAGAACTGTACTTCTGGAGCAATAAAATTATTATCTCTAGGCCCCAAAGCCTGGGTTAGCTGATAAGCATCAGGGCGGGAATAAGCTATGCTCGGCTCAACTCCACGAGAAATTTCTCTTTGCCCTACTTCATGATCTACAGTAATTTGTTCCAAACCTCCTTTGCGAGTAACTCGATAAAGACGGCTATCACCCACATGAGCCACCGCTACGCGAGTATCCTGTATCAAAACTACCACTAAAGTAGTACCCATACGACCTACCCCAGAGCGATCGTCCTGCTGGTTGATATCGTGAATAGCTTTATTTGCTTGAAAAACCCCTTCACGGATAATTTCTTCCTTGGGAAGCCCATCAGATTTCCAATTTTCTTGAAAATACTGTCGTAAGGTACTTACTGCTAACTCGCTGGCTACTTCACCACCTGCATGCCCACCCATTCCATCGCAAAGAATATATAAGCCCCGCCCTCCTGCAACTTTACTTTTAGGCAATTCAACTTTATTAACTTTTGTTTCAATGCCAAAATAGTCTTCATTACGATCGCGTTGTTTTCCTACGTCGGTAAGCCCAGCATTTTCTAAGCTAGCTAGCTGCATTGGTAAAACAACTGTGGGCATATCATCGATTTTAGTTGGACTTTGCTCGAATTCGTCTAACTGCAAAACTGTAGCACTTGAAGCTTCCCCCTTAGAAGCAACAATCAAATTATCTTGCGAATTATCTTCGTTTTGATTCGACTCACCTTGCAACTCCGTTGAAATAAATTGCAATCGCGATCGCAATTCTTCAGATGTTGCAATTTCACCACTATCTAAATTTCCCAAAAGCTCTAACAATAAGCCAAATTGAGTACGCTGGGATTCTCGAAATAATGCATGCCAAACTTTTCCTAAAGCTTTAACTGTATTATCCTCTGGGAAAGAATCTTGTGAATCTTTACGTATATCTGGGTATAAGCGCTCTAAAGCCAGAGACTCGTCTTCATCAATTCGTAAATTATTCAAATCTAAAAGACTTTGACGACAATTGAAGGGTTCTAACACATCCCACAACTGAGTCATTTGATAAAAGTAATGTATAATTTGCAGCGATGTAGTGGCTTCATCCTGCCATAGTTCTAATAAATAAAACCAATCGGAACGGTCTTCAATTAAAATTACCTGCATATTATCCATCTGCCATGCATCATGGATAGGAGGAATTCCTAAATTACAATATGGTTGTAAGGCGATATAAGTTTTAGCAAGACTAGGAATTTTATCTTCCCCTACCGAAGTATTTGTAGATTGCTCTTGCGGATTTGCCAACATCGCATTTATTGGCGACAGTTGATAGGGCTGACAATCGATAACTTTGACGCAGGCTTCAGCTTTAACGGTATTTTCAAAAAAAGTTGGTAGCGATTCGAGCATTTTATAGCGCCCTTGGGAATCTAAATAAGAACCAGCTTCAAATAATTTAGGAGTTTCTTGAGAAATATTATCTTTATTATTTTGCTGCAATTTATTTGGCTTATCAACCCTTTCTTCTTGGTTGTCTGCTTCAACAGCTAATGGTTCACCTTCTTTAGTAGCGATCGCCAGCCAAATCTCGGAACAAGTCGCATCGCAGCTGTGACACTCCACAGCATCCAGAGGAAGAAAGACTCCACACTGCTGACATTCTTTTTCAGTTAAAGATGCGCCACAGTTTTGGCAAAACTTGTTGCTGTTAGGGTTTTCAAAATTGCAAGTCGGGCAAATCAGCATTATATCCGCCTCCTTAATTCCCGCTCATTGGTGCTAGCCATAAAAATTAGTTATTACTGGTAGTTTAGCCTCTGCTTGCTGCATAGCAATAAAATATTTATGCTTTTTCCAGAATATTTTCCAGCATATTTTCCAGAATACATATATGATATGGCTGTTTTAATTGTGGTGTATATTATCTGTAGCTTTGAAATATCGGTAAATTAATTGTAAGACATATAATTAGTCTCTAAGAGGATGCTTGGAAAGTATTATGTTTAACATCAAAACCCTAAAAACCTAACCCCTAACCCCTTCCCTACTAGGGAAGGGTAATAGGAAAATAAGGGTTTCAAAGTCTCTCTCCTATTAGGAGAGAGATTACTCTCCGAGAAAACGCTGAGCCGCACTCCGTGAACGCGTTCATAGAGAGAGGTCCGCCGTAAACTTTTAGACGCATCATTACATCCTCTAAGAGAGGCAAATAAAAAAAACTTTGGTTATAGCCATACAAGGGATATTTAAATATTGGTTAGAAACATTGAAACACCTATTATACGAGGGCTATCGGCAGGCGGAATAAAAACAATATAACACCGTTTTCTTTCTCTGTTCCCCGCAACCCTACTACCTCTCAATAGGTAATTCAACAGAAAAACAAGTACGTAATAAACCACTTTCAACCTTAATTACCCCTCCCAAATGCTTCGTGAGCTTTTGCACTAATGCTAAACCCAAGCCAGTACCTCCTTGTTTCCAAGGATCGTTACTGGGAATCCGATAAAATTTCTCAAAAATAAGCGGTAATTCGCTCTTATGAATTTCCACTCCAGTATTAATCACTTGGAACAGAATATTCTCAGATTTCATTTTAACGTCAACGATTATATCCTCTTCGGGAGGACTAAATTTACAAGCATTAGTCAGCAGCTCTACCAAAATTCGTTCTAAACTAAATGGATCGCAAACCATAGCCGGTAAATTCGGTTCAATCGCTAAATTTAACTTTCGCTTGCAGCAGTTACGGTTGCGTGCATTGAATAATTCAACGATTCGCCCTAACCAATGGTTAACTTCAATTTTTTCTAAAACTAGTGGTTTGGCAATAGTATCGAGTCGCTGTAAATCGAGAAAATTATTAATTAAGCTAATTTCTCGCTCGCATTCATTATTCAAAATTTGGAAATAACGAGATATTTTAGAATCTTCTTTAGTTTCTACTGCTTCGTATGTATTGTCCGCTCGCTGCTCTTTTTTAAGTCTAATTTCCAACATTTGAATTGCCATTTTCATATTTGTTAATGGCGTGCGTAACTCGTGAGATACCGTACTTAAAAATTCATCTTTGAGACGGTTGAGAGATTCTATCTCCTCTAATTGTGCTTTTGCTGCCTTTTTACTTTCCCTAACTGCTATTTCTGCTTTCTTACACTCAGTAATATCAATGCAGCAACCAACATAGCCAATAAAATTACTGTCTGGCGAAAAGCGAGGAACCCCAGTTTCGGAAATCCAGCGATAATCACCTTCGGCGTTTTTTAAGCGATATTGAATTTGAAATTTTTCTTTTTCTTCAAGTGCTTGATAATAAATTTCTAAATATGATTCTTTATCGCTATTATGTAAATTATTGAACCATCCAAAGCCTAATTCTTCTTCAATTTTACGCCCAGTAAGCTTTAGCCAAGAATAGTTGAAAAAGTTATGCAGTCCCTTCTCATCTGTCATCCATAGCATAACTGGCGCGCTGTTAGCTAATTGATGAAAACTTTGTTCGCTTTGTTTTGAAACTTGAGAAAGTTTGTAAGCAGTAATATCTTCACAAACCATCGCAATAGTCAAATTTTGCTCTGCATCAATTAATGTTCGTGCTTTGACTTTTACCCAGACAATTTTACTATCGGGGCAATTGAGATAAAATTCACCATTTTCAACTTTTTCTGACGAGCTTCTTAATAATTCTGCTAGCAGGTTAGATAGTCTTTCGCGTTCAAAAGAAGAAAATATAGTAAATATAGATTTTTGAGCCAAATCGCAAGGAGTATAACCCAAACAGTTTGCACCGAATTGATTTATAGATAAAATTTTCCCCGCAGTATCTAAAGCAAAAAAGATGCCAGGAGTTTCATCGAACAAAGTACGATACCAATTTAGTTCTTCTTGAGTGCGACGTAGCGCTTCTGTCGTATAATTCTCTAAATCCGATGTTGTTTCAGGCACAAGTTCCAAGCTTGCAGATTTTGCAGATACAAGATTTTGTTTTCGGCGAGTTTGATGCCAGTTAAATGGCCGATCTAAGCTCATAAGAATAATGCACCCTAGTGTTCAGATAATTCAGTAAATAATAAAAAAATAATATTATACAGCTTTTAGTAGCATTTTTGTCAAAACTATATTGTTACAAATTATGTAAAATAAAAAACATCGCAACTCCATAAGCTCGCCATATATCTAATACCTTAATCTGGTAAATTATTTATTTTTAGTAATTAACTTACTTATTACGAATTTTAATAAAATAGTGACCTTAGGGGGTGATGGTTGTTATACCCTTTTGTGTAGCCAGCGAATCATTAGAGAAAAGTTAGTTTGTGTAACAATTTCACTTCTTCGGGAGTTAAATCGCGCCATTCTCCTACTTGCAAAGTATCTAATTTAAGGTGAGCTATCTTAATTCGCACCAGTCGTAAAGTGGGAAATCCTACAGATGCAGTCATCCGGCGAACTTGGCGGTTTTATCCTTCAGCCAAAGTAATTTCCAGCCATGAAGTAGGTACATTTTTGCGGAACCTGATCGGCGGAATACGTTCGGGTAAAAGTGGTTCTTGCGACAATAATTTTACCTTTGCAGGTTGGGTACGGTAATTTTTAATCACCACACCTTGTTCTAATTTATCTAAAGCATCTATATTCGGAACTCGTTCCACTTGTGCCCAATAAGTACGATGATGCCCAAAGCGAGGATGGCAAAGCCGATGTTGTAATTGTCCGTGGTTTGTTAACAGTAATAACCCTTCACTATCAGAATCTAAACGTCCCACAGGATACACATCGGGAACAGAAATATAGTCTTGAAGAGTACTTTGATTTGGTGTGTCTTTAGAAAACTGACTAAGCACGCCATAAGGCTTGTAAAAGAGAATATAGCGATTGGGCATTGGTAATTGGTAGTTGGTAGTTGGTAGTTGGTAATTGGGCATGGGGCATAGGGCATTGGGCATT
>ERZ1740052.277-NODE-277-length-17947-cov-4.795104_pt1 | contig 17947 bp, 19 predicted proteins | sample MGYA00581750_ERZ1740052 | MGnify/ENA primary metagenome ERZ1740052 (study PRJEB43018, sample SAMN04849743) | marine metagenome | isolation source: floating plastic debris | place: Pacific Ocean | collected 2008-08-30 | study: EMG produced TPA metagenomics assembly...
TTGCCAGGCTGGTCTCGACACTATCAAACGTCTCTTTAGAATGAAATAGCCCTGGTTGTAAGATGCTCTCGTCATCGGGTTCTTAGTCTTCTGTAGGGAGGATTGAGAGCCCTTTTTCAATGATGTTTAAGGGGCTGTTTCTAACAGCTTGTTTCTAAAGGTAATGCCCAGACCATTGTTGGTGAGGCGTTGTTTCTTTTATGTTTGTAGCCGTTACTTGCCTGTTTCTGTAGGCGTGTCGTCTCAGCTGAGGAATCGGTTGGCAACGGTCTCAGGCTGGATGGCGGAGAGAAGGATATGGCCTGAGTCGGTGACCATGACGGCTCGGGTGCGTCTGCCGTAGGTGGCATCGACGAGCTGACCGCGATCGCGCGCTTCTGTAATGATGCGCTTAATCGGGGCAGATTCGGGGCTGACGATAGCGATGACTTTGTCGGCGGAGACGCTATTGCCGAATCCGATATTGATGAGCTTCATAGGTTCGTGAGTTATGTATATGCCAAAAAAATGTCAGCAGTAAAAAAGCCTGGGAGAAGACAAAAACGCCAAAAATGCGTCTTTGAGTTTCTCCCAGGCTTTTATCCCGCCGTGTACTCAGCGGTGGAAAGCTTCTACCGATTGAGCTGTTCCCCTCGGACCTGCATAGTACGCTTCAAAAAACGAAGGATACCATCGGAACCCTAGGAACAAAAATCTATCTATTCGATTATTTGAATCAATCAAAACTGTTTTGATTGACGTTTTGTCTATTCGGATACTATCTTAGACCTTCAACCTCGTTATGACAACTGGTTGATAGTCTATAAATGCTGCCTAATCTAACTGCTATGATTTCGCTAGATGATTACTTAAATCGTTAGCTGCGACCGTTGAGGGCTACTTTTATGCGCTTTCTTGCTCGGAAAGATCGGCGGAGTTTACCGATAGTTTCTGGGTGCGATCGCCCCGCCTGAAAGTCACCTTTAATAGCTCACCCACCTTCACCTGATCTACTCGATTCTGCAGCTGATCGGCTTGCTTTACACGCATTCCAGCCACTTCTGTAATCACATCGCCTCGCCGCAACCCGGCATCAGCCGCAGGCGTGTTTGGCAGTACACGCACGACTAGAACGCCATCAGTTTCAGGTAGCTCAATAGCGCTATTAGGGTCTTCATTGTTCATCTTAGCCATGTCTGGTGTGAGGGTTGCAATTTGCACGCCAAGATAAGGATGTGCAATGCGTTCGCCTCGTGAAAGGCTCGCCTGAATCGACTTAGCTTTATTGATAGGAATGGCAAAGCCAATGCCCATAGCATCGGCTCTAATAGCCGTGTTAATACCGATAACTTCACCCTGAGCGTTCAGTAGTGGTCCACCTGAGTTTCCAGGGTTGATCGCCGCGTCGGTTTGGATGAAGTCGATACGCTTGTTTGGAATGCCCACCGCCGTACTGGAGCGTTTGAGGGTACTGACGATACCGAGAGTGACAGTGTTGTCGAGGCCAAGGGGATTGCCGACTGCGATCGCCCAATCCCCGACAGACACATCATCCGAGTCTCCTAACTTAGAAACCGGCAGCGCTTCACCCGCCGTATTAATGCGAACCACTGCCAAATCTGTAATTTCATCAATGCCTTCTACATACCCTTCAAAGGACCGTCCGTCTTTGAGCTTCACCGTGACTTGATCGGTGCCATCGACAACGTGAGCATTTGTAAGGATATCGCCCTGCTCGCTGATGATGAAGCCAGAACCCTGGCCACGCAGCCGCTCTTCCTGTGGAATACTTTGAAAGCCACCCCGTCTGCCGCCGAAGGAATCGCGAAAAAACGGGTCGTCATAGAACAGGTCAGGCACGTTGCGGGTCACTGTTCGTTCTGTGTCGATGCGGACGACTGCGCTGCCTACTTCACGATCCGCGCTGGCCACAAAGCTTTCGGCAGCGAGCGTGGCAACAGCGGGCGACTGTGTTTGAGTCTGTGTGATTGTTGTGGATTCAGTGGGTGCTGTTACTGCTGGAGCGGCCTGTGCTTTTACAGGAAGGGTCCAAAGGCTATTGGTGAGGAGAAGGGCAATGGCCACAGAGGCAATGCGCTTAAAGAATAAGCCAATGGATGGCAGGCTGTGGATCAAATTCATAAGACTTCTCTCACCTTGGGACAGTCATCATCGAACAAAGCGTAGGACTTAGTAAGCCGGTTACGTAAAGCGCTATCAGCATGTCTATTATGACTACGCCGATAGCGGTTTCTTCTGCATTCATTTTGACAGTAGTTTCAAAATTGTGGAGTGTGGATGTACGGCGATAGAAGGTACGGGTTGCTCACCAGTGTTTTTTGCGGTTCTTGGGGCTGAGTGGGAGAGGGTTTTTGGTGTAGCGCTACTATGGTTGAGCTTTTGATCGATGCCTATGTTTCAAGGGCTCTAAAGGCTCCGCTCTATCTAAAGGCTCCGCTCTATGAGATTAGCGCTATGAAATTATCTGAGTACTGGCTATACAAATGCAAGCGACCTTTTGTTCTGTTTGGGCTGGGGCTTGTGATGTCGGGTGCGATCGCTGCCTGTAGCAGTAGCTTGCCAAATTCCTATGAGGCCAACGTAGCCGACCACCTGACGGCCAGTGGAGCTAAAATGTATGGCGCTTACTGGTGTCCGCACTGTGCCACGCAAAAGGACTACTTCGGCGGAGCCGTCAGCCGTATTCCTTACATAGAGTGTGACCCAGAAGGCATTAATAGTCAGGCAGCGCTATGCAGGGATATGGGCATAACGGCCTACCCTACCTGGATTATCGAAGGTGAATATTACTTGGGTGCTCAACCGCTTGCCAAGCTAGGGCGATTGTCTGGCTTTGAGGGTGCTATTGCAAAAGAAGGGGACGCTGAGCCCGCTGGTGAAGTGAGCCCGGCTTACTAGCTAACGCGGTAGATTATAAAGAAGTACCGTTTTTACGCAGGCTTAGGCTATGGCTCGTCCTGATCTCCTAAAAGAAGGCGACTCTTATACATTTCGTTCTTATTTTGAGATGCCTTACGAGACAGACGAAATCTTGTCAGCGTTTGATGTTTCGCTCGTTTCTAAGAAGTTGTCTTTGCCGAGAACAGAAGTTCCTAATGAGACAGTAGAATCGCTAAAAACGAGACTTGAAGCATTGTTGGGTGTTGTTGAGCTAGCAAGTGAAACGGCTCGTCGTGAAATTATGGTTTCGCCTGTGCTAACTCAAGTAGTCCTTTGGTCCGGTAGTCGATTGCGAATCGAATATCCATTAGTTATCAACGAGCAGCTAAAAGGCAAGCTTGATTATCTTGTGGAAGGTTCTCATCGGTTGTTAGTTATCGAAGCTAAAAACGACGATCTCTCGCGAGGCTTTACTCAACTATGTGTAGAACTCATTGCACTATCCCGAAGAGAATCGACTCAGAGTTTACTGTATGGCGCGGTGACGATTGGTAATATTTGGCTATTCGGCTGGCTAGACGCCTCTGCTCAAACCGTCTACAGAGATACCTCTCTATATAGTGTTCCTAATGATTTGCAAGATGTTATGGAAATTTTGATGGGAATCTTGTCTGCTGATCAGCTAGCGACAGCGTAGTCTACAAGCTGAAGAATTCTTTGCCTGAGGGTATTCATGCCTAAGTTATTCAATGTAGAAACGAAGACAGCCTGTGGATATTCTTCTTTGGCCAGCTCTAGGGCGTCAGTGTCGGCTTGATCGAGCTTGTTGAAGACGAGCAGGATGGGGCCGGGGGCGATAGGCATTTGGCCCAGTAGGCCCATGACGGAATGGATGTGATCTTGCCAGGCGTGGTGCGAGGCGTCGACGACGTGGATGAGGGCGTCGGCTTCGGTGACTTCCTCTAGGGTGGCGCGAAAGGCGTCCATTAGGGCAGGGGGTAAGTCTTGGATGAAGCCGACGGTGTCTGTGAGGACGAGGGATTTGGGCTCGTGGGTTTCGTCATCGTTGATGACGATGCGGCGAGTGGTGGGGTCTAGGGTGGCAAATAGCTGGTCGGCAGCGTAGACGTCGGCGTCGGTGAGGCGGTTTAGTAGGGTGGATTTGCCCGCGTTGGTGTAGCCGACGATGGCGATGGAGGGGACGGACTGGTGCTGGCGGCGCTGGCGAAGGCGGGCGCGGTGGGCCTGGAGTCCAGTGACTTCTTTTTGTAGGCGGGTGATGCGCTTTTGAATGGCGCGGCGTTCGGTTTCTAGCTTGGTTTCACCGGGGCCTCTGGTGCCGATGCCGCCGCCAAGACGTGACATGGCTTGGCCGCGACCGGTGAGGCGCGGTAGCTGGTATTCGAGCTGGGCGAGTTCTACTTGCAACTTACCTTCGCCGGATTTGGCGCGCTGCGCGAAGATGTCGAGGATGAGTTCGGTGCGGTCAACGACGCGGACGCCAATGTGTTTTTCTAGGTTGCGAATTTGGCCGGGGGACAGATCGCGGTTGAATACAATCAGGTTTGCGCCGAGGGTTTGTACCGCGAGGGCAGTTTCATCGACTTTACCGGCTCCGATGACGGTTTGGGGATGAGGTCGCGATCGCTTCTGCTTCATCACATCGAGCACATCACCACCGGCAGTCTCCACTAGGCGCTCAATTTCTGCGAGCCCATTCTTAAACGCGTGCTCTTCCATTTTGTCCGTCAGCAATCCCACCACCAGCACCCGGTCGTGATCACTATCAACCTGCTGCGCGACAAATTCTCGCCGAAACTCTTCCTCTAGACCTTCTGCCAGATCGAGAAAATCTTGTTCGTCGAGTTCGTCGAGGCTGAGGGGTTCGGAAACAGCCCAGCGTGCCTGCGGATCTGGAACGAGGTGAGAGAGGTAGGCTTCTTTGATGTATCCGGTTGCGCCACCGCCTTTGCGCTTGAAGCCCGCACCAGTGAGGGTCAGCAGAGTCATCGCGTCTAGCCGCTGAATGGCCATGGCTGTAAGGGTGCTGTGGCTGGGTGGCTCTAGCTTGAGCTGGGTGGCGATGCAGCGAATGCCACACAGACGCTCTGCGCCGTAACGGGGTAGCTCTAGTACTGGGATTTGCGGTTTGTGCGGGCTGCCAACACCAACGCGAATCACGTGGCCGCGCCGGTCGATGTAGGCACACACGGCCTGGTTAATATCGGTGCTGACGGCGGCGAGCCTTTGGGCAAATTCTGGCGTGGTGACCCGGTCGACGGGTAGCCGCTGATGGTAGATATTTTTTAGTGCCTTGAGCTGACTCGATTTGAGGCCCTTTAGCTCGCCGTAAATCTTCTCTATGGGAACGCTCCTTGATATTCAGTGAGGGATATTCAGTGAGGTGTCAGATACAGATGCTCTTTATTGTAAGGAGTGAGCTGAGGGTGAGGGTGCGATCGCTACCAAGCGTCACAAATTTTCGCGACATCATCCCAATCTTTGGCACCGCGTGGGTGACATGTCGTTGTATTCTCTATTCGGAATGCCTAAGCCGCTTGGCAAGGTTAGTGGACTGTCAAAGTCGGTTAACCGTCAACTAGTACAAAAAATAGTACAATTGGATTAGGCGAACTTGATTAGGCAAATAGCCCCCGTAAATCTTTAGTCTTCGTCTATCAGCGACCTCTAGAAATCTACAAAAGGTATGAAAGGCATAGCAGGGTAAAAGCTTATATTTGTCAACGTATCTTGGGTATTTGTGCTAGTCACCTTTTGATTGAGGCGCTATCATGGTGCCTTAATTTATACCTTGTGCTTCATCCCTCAGAAATTCCCGAGATTGGCCATTACTTTTTGGATGGCAATCACTCTCTATTCATTGAGTTTGAGATGAGTTTGAAATTTCTGAGCGGCGAAGCAAGGCATGGGCTCAATGTTGTTAACCCTTATAAATAGTCATGACTACTGAGATAAAGACAGAAAACGGTGCCTTCACCGACGATGTAAAAACAGACGTGAATACCTCGGCAGAAACCGTCAACTCTGATACTGTCGATACCATGGAGCAAGTCAAGAAAGTCACGGCTCAAGTCGTTGATAAGCTCGGTGATTTGGATAAGTACTTTGGTGAGTTCTTTCAAGAGTACAAGCGCCCTTTGATTGCGCTCGGCCTTTTCTTTGGCCTGTTTCTCTCAATCAAGCTCACGTTGGCAGTGCTCGAAGCTATCAACGATGTCCCAGTACTCGCACCCCTGTTTGAGTTGATTGGTTTGCTTTACAGCGGCTGGTTTGTCTACCGCTACTTACTCAAAGCATCTAATCGCAGTGAGCTAGCTAGCGAAATGAACGCCCTCAAAGATCAGGTTTTAGGTCGCGCTTCTCAGCTGTAAGTTTTAGTCATTAGGCTCGTTTGTGCCTCTGGATTCACCTTTTAGCTCAGCTAGTCTAAATCATTAAAAGCGCCGTTGCTTCCTTAGGGAGGGCAATGGCGCTTTTGTGTTGAGGGCCGATTGATTGAAGTCAATTGATTAACAACACGGGTAGAAACCGTACCCTTAACCTGCCTGTCGCCTGCTAAATGGCCTCCTATACTGGATGAAAAGAACATAGTTAATGCTTCGCTAGACCCAGGAAATATAAGATAAGCGAGCCTTCGGTTGTGAGAGGTTTGTACGAGAGGCGCAAATGGAAGAACTCAATAAAGACGTAATGCAGGCGGTAGAAGCCCTCAAGTACCGGGTGACGGTGGGCGATGTCGCGGCGCGTGCGGGTATCAATGTGGAGGTGGCGCAGCAAGGACTATTGGCGCTAGCTTCTGAAACGCAAGGCCACATGCAGGTGTCGGAAACAGGCGAGATTGCCTATGAATTTTCGCGCAGCTTTCGCTCGACTTTGCGCAATAAGTATTGGCAGATTCGGATGCAGGCCCTGCTGTCGAAAGTTTGGCAGGTGGCGTTTTACATTGTGCGAATTTCCTTTGGCATTATGCTGATGCTGTCGCTGCTGATAATTGCGATCGCAATCCTTGCCCTCTTCATCGCCATGAGCAGTCAGCAGGGTGGCAATAGTCGAGACGACCGACGCGGTGGTGGTTTCAGCTTCGGCTTTTCCCCGTTCAATATCTTTTACCTGTTTGACTTCAACTATGGCCGGGGTAGACGGCGATATCCTAACCAGCCCTCGCGTGGCTACAGAGGTAGGCCTACTACGAAACAAGGCGACAAGCTTCAGTTGTTAGAAGCGATATTTTCCTTTTTGTTTGGTGATGGTGATCCGAATGCGGATTTGGAAGAGCGGCGGTGGCAGACGATTGGCCGGGTGATTACGAATAATGGGGGTGCGATCGCCGCCGAACAAGTCGTTCCCTACCTCGATGAGCTTGGCGAAGGCTGGGACAAAGAATACGAAGACTATATGCTTCCTGTACTCAGCCGCTTCAACGGTCAGCCGGAAGTGAGCCCCACTGGCGACATGGTGTACTACTTCCCAGAGCTTCAAGTCTCTGCCTTGGAACGCTGGAAGTCTTCTGTAGGTGCTTATCTCAAGGAAGCAAAGCGCAAGTTTACAGCAGCGACCTCTGACCAAGTGATGCTCTCTATTGGTTTAGGCTCTGCAAATATTATCGGCGCTGTCGTGTTGCAAGGGATGCTGGAAAACGCATTAGCTCAGGGCATTGTGCTTCCAGCAGCAGCGGTATTTGCTCAGTCGATTTTGGGTGTGCTGATGTTCTATGGCATCTCCTTTTTGACCATTCCACTCGTGCGTTACTACTGGGTGCAGTGGCGCAACTCCAAAATTGAAAAACGCAACGACGAGCGAGCCGAAAGAGCCACTGCGCTAAACCGACTCGGTGCGGCCTTTCAGCAAAAGCTGGCCTTTGCTCAGCAGTTTGCCAGCCAGAAGGTGCTGAAAGAGTCAGACACTGTCTACAGCACTGATCAAGACTTGTCTGAGCAGGCGATAGAATCTGAAGAGTTTATGCGCCGTCTCAATGAGATCTGAACGAGCGAGATTTGAATGAGCTGTCATAATTAGCTACAGAAAGTGAGGTTATTACTGTGGTACAAACACCTCTCAAGCTGACTACGTTAGAGGCATTCTTACAGCAGCCTGAGACGAAGCCTGCTAGTGAGTACATGAGTCAACAAGTGAGTCAAAAGCCTATGCCTCAGGGAGAGCACAGCTTATTACAGGTTGGGCTGTGTAAGGCGATTGACCAAGCAGCGGCACCTGAGCGAATTGCCAAAGCCTTTTCAGAATTACGCTGTGTGTTTGGCGGTGCGGCTATTGTTCCAGATATTTCAGTCTTTCGTTGGCCGCGAATTCCGCGCACCTCATCAGGCCGCATTGCTAATCGATTTGAACAACATCCCGATTGGGCCATTGAGATTTTGTCACCAGACCAAGCTCAAACAAGACCTCTAGAAAAGCTACTACACTGCGTAGAGCATGGTACGGAGCTAGGTTGGTTACTGGACCCAGAAAACGACAGCATACTGACACTTTCATCCGAATCGCAGCTTAAGCTGTATCGAGGTAGTGAGCCGCTGCCTGTGATTGCGGGGATAGACTTGGCACTATCGGCTGAAGAGGTCTACGGCTGGCTGCGCTTGGATTAAACCGTGTTTCCCTTGTGAGCACTAGCGCCCAACGAAGTAGGTCTTTATGGGACGGTGCTTCACGTTAATGGGTCATATTTTGTGTGGCGGCAGATAATTAAGCTATCGAGTTTTTGAAAGCTAGCCCATGACTCAACAACTTCTGGATACTGAAGAATTTGAGGTCGTTAACGAGCTTGACACCAGCCATCTCGTTATTGAGGATGATGCACCTGTGGATGATCTTCAGTGAGTAAAGTAGGTTTCAACGGGTTGCTCTGCGGATGATTGCTTCGTTGGAAACCTAGAGGTTAGTTTTCTAGCAGGGCGATCGCAGTACTCTGATAGTAATGCTGCAAAATCTGCTCAAAGCTCCACCCTTGCTCAGCTAGGCTCCGCGCCCCCCACTGGCTCATTCCCACACCGTGGCCGAAGCCAGAGCCATTCACAATCACCTGGCTATCGGCAATCTCAATCTCAAACCTTGTGCTGCGAAGGCGAAGCTTCGACCGGACATCTCGCCCGCGCAGGGTTTCGGTGCCGTCGTCTCCAGCGAAGCTGATAGAGGCTACCCGGCCCCCTTCGGTCATTTGCGGTGTGCCAATGGTATGCACGGTGCCGATATCACCAATTTTGCTACTGAATTCTGAAAGACTAAACGTTTCCTGCCAGCTAAATACAGGAGAGTTTTGGTCGAAGTCTTCAACGCGACGGAGGTAGGGGACATCGCTGCTCCACACGTCGCTGGCATTTTCTGTGCCACCACCCGAGGACGAGTGGAAGATAGCTTCAATGACTTGGCCATTGTGGGTGACGACTTGGTCTTCGGTAGTATCGACGGCGGCGATGGTGTTGGGGTGCTCTTGGGCTAGGCCTTTATATACCTGGTGAGTGGTGGTGCCGCCGAGATCGAAGAGGGGGTTTCTGGAGCGCGATCGCTTATACAATGCGTAGGATCTTGCCGCGACTGCCTGCGACTGCAATGCTGCCTGTGGCCAGCTCGTTGGCATCTCACTGCCCACCACACTGTATAAATAGTCTTCCAAATCCACATAGTTCACGGCTACTAGCTCACCATCATCTACAGTGACCATCACCCGGCCGCGATACCATTTATCCCCAATCCACACAAAGCCACCGTCAGAAGGCTCTAGCCAAAAGGCACTAGATTCTGCCAGTGTATTGCCACCATTTGTCAGGTCTACTTCAAAGCTGTCGGCCTCTATCGTGATGCCCTGAAGTCCAGGCAGCTGATAGAGCGCATTGCCGCCGCCATCGCGAATGATGCCCATTGTGGAGCTACCAATGCTAATGGCATCATTCTCCTGTACGAGTCCCCCGCGCATTTCTACCGCTGCTTGGGCCGGTAGCATGAGCATCAGCCAGACCAGTAATCCCCCCATCCAGCGCAATCCGCCACTCAATCTTCGGTGAAGTGGCGAAGGTCGTTTTTGAGTCGCTTTACCGGTTGCCAGGCCAAAGAACCAGTTTTTGGCAAACGTATTCTGACTAGGCATGTTACTGGGCATTTGGCCAGAGCTGTGGCTAGTGTTCTGGACAACGTTGTGTGTGGAAGACGGAATGTAGGCAGTCATGGTAGGAGCGCTAATGAGTGGGCGGCATCTGACCTGATATCAAATTTCAGTATCAAGTTTCATTGAGCTATTTTCCAGCGTTCCCTAACCATCTCCAAAAGCTGCCCCTTTTCGCATAGGTTTAGTGGCAGTTTGTGGGTTGTCCCTTTGTATCCTCGGTCTAGCTACAGCAGACCCGCTACTTTATATAGTTCTTCTAGCCGAGCCAGAATTTTTTGTCCGTACTTTGGGTCGGCAGCCCATAGATTGCTGAGCTGACCGACTAAAGGGGCAACACCGCGCTTGACAAAATCAAACCGAGGGTCGACCTGTGGTCGAGCTAGAGGCTCTGTGCTGGCATAGGCTTTGAGATGCTGAATGTGTGCCCGCACGCCGATAGCGGCGCTCGAAAAAGTTGCCAGGTTTCCAGTGCCGTCAGCGAGTCCAGCAAAGTTGTTTTGTGAGGCGCTTACAGTCCCTGGAAACCGCAAAAAATCAGTTTCTACGCACATCTGACAGAAGGCAATGTCATAGTCGACGCCTTCAATAGTGGCTTCTTCCCGATAAATTTTGGGTAGGTCGGGGAAAAGGTTAAGCGCGTTCTCGTTTTCAGCTCGCAAGAATATCTTTAAGTGCAGCTCGGTGGTGCTGCCGTGGCTCATGATGAGATCAATAGTGCCAGGGCAGATGTTGAGCGCAGAAGCTGGGCGCAGCTGTAGCGTACGCGTATTGGCATCCCAGCCAACGGCAATGCTGAAGGGTTTGAGGTCTACAGCTTTTACGTACACTACGCCGCGATAACGCACTCGGCGGACAGCTTCGTCTTTGGTGAGGTCTACGCTGAGGCGGTCTGCTAGGTCGATTGGGATGTAAGCATTGCCACTAATGATGATGCCTTTTTCGGGATAGGCACCTCCGTTGATTTCGATATTGATGGTGGGGTAAGTGATTGCTGTGGTGGCTGGTGGCGTCGGGGCTGTGCCGGTGACAGCGCGGCTCCATGCGGCAAGACCGTTCGCTAGACCAATCGCAAAGTTGCGACGACGCTGGGTGAGTAGGGCAAAGTCCTGAGCGTTGGTGAGGTAGGCAATTTCTGCAACGAGGGCCGGGGGAACGGTTTGGCGGCAGAAAGCGAGTCTGCCGGTGCCCGCAGAAGTGTCAGCGCGGACGCCTCGGCTGGGGAGTTCGGGGACTTCTTTGAGGAGGGAGAGTAGGATGAGTTCGGCTTGGTCTCTGCGATCGCGATTATTCGCAATGTGATACACCGTCGCCCCGCGCGTCGCCTGGTTGGTAAATTCTTCGGCGTGAATCTCAATCGCCACCGCTCCAGCGCGAGTGCGAGCGTTAATCCAGTCGATGCTCTTGGCCAAGCTAAGGTCATCAGGTACAGAAAGGACGTCGTAACCACGCGATCGCAGCTCAGGCACCACCAAATCCCGCAGTGCAATCATCTCCTGGGCTTCTGTCGTCCCGCCCACCTGCGCGCCCGAATCGCGAACGCCATTTTCGATGCCACCGTGACCTGCCGAGATAAAAATCTGTGCCATTGAACGTCTCTCCTAGACCCACGGGCAGGATACCGTACTTTACGGGGTTATTTAGATAGGGGACGGGCCCTCTTCACGATTCGCTCACCTCACCCTGCTTAAACAAAAGCTGAATTCCCAGCGCTGCCAGTCCCAGCGCTGCCACGCCAAAAACACCTGCACCCAGCGCTGCCATCCCCGTAACGAGTGTTCGCACTGCCGCCGAAATATTCACCGCAATAGGATTGTCAGAAGTAATCGGCTTATTCGCAAAGCTAGTCGCAATAGAGACCGTCAGCTTATAGCCCAATAGTGAAAAACCCGCAGAAGTCATCGCTCCGGTAAAGCAGCGCAGCGGTGTGGCTGGTGTTTTATCGTTGGGGGCTGTAGATTTTTCCATGACTTTTTTGTAGGTTATCGTTCGCTGATGTAAAGAATGGGGACGTTTACGCCAGAACCCCTTCACTTCTAAAATAAGATGCCATCGAGCCGCTGATACGCCCCTCGCATTCAATCTTCAATAAGGACACGTCGCCTGTGGCTTCTTCTTCCCCCTTCAAACACAGAGCCCGCAGGCGATTTGGCCAACACTGGCTAAAAAGTGACCAAGTCCTCAACCAAATTGTGAGTGCTGGTGAGCTATCACCCGAAGACCTGGTACTAGAAATTGGCCCAGGGCAAGGCGCGTTGACCCAACGGCTGCTCGCCACAGCAGCCAAAGTTCTCGCAGTAGAGATCGATCGTGATCTGTGCTTGGCCCTTAGCGACCAGTTCATTGCCTTCATGGCCTCTGGTCAGTTCCGCCTGATAGAATCCGACTTTTTGCAGATTAACTTCGAGCAAGCGCTAGTCGACTTAGAGCTAAATCGACCTAATAAAGTGATTGCTAATATTCCGTATTACATCACCGCACCCATTTTAGAAAAGCTGCTGGGCACTCTGCGCGAACCCAACCCGCAGCCGTTCGACAGCATCGTATTGCTGGTGCAAAAAGAAATTAGCGATCGCCTTTGCGCCGTCCCTGGCACTAAAGCCTGCGGCGCCCTCACTATTCGTGCCCAGTACCTCGCCGAATGCGAAGAAATTTGCCCGGTTCCACCTAGCGCTTTCAAACCCGCCCCCAAGGTAGAATCCGCCGTCATCCGCTTGCGACCTAGGCCTTTCCCCGCACAGGCAAAAGACCCTGCTCGCCTCGCTCAAATCGTAAAGCTTGGCTTTTCCCAAAAGCGAAAAATGCTCCGCAACAATCTACAATCCATCGTCGAAAGAGAGTCGCTTGCCGCCGTTCTGGAAACCCTTTCCATCAATCCCCAAATTCGCGCGGAAGGTCTAGGCGTTGCCCAGTGGGTCGCCCTCAGTGATGCCCTTGGACCCATCAACAAAGACCAAAATGACAATGACCAAAAAGACCCAATAGAAAGTGACGAATAGAAGGACTTCCATGCTTACCCTGCTCTCCAACGCCAAAATCAATCTCTATCTAGAAATTGTCGGCAGCCGAACCGATGGCTTTCACGAACTCGTCATGGTGATGCAGAGTGTCGCACTGTGCGATCGCATCACTCTTAACCCCATTAGCGGCCCATCTATCACCATCAACTGCAATCATCCGCAGGTTCCTACAGACCATACCAATCTGGCTTACAAGGCCGTGACGCTGCTGCAAAAGCGTTTCCCCAACCGCACCAATCGCTGCGGCGGCATTGAAATCACTATCGACAAAAAGATTCCGGTAGGGGCCGGTCTTGCCGGTGGTTCCTCGACTGCGGCGGCGGTGCTTTTTGGCTTAGATATCCTTTGGAAGATGGGTTTGACTCGCCTAGAGCTGCAAGAGGTGAGTGCAGAGCTAGGGTCGGATATTCCGTTTTGTTTGGCGGGGGGATGTGCGATCGCCACAGGACGCGGTGAAGAAGTTGACGTACTGCCCAAAAGCCCTAAGCTTTTCGCTGTTCTTGCCAAGTACGAGAGTATTTCAGTCTCTACGCCCTGGGCTTACAAAACCTATCGCCAGCAGTTTGCCCACACGTATTTGCCGCTAGACGATAGGGCCACCTTGGCTGAGCGGCGTGCCCGTGTTCATTCCAGTGACATGCTCAAATCTATCGGTGCCCGCAATGCAACGGCCATTGGCACTCACCTGCACAACGATTTAGAAAAAGTCGTGCTGCCAGCGCATCCTAAGGTGACTCAGCTAAAGTCGTCGATGGCAGAAATTGCGCAGACCAACGGTGGAATTGGCACGATGATGTCTGGCTCTGGGCCAACGGTGTTTAGCCTGACCGAGACTTTAGAGGCGGCAGAGGCGGTGAAGCAAGAAGTGCGATCGCGCTTCAACGATCCAGATTTGAAAGTGTTTGTGGCTCCTTTTACCTCCCACGGAATCGTGACAAAAGCCTAGCCGCGTTACGTCCATCCCGCAGCGGTGTTCTTACCATGTGTATTACGAGTCGTCATCAGAAATTAAAGCACGACAAAATATTTGATATGATAAGAGATAGCACTATTCGATTTTTTTATGAAGCGACTTCCTTTTGACAGCCAGCAAGTAATGCGCCGCACCGAAGATCTCATCACTGCCGCTTCCAATCGTTACCGCATCACTGTTCAGGTTGCCAACCGCGCCCAGCGTCGCCGTTTTGAAGAATTCGACAGCCTCGATGAGTCAAAAATGAAGCCTGTGCTTCGCGCTATCGTTGAAATGTCTGATGAGCTGACTCAGCCCGAAATCATCGGCGAATAATTCACTAGCTGAAAACAGCTTGTAATCTGTAAAGCAAATCCTAGAGCGTAGTCATGAGCCCATCCCTAAAGCGTTACCGTTTGTTAGGGATGCAGGTGACTACGCTTTTTAGCTTGCTTATATTGCTGGGTGTTGCGCTTCAGTCGTTTCAGTCTGCGCTAGCTCAGCCAGCACCTATCCGCCGCTTCAGTCCGTCGACTATCTCAGCGCAGATTTATCAGCAGCTACCCGATTTCCCGCTAGAAAACCAATACATTAGCAGCGAAACCGGCAGCGTCGATCCTGACAATACGCTAGTCTCTCGCTTCGTTCGCTATCACGTCTACATTCAAAATCGACCGACCAACTTCCGACTTGATTGGAAGCTTACCCTTGCCGACTACCTCGGTGCCTTCGAGCGAATGTCATCCGAGCGCTATGCCGACTACGGCCTACGCGAAAACCCGCTGAATAACGACATTGCAGTCATCGAAGCGCTATCTCCTGAGCAGCGAAATACTTTCGTCAACACGCTGTATGAGACGTTTACTGCGCCCATCGAAGAGGCCGAACCTGCTGCCGAGGACTTCTCAGCTCCATGATGATGCGTCATGTAGTGTCGGGAGAGGGTTGGCGCTTAGGCTGGAGCCCAAATGCCGATCACTTCCGTGGCTTGGTTGCTGGGCAGTACTGGGCCATAGAACTCACCGCCGCTGAATTTCAAGACTTTTGCCGAGCAGCGCAAAAGCTGAAGGCAGAAATGACTGCTATGGCTAGTCTGCTGATGGATGAGGAGCGTATTACCTGCGAGCAGGAAACGGCGTCTATTTGGGTAGAAGCGGAAGGCATTCCTTCTCGCTACGGTCTGCGATTCATTTTGCTAGCGGGTAGAAAAGGTGAAGGGGCGTGGCCTGCTGCTGCTGCAGCTGAGCTGACGAGTGCGATCGCTCGGCCCCCGTTCTCTCAAATTTCTCAAATCTAACTTAGCCGTCAATCACTAAGTTTTTGAAGCGCTTATATAAATAAAACTGCCTAAAAACGGCTTAACAAGCCGATGGTTTGCTATTTTATCTGGGAGTTTAAGGTTAGTTGCACCGTATTATCTTGAAAGCCATCATGGCAAAGTGCGATCGCTTCAGCCATTAGCCACATTCAATCAAGGGAGCTGGGTTCACAGTGAAAGTAAAAGTCATCAGCGACACGCTGTTTAAGCTCAGCCCTAAAATGTCGAGTCAGCTGGCGAATTCTGAAAAAGTCTTTGTCAAAAATCGCACTGAGTTCGAGCTGATCTCCTACACAGAAGCTGAAAATAACCACACTCGCCTCGTTCTGGCAAACCAAACGCTGGGTGGCAATCAACGCATTTGTTATGCCTACAACCCTGACATTGAACTAGAGGCATCGCCTGTCAAGCTAACTGTCGTCAGCGATACCCTTTTCAAGCAGCGCCCTATCCTCTCTTCCCAGCTATCAAACGCAGATAAAGTCTTTGTCAAAAACGGCACCCAGTTTGATCTGAAGTCCTATCTGCCGGCTGGTGGTAATCACCTCAAAGTCGCCCTTGCTAACAAATTTCTGGGGCCGAACAATCTCAACACCTGGTATGCCTATCAGCCCGACGTGCGCGTCAGTGGCTCTACCGTCACTCTTAGAGTCGTCAGCGACACCCTCTTCAAACTCAAGCCTGTATTCTCCTATCAGCTCACCAGCTCAGAGAAAATCTTCGTTAAAAACGGCACAGAGTTTGAGCTAGCTGCCAACGAAAAAGCCACCGGTAACCACGTTCGAATTGTCCTTGCGAACACAGGACTAGGCGATCGCAGCGTCAAAGAATGGTACGCCTACGCGCCGGACATCGTCATCGAAGGAACCTCTTCCGACAACACACCCCACAAAGGCGACCCCTACGCCTCGCCACAGCCCGTTCCCGACCCAGAACCGACTACCCCAGTAACGCCCGCGCCGCCCGTTATCAAGCCGACGCCCGCACCAGAACCAGACCGACCCGCACCAACCGGACCCTTTCGTCTTCCAGGCTTTCGCAGTACCTTCTATCTATCAGAGCCCATTGTGCCAAACGGCAACTTCACCTGGGCCGAAGCGACCAAAAACGGCAGTCGTATTCCGGTGAGCCGCGATGTCACCTACGGCATTATCCGCATTGCCAGAGTGATGGAAGAAGTGCGCTCGCGTTTAGGCGATCGCCCCATCCGCGTCAACTCCAGGTATCGCGACCCCGTCTCCAATCGCGCGGTCGGCGGAGCCCTCTACTCCCGCCATCTATCCGGTGACGCCATCGACTTTGTCGTCATCGGCCTTCATGCCTACAGCGTCTACGACCGCCTCAACCCCTGGTGGGGCTCCCAAGGAGGCCTAGCCAGCTCCTCCATCTTCACACACATTGATGCACGTGGTTACTACGCTCGTTGGAGTTATGGCTACTAGTTCTACATAAGCACTTGAAAAGTCCTCAGGACGGTCTTCAGGAAAAGCTGTATAGTATACAAGTACTATTTATTTCCTGAGGATTATCCTATGGACAAACCTGTTAGCTTTGAATTTGTTGGACTTACTCCTGTGGTTGATCTGCTAGATCGCTATAAATTGGGAAGAAGCGTTATTTACAAGCGCCTAAAAGACCTCGGTATTAAGCCTAAGAAAATAAGTGTTCGTACCTATGTAAATGCAGAGCAATTGAAGTTATTAGATTCACTTCATGAATTTATTCAAGGAGGCGGTACAACTGCTGAGTTCCTCTTCCATAGAGGACAGAATCTTAATGGCGATACATAAACAGCTGAGAGCTACTTTGTTTCTCTATCGTCAAGACCCTTCTGATAGAAAATTGTGTGGTATATCTACATAAGGTTCCTGAGGATTGTCCGGGGGATAGTAGAAAATGAGTGAAGGAAATATTGATCGCATTCCGGTCAACCAGCTGAGTGATCGCTATAACCTGGCCAGAAGTGCTGTATATAAGCGCATGGCCGATCTCGGCATTGAACGGGAAAAAATAGGAAATAGGGCTTACGTTAGCGGACCACAAGTGGTTTTGCTCGATGAGCTTCACAGCTTTATCGGCGTTGGTGGTAACGTCGCAGAATTCATTGCCCGTAAAGGGTTGGACAAGCCCAAAAACCAGCAAAAAGACTCCTCAGGTCAGTCCTCAGGATTAGCTTTAGACCAGTCGGATATGGTGAAGCTGATAAGTGCGATCGCTGCTGAAATGGCCAATAATCTTCAGCCAGCGATCGCACCTCCTTCCGACCCACTCGCCTATTACGAATCTCTAGAAAAAGCTGCTAGCAACGGCTGGAAGCTTCGTACCTCCGAGCTTGCGAGTCTGCTACAGCTCAGCGCCAAAGAAATAGATAGCTACGGCCAAACCTTCTATGAAGCAGGTTTCGTCTTCAATCGTTCAGGCTACCGTTCGGGAGGCGAAACGGCTTGGCAGGTTACCAAAGGGTAGGCCAAAGTTATCTCCTGGGGTAGTATGTATGTATGCACAGGAAAAAAGCTGACATTTCTGCCAGCTTCTACATTCTTTTTAGTGTGCGTATCTGTTTAGTTATCAACTGACTTCCGCTGCAACGGAACCAATTGAATACATCTAGTGATGGTGGTGTCGGTGATGACGTCGGTAGTGAT
>ERZ1740052.278-NODE-278-length-17939-cov-5.320566_pt1 | contig 17939 bp, 19 predicted proteins | sample MGYA00581750_ERZ1740052 | MGnify/ENA primary metagenome ERZ1740052 (study PRJEB43018, sample SAMN04849743) | marine metagenome | isolation source: floating plastic debris | place: Pacific Ocean | collected 2008-08-30 | study: EMG produced TPA metagenomics assembly...
TTGGGGTAGTAGGGGTCGTGGGTTCAAATCCCGCCGCTCCGATCGGCAAAACATTTGCATAATCAAGACTTACGAGCGCAGACAGTGAATTGTCGGCGCTTGTCTTGTATTAGGAAATTTTTCCTTTGTAAGGTCAAGCGTAAATTGGCACTTGGGAAATAGCGCTTATGAAGGCGATAAAACTAGGAGCTGTAATTGATGAGCGCTATGAACTTCACTTGAAGGCAGGAAGGTTGGCTCAGTTGAAGTCATTGTAATGTTTGAGGAGGATGGCGATTCTTCAGAAAGTCTACAAAAATCGTTGGCTCCAACAACACAAGAGGTGCTGAAGTTCGGTCAGTTTAGAGCACTGATGCAGATTGCTGACAATTTCGACGTACCGCTACCACTACCCGATGCGTTTTGGCTAGGAGAAAGTTGACGCAGCTAATGCTAAATCCACGCATTTTTCTCTGGTTGAATGATCGACCAGAAAGTTAGAGCAAGGCGGCCATAGAAAGTTGCGCTAATCCGACGAACGAGCTTTTTCTCAATTTGGTGTCCTTGTGGGAAATCCAGATTAAGGGCCAGTTTGGCAAGCTATAGATGAGGGTGCCGTGGCAGACGGTGGTGCAGAAACAGCACGACGAGAATGGTCTGAAAATCTTATCGATCAGCGAATCTCATATTGAGCAATTGGGTTCATGTAGAGTTACATCATCGCGAGCCGTTTGATCGAATGCTAATTGCTCAAGCCCAGGTCGAGAAGATGAGTTTGAGCAGCGCAGATAGTGCGTTCAGTAGCTATGACGTGACAGTTATTTAGTAATAATTTTTAGCAAATAGAACGTTGGCAGGGTTTCAATCTATATTTTGCTATTAAGGCAATTCTATGAGAGAAATCTGAGCACTTGCAGGCGATGAGCGAGCCAGCCAATAACCAAAGTATCGAAATTAAAGAAAGCGCTGTTAGCAGTTCGTTGGTCCGAGCTTCGGCGATGGAGTAGGGCTCAAGAAAAAGGGCACTTTCGGTTTTGAGAAAAGTCTGGCTGTCGTCATTGGTATTGATCAGTATGTCAGCGGGCTTGCGCCATTGTGCTTATTAATCTCTAATGACCGCGTTTTCGCAAAGGCATAGAAGGCATAGTCATCTGCATACCAGCGTGCTAAATTCTCCTTGGCCTTGGTGGTCAACGATTTATCTAAAGGATGGCGGTTTTTATTCGCAGCTTTACTACTTAAGTCCGGTAGACTCGTTGCTTTGGGTAAGCCTAAGAGCTGCTTAAGGTTCTCAAAATCGCTCTCTAGGCTTTCCTGAAAGCCAATATAGAAAGCATCGCTTTCACGGGTTGTAAAGTATTCTGGTGAGCGAAACCAATCGGAGTAAAACGTATTGACATGCTCAATACTATTCATGGCCGATTCAGCCGCTAATCGAATCTCTGAATCCTCACAATACAGAGATTCGGCTAAATGATTAGCTGTTTCAAATCGTTTCAAGGCAGCGGTTTGCTCCACAATTTTGGAATGTTGCCAGTTATTGCGTCGGTGTGCTTTTTTATTGTTAAACGCACTGACAAATCGCTGTGCAGGTTCTCTCAAAAAAAAGAAAAATTTATCGCCCACAGGAATGTCGTCCAAGCGACAACTATGGCCTCTCAGATGAATACGATAGTGATCTGTCTCAGAGACTCCTTTGAGTGTTGCTTTTATAGCACTACCACCTGTTTTGGGAATGTGTAAAAAATTAACGATTTGGCCACCAAACAGTCTGTAGAGCCGTAGTTCTACTTTGCTGGCATTTATTCTTGCACGACGCTTTAGCAACTCTATCGTTGAAAGCTTTGATTTTTTTAGAGCGGTGAGCGTTCTATCTGTAAGTGTCATAGTAAATATTTCCGTCCAACCGACTATCTGAAAAACGACTAATTATTCTCTACAGGACTATAAAAGCACTGCTCATTAAGGGTCTTGAGTCAAATATGCCCATTTGACTTGGCTTATGTTGTGGCTAATTGGCTTATGATTGATGTACAACAGAGCTTATTCGTCTTCTAACACCTGAACTCTCGACTTTCTCTAAGCAACATCGTTGTTGGGGTGGTAAGGGGCGTGGGTTCAAATCCCGCCGCTCCGATGGCTAAGACATTTGCCACTAAAAGGGCGTTCCCTGAAAAGAGCGGCTTTTTCGATTGAAATAGGTTTTTGGATTTTCAACTCTACTGTTACGGTTTACTAGAGTTTATGCTCCTTGAAGGTAAAGAAACACTGGTGCGAGTTAGCTGAACGCTTTACGTGATCTATCTATAAGTAGATTGGGATGGGTAAGTGAGTGTTGTTCCTCACAGATTACTGAGCTGAGCAAGCGCAACTCTTATCACTCGTTATTCGTTGCAAATGGTCTATGCTTAGCCCTTTTCAATGTGTTTTAAGCTGTTTTGAGATGTTAAATCCTATTTTTAAATGTTTCGCGGCACGATTGCACTTCTCTCTCTCTACTATATATTGTGCGTACTTACACTGAAATGCTGCACAAGTAAGCAGTAAAAGTGGAGTGCTTCAATCATCATTCATTCGGAGAAAGGCATGGGACTCGAAGACCAATTGAAAAATGCTGTAGACACTGCTAAGGACAAAGTAGAAGACGTTGTAGGCAGCACTGGCGAAATCGGTGAGAACGTAAAAGATAAAGCGCAAGCCAAAATCGAGGAAGTCGCCTCTGAAGTAGAAGGTAAGGTCAGTGGGACAGTAGACAGCTTCAAGGACAAGCTTCCTGGCTAGATTTACGTGTCGTTCAATTGTTGAATTTGAGCGTCCAATATAGTCCATGCAAAGGTCTACCTAAGTTATTAGGTAGACCTTTTGTCTTCTCGATACAGCACCATTGGGTACAACCTCCTATGGCACAATATACGCAGTCCTAACAACTGTAGATTTAAGCCTGTGAGTATCGCCAAGCCACCCGCCCGTCGAGCTGTTTTCCCCTTCACTGCGGTAATCGGCCAAGAAGACATGAAGTTAGCGCTGATTTTGAATGTGATCGATCCTAAGATCGGTGGCGTTATGATCATGGGCGATCGCGGCACAGGAAAATCCACTACCATTCGCGCACTCGCTGACCTTCTCCCAGATATTCAGGTCACTGCCGACGACCCCTTTAACCGTGCCCCTGACAATCCCGACGTGATTGCCGAGCGAGAAGGTGCAGAGGTTCCGACTGCCGATAAGAAAGTGCCGATGGTTGACCTTCCTTTGGGTGCCACAGAAGACCGGGTCTGTGGGACAATCGATATTGAGAAAGCCCTAGCCGAAGGGGTTAAGGCCTTTGAGCCGGGTTTGCTAGCAAAGGCAAATCGAGGCCTGCTTTATGTCGATGAGGTCAACCTGCTAGACGACCACCTGGTAGACGTGCTGCTTGACTCCGCCGCTTCAGGGTGGAATACCGTTGAGCGCGAAGGTATTTCCATTCGTCACCCAGCGCAGTTTGTCCTTATTGGTTCTGGTAACCCTGAGGAAGGGGAATTGCGTCCTCAGCTGCTCGATCGCTTTGGAATGCATGCTGAAATTCGCACCGTACGAGACCCAGAGCTACGGGTGAAAATCGTAGAACAGCGTACCGAATTTGACCAAGATCCTGAAGGATTCTCTACTGATTGCAAAGCGGAGCAAGACGCGCTGCAAGAGAAAATTATTAGCGCTCAGCAGCGTTTGAGTAGTGTCACGCTCGACCCAGAGTTTCGGATCAAAATTTCTCAGGTGTGCTCTGAGCTAGATGTGGATGGTTTGCGGGGCGATATCGTAAGCAACCGTGCAGCTAAGGCTTTGGCTGCTTACGAAGGTCGCACAGAAGTCACCCTCGAAGACATCCAACGAGTCATCGCGCTTTGCTTGCGTCATCGTCTTCGCAAGGATCCCTTAGAGTCTATTGATTCTGGCTCCAAGGTCGAGAAGACGTTTGGCAGTGCCTTTGGTGTTGCGGTTTCCGACCTATCGGCAAATGGACGTCAGCCTGCTGGTGTACGGTAGCTCTTTTGCGTGCCCTGATTAGTTCTTTGTCTACAGTCCTATGGACCGTCCTGTGACAAAACGCATTCTTGGGATTGATCCTGGGCTCGCTATTTTGGGCTTTGGTGTCATTGAGTATGACCCTGCTGAGATGAGAGCCCTGTCTCCTCAAATCACGACCATCGACTATGGCGTTGTCAAAACGGCAGCAAAGACAGACACGGGCACGCGCCTGTGCACCACCTACGATGATTTGAATAGCGTAATTTATGAGTACAAGCCGGACTTGGTCTCTATCGAAAAGCTGTTCTCTTACAAGATGGGCAGCATCATTTTGGTAGCGCAGGCTAGGGGGGTCATTATGCTGGTACTGGCTCAGCGCAATTTGCCTTTTGTGGAGTTCACCCCAGCCCAAATTAAGCAGTCGATTACGGGGCACGGCAATGCCGATAAGGCCGATGTACAAGATGCGATCGCCCGTGAACTCAAGCTAGAGTCCATCCCTAAACCCGACGATGCTGCCGATGGCCTAGCCGTAGCCCTAACGGCCTGGTTCCGTATGGAATAGTCAATACAAAAGAAGTAGGTATAGAGAAGTCGTTGCCATGCCCAAATTTGCCACTTCTTTCGCCAAGGCCAAGGTTGATAAACTGATGCAGCCTGCCCTAATTCGAGTCATCGATAATATTCGTAAGCAGCTAGACCAGGTCGAGTGGAAAGGCAGCTACGAAGAAGAGCTGATTTGGCCAGAGGGCACCACACCTGAACAGCAGCAAGAATATGCCGCGCTGCAAAAGCTGCTCCATGGTGTTCCACCTGAGGAGCATGATCGTGTTGATGCGCTGATGTCTGCTCTGCCACAGCCCGCTCCGCTGTACACGCTACGGCTAGAGCACGCGGACAGCGGCGACCAAACAGTTGATATCTGGGCGCTTTGTTATCAAGTATGCGCCTTGACATACGATGCTGATAGCAAGGTTGAAAGCGAGCTTGAGATAGAAGCTGACGATAGCTTATTCGATGAGTTCGGCGAAGTCGACTGGCGCGAGCTCGATGACAAAACCAAATCTGTAGTAGAAGGCATCTTTGCTGCGCTGCCCGTGTGACAGCGCTTATCGAGAAAGCTGCACGGCGCTATCTATTTGATTAATAGCTATTGGTTTTTAAATATGATTACCTAAGACAGGTTTGTCTTTTGGTGAGTGCCATGCAGCTGATTGGAATGCTCGATTCTCCCTATGTTCGGCGAGTGGCGATTGTACTTCACTATCTCGACCTGGCTTTCGAGCACCTGCCCTTATCCGTCTTTCGCAACGTAGACGAATTCACTCGCATCAATCCACTGATAAAAGCACCGACGTTAGTCTGCGATAACGGCGAAGTTTTGATGGACTCCTCTTTATTTTTGGATTACATTTACCGACTGGCAGACGCTGAGAAGCGATTGATGCCAGCCGAGATGGCCGACTACCAGCGAGCCTTACGAATTATTGGCCTCAGCCTAAATGCCTGTGATAAAAGCGTTCAAATTGTCTACGAACGCGACTTACGGCCTGCACAGAAACAGCATCAGCCTTGGCGCGATCGCATTGAGGCCCAGCTCCTCGCCGCTTACGATCTTCTAGAGCCTTACGCCGCCAATACGGCAGACTGGCTAATCAACAACAACTTCACCGCCGCAGATATCACCCTCTGTGCCGCTTGGGCATTTACACAGCATGCCGTCGCCGATGTTGTAGTAGTAGATCGCTACCCAGCAATATCAAGGTTGTCGGCTCGTGCTGAGGCCCGCTCAGAATTCTTGGCTACTCCGCTTGAGCCTGACTGGCAGCAAAGATTGAACGCTATCAACAACGTATAAAGTCTGAGCAACATAGGCCCCACTGAGAAAAAATGAAAATCGACTTGAATATGGTTCCAGTAGAGTCAGGTACAACGTATACGACTGAGTTTCGTGCGGCTGTAGAAGGGCGATCTCGTCAACGAGTCGGCAATGCCGCTGGGCTCAAAAATTTTGGCGTCAATCTCACTACGCTTGCACCGGGAAGCCAATCGGCACTAAGGCACTGGCACGCTGCGCAAGATGAGTTTGTTTATGTCGTGTGTGGCGAGCTGGTATTAATTACCGATGCTGGTGAGCAGACTTTAAGCGCTGGTGACATGGCTGGATTCGCAGCCGGTGTGGCTAATGGGCATCACCTCGTGAACCGTACGAGTGAGCCTGCTACGTATTTAGAAATAGGCGATCGCACAAGCCCTGACCGAGCCGACTATCCCGATGCCGACCTCATCTGTGTCCCTACTGATGATGGCCATAGGCAGTTTGTTCACAAGGATGGTCGCCTTTATTGATGTACTGAAATGACGTCATCGAGCCGGTGATGTAACAGGATTCTTAAGGTCAGTGAGAATTACGAAAAACTACGCTGCACAAACGTTATTCGCGAGTGTTTTACTGGCGGTGCACGTGATAAATATCACATCTACTACAGACCTGGGACTGATTGTGGAAGCTGCGCCTGTGAGTAAAAAGTTACTTCACCCCGTGCGCTCAGAATTTGATGTGAAACATTCTAAACACCTGAATTCAAGATGTGTACTCTACCGCTTGCAGTTCTCTTTGAATGATATGCAGGTGCTTTCTGAGAAAGTTTTTGAAAAAACGTACGGACGAAAGCATTAATACGAGTATATTTTTATACCACATTAGAAATAGCCTACTGAGGTGGCTATTCGTGGGCGTATCTTTCAGCTGATTTTTCAGTTCTCAAGATTCTCACCACACAACCATAGGGACTTCAAGATGAGAAAAATTCATATCCTTGGCGCACTTTTAATGCTGACTGCTTGGTCTAGCACTTACACAGCTGCTGGGCCTTCAACTGCGGGTCGCTTTCAAGTGGGTAGTGCTGCTAATGCAGATGTCCGCTGGACGCCAAATCCAGATCGAGGTAGGGCTTCTACCACGATGTCTGGAGGCCGCAGGGGAACGCCCTTTGCTGCTTGCGCACTAGATGACGACCGCCCAGATCCGGCTATTACGCTATTAGTTCCCGATGGCGGTGTTAATCTCACGACCGAAGCGCATCCCACGCTCTCTTGGTACATCGAAAGCGAAGGCTCTGTCGATATGGAGTTTTCACTCTCTCATCCTGACCACGCGAACGCTGTGTACGAAAAGCAAGTTCAGTCGGAGACTGGCCTAGTAGAAGTTACCCTCCCCGACTCGATCGCGCTAGAAGTCGGCACGCCTTATCGTTGGACGGTCTTTGTCCACTGTGAAGGCGGTGAATACACCATTCATGCGCGCAGTTTTGTAGAGCGCCTTCCGGCTGGTGATGTTCGTGCTGCTGAAACCATGTCTTCCATAGAGCGTGCGCGTACCTACGCAGCTCAAGGCATTTGGTATGACGCGCTAAATACGTTGGTGGCGTTCTATCGTCAGGATGGCGAAATGGCCACACTTCTGGAGATTCGCGACCTATTACGTCAGGCGGAAGCAGAAGTTCCGTTAGAGATAGCTCTAGCGACAGAGTCCTAGATCTGTCTTTGGTTTACATGAGCCGATCATTGGCTGAGTGGGCTTACTAAAACAGTAGGCGCAAGGCACCCCGTGTAGTTGCAAGCGCGGGGTGCTTTGTGTTGAAGACCTCATAGTTTTGGTCGTTTGGTCTGGGTGGTTTTTTGCCGTTGACTGTTGACGAAGTGCAGTAGGGACAGAGTTTTAAGTGGTGGATCAGCCTCGAAAGTCGTCTGCCATAGAACGGACATATGTCCTGGGCGGCTTGTGGCGACGGGTAGTCAATCAAAAATATGTGACTCCTCTGCTAGGTGTTCTCGCAACAGGGGGAGTCTTAGCTTTACGTGGGCTAGGTGCGTTTCAGGTATGGGAGCTACAAAGCTTCGATTTTATGATGAACCATCGTTTGGCAGAGTCGGCTGACGATCGGGTTGTGATTATTGGTATCGATGAGACTGACATCGAGCAGTCGCAAAATGCAGCGGTGTCAGATTCGATGCTGGCAGATGTCCTCCAGGTGGTTAATGCGCAGAACCCAACTGTGATTGGCTTAGACTTTTTCCGCAATGTTCCTCGCGATGAAGGCTACGAGCGGTTGCAGGATATTTTTCAAGAGACGCCCAACATCATTGGCATTGAGAAAGTAATTGATGATGCTGCGCTAGCGGCTGTATCTGGAAATTCTGTCTTGGTCCAAAATCATCAGGTAGCAGCCAGCGATCTGATGATCGATGTAGATGGACGAGTACGGCGGGGTTTTTTGTTTCCGAGTGCGGTGGGCGATCGCGTTTTAGAAGGCCTGGCTGTTCGAGTGGCCTTGGAGTACCTAGCGAGTCTCGATGTTTATCCTGCCTCCAGCCCCGACGACCCTGATGTTTTACAGCTAGGCTATGCCCGCTTGCCTCCCTTCGAGAAAAATTCTGGCGGCTACAGCAACGCTGATGCGGGTGGCTACCAGATTGTGATGAACTGGCGCTCAAACCTTGAATTTCAAACGTTCAGTGCATACGATGCGATTGAAGGACGAATTCCACCGGGTACGCTGCAAGACAAAATTGTGCTCATTGGTGGAATGCAGTCAGGCGATGCCGATGTTTTCTTTACACCCTACAGTCGACAAAAGGACGTCGTTGGGCTGGTGCCTAGTCACGGTATTGAGATTCATGCGAGCCTTACCAGCGAGATCATTAGCGCGGCTTTTGGCCAGCGCCCCCCTCTCAAAATACTTCCTACCTATACCGAGGCAGTCTTAATTACGCTTTGCGCTTGGTTAGGAATAGGCCTCTATAGCTTGGGCCGTAACGACTTTCGCCGATTGCAGTTCTACAGCTTGTGTTTGGTAGGCAATATTGGCCTTTGTTATTTGGCCCTAGTGCTCGGCGGCTGGTGGTTGCCGGTTGTCCCTATGTGTGTGGCGCTCATAGCTGCGCCGCTAGTCACCCGTCTGCATAAACTCAATCGTCTGCAAACGCTTTCCGAAATTGATGAGCTCACTCAGCTAGCCAATCGCCGTAGTTTTCAGGATCACCTGGCCGCAGAATGGCAGCGTGCAATGCGATCGCACACCCAACTCTCGCTCATCCTCTGCGACGTAGACTTTTTCAAGCTTTACAACGACACCTATGGCCACCCACTTGGCGACGAGTGTCTGCGTCAAGTCTCCCATGCCATTGGTCAAGCGGTGCGTCGCCCCGATGATTTGGCCGCTCGCTATGGTGGTGAAGAATTCGTCATTCTTCTGCCCAATACGGACTCGGAAGGTGCGCAGCAAATCGCTAAAGATGCTGCTAATAACGTCCGCGCCCTGGCGCTAGAGCATACAGCTTCCAAGGTTTCTCCCTATGTCAGCATTAGCCTAGGCGTCACTACTATTAGTCCCAAAGAGGGCATTGCTGTGAGTACGCTGGTTGATACTGCTGATCTAGGACTTTATGAAGCCAAGCGTCGGGGCCGTAATCAAATGGTGCTGCGTTTACCCTGGGCAGTCGGCTGAGCGCCTTGATGTTTGTTTTGTAATTGTCTGTTTTGCTAGCCGTTTATTTTGTCGGCTGCCTGTCTTGTCGGTGCGTATTGCGATAGTTCACCCGTGCGCCAGCCCACTGTAGCTTGTTGCGCAAGGTTCGATAATACGAGTGATCTTCGCTCAGGATAATGAACTTAGCCAAGTGGCTAGCCATGCGAATATCCACCCGCTGACCGGGCCAAATCGTGGTGCCGAATACACCATCGGTCCACAGCTTTGTATTGCCTTCAGGATCCACCAGCGGCCACACGCTGACTGTGCTTCCCGGTGGCAGCACAATCGGCCGACTCGACAGGCTCATTGGGCAAATAGGGGTAACAATTAGCGCATGCATTCCCGGATGCACAATGGGGCCATTGGCCGAGACCGTATAGCCGGTTGAGCCAGTGGGTGTGCTGATGAGCAGACCATCGCCCTGATATTGGTCGACTACTTCTCCATCTATTTCCACTTCCAACGTGGAGGTGATCATACGGTTTGGTGAGGCTGGTTTTACGCACATTTCGTTGAGCGCGTAGTAGCGATCGCTCACCGGCTCGATATTGTACGATTCGCCCTTATGTGTTCTTGCTTGCAGCATCATCCGCAGCTGCACGGCATATTTATCGCCCAGTAGCCGTTCCCACACCTTTTCCCAGTCGCCAATGACTTCAGCCGACTCCGCCAAAAAGCCGAGATGACCCCCCCCGTTCACAGCCAAAATTGGAAAATAATACCTCGCCAAATGACGCGCAGCAGCAAACGAAGTACCGTCTCCACCCAGCACCACTGCCAAATCAATCGGCTCGTGCACAGATTCCAAAAACACCTGATATGGATTGTCTTTGGCTCCGCTTGGGCCCATTAGCACCCTAGCGCCGTGAGATTCTAGCTGCCGAGCGCATTTATCAGCGCAGCTCTTGCTGAGCTGATTGCCTGCCTTATAAACAATGATGACCTGCTTGAGCTGCACAGCGTTTTCCTACTTAAATTTCTATGTCATTGAATATATATAAACAAAAACCTCAAGGTTGGGGTGACCTCAAGGTTGAGTGTTTTAGTCTTTACAGTTATCAAGACCGTTTGATATTGACTTCTGTTGGTCAGCTGTGCAAATTGAAAGAAAAAAGTACCCTACCATTTCAGTAGGTTGAACTGTTCCATATCGACCGTGTCACGGTTGCGATAGATAGACAAAACAATCGCTAGCCCAACAGCCGACTCAGCGGCTGCAATTGTAATGACGAAGACCGAAAACACCTGCCCTCTGATGTTGACTGGGTCTAAATAGTTGGAAAATCCCATTAGATTGAGATTTACTGCGTTCAGCATTAGCTCAATCGACATCAGTACGCGGATAACGTTACGGCTAGAGACCAACCCGTATATGCCAATGCAGAATAGAGCGGCGGCTAAGATTAAAAAGTATTCGAGTTGCATAGAGATATTAATTGGTTGGAAGCTTAAGGAAAAGGCTGAGTATTTAAGAGGTCCGCTTTATAGGCTGTCGTCCCTACTGCCAGCAGCCACTAGCTCACGAGGTTTCTCCGGCAGCGTCAAAGCTTCTTCTGTAGGAATAGCCGTATCTGGAACATACTCGCGACGCGCCAAGATAATCGCACCTACTAGCGCAATCAGCAAAAGCACTGAAGCTAGCTCAAAAGGTAGCAAGTAGTCACTAAAGAAGTGCTGCCCGATAACTTCAATCGCCTTGTCACCCGCAGCAGGCAAACCAGAAATTTCCCAGGGGTGAGAGACAACCATTGTTGTCAGCAGTCCAAAAAGCCCAGCGCAGACTGCGCCAGTCGCTACCTTACTTACCCAGGAATTTTTGACCGCAACAAAGTCTTCGTCCTTATTTACAAGCATGATTCCAAACAGAATCAAAACGTTCACCGCGCCCACATAGATGAGTACCTGCGCAGCTGCAACGAAGCCAGCATTCAGCAAAATATACAGGCCCGAGATGCTAATGAATACAAGCGCTAGTAAAAATGCCGAGTAAACGATATTTGAGAGCAGAACAACGCCTAAAGCACCCACCAGCATAATGAGCCCCAGAAGGCCAAATGAGACGATCTGTACGCCTTCCGCCAAATTCAAAGCTGCCAATACCAAAACGATTTTCTCCTCTATTTCATTGAGCTATTTTACTGGATCGTGCTCAGTATCGTTCTCTTATTTACTGGCCTCTTCGACCGCTTCAGCGGGTGCCTTTTTAGCAGCTTCGGCTTCCAGCTCAGCCAAAATATCCTTGGGTAAGCGACCAGCCCTTTGAGTGCCCTTTGGTAAGTCGTGAGGGTCCATAGCCCCTTTTGGCAGATAGGCAAATTCACGCATCGGTGGCACCATCGGGTCTTCAGTGACTTTATAAGGTAGGCGGCCAAGCGCAACGTTGTCGTAGTTGAGGTTGTGGCGATCGTAAGAAGCCAGCTCATATTCTTCTGTCATCGAGAGGCAGTTGGTAGGGCAATATTCCACGCAGTTGCCGCAGAAAATGCACACGCCAAAGTCAATACTGTAGTGGTTCAGCGTTTTCTTTTTGGTTTCCCGATTGAATTCCCAGTCGACTACCGGCAGGTTGATAGGGCAAACCCTCACACACACCTCGCAGGCAATGCACTTATCAAATTCAAAGTGAATCCGACCGCGATAGCGTTCCGACGGAATGACTTTTTCGTAGGGGTACTGCACCGTCACGGGGCGGCGTTTCATGTGGTCGAAGGTGACCGATAGACCCTGGCCGATAAATTTTGCTGCCTGAGCCGTTTCTTTGGCATAGTCACCGACTTGTTTTAGAAAGTTCAACATGGCGCGAGGTCTATATAAATAAAACGATTACGTGTTTTTGAAGCAGTGTAAGCAACAGAAAGCTGTACTAGCCCCCAAATGCAAACGGAAATACTAGCTTGAGTCCGGCAGTGACCAGTAGATTTACCAGGGCAATGGGCAGTAAAAACTTCCAACCTAGGTCAAGCAACTGATCGATCCTAACGCGGGGAACTGTCCAGCGTAGCAAGATGGTCAGGAATACTAGTAAGTATGCCTTCAGCATCGTCATCACAATGCCTAAAGAGGCCGTAATAATTTGTACCCAAGGCGCTGTTTCACTAATGCCTAGGAGCCCAGTAATCATTTCAACCGGGATCGGAAAGCTCCAGCCGCCTAGGTACAGTACCGACACGATCAACGCAGAGAGCATGAGGTTGTCATAGGAACCGACGTAGAACAAGCCGAACTTCATTCCCGTATACTCAGTTTGGTATCCGGCGACTAGCTCTTCCTCCGCTTCTGGCAAGTCGAAAGGAAGGCGCTCACATTCTGCCAGAGCGGAGATCCAAAAGATGACAAATCCAACGGGCTGTCGCCAAATGTTCCAGCCTAAGATGCCGTACTGGGACTGCTGATTAACAATGTCGACTGTGCTAAGGCCGTTGCTCATCATGACGACGGCCAGTACTGCTAGGGCGAGTGGTACTTCGTAGCTAATAGATTGGGCAGCGGCGCGGAGTCCACCTAGCAACGAATACTTATTGTTGGAGGAATAGCCCGCCATCAGTAGGCCAATGGGCGTGATGCTAGAAAGGGCAATCCATAGAAAAATGCCAATGCCAAGGTCAGTAATGACCAAGTTCTGGCCGAATGGCACAATTAAAAAGGATAGAAAGACCGGAATCACCACAATCGCTGGACCAATCACAAACAGCCAGGGGTCTGCTTTTGCGGGTGTGATATCAGCTTTGAAGATGAGCTTGATGCCATCTGCGACGGCTTGCAATGCGCCTAGCGGACCGACATATTCTGGGCCGATTCTCTGCTGCGCAGCTGCAGAAATCTTTCGCTCTAGCCAAACGCAAATGAAGATACTGACAGTGGCGACAATCAGCATGAGGAGCATTGGCAGCGGTATCCAAACGGTCTTGGCGGCCCCTGCGGGTAGGCCCAAATCAGTCAGGGCTCGAACGAACGTTCCTTGGAGGTCAATCCCTGGAGTTATGCTGCCTGGAGTCATGCTTTTAAAGGTTGCCAGCGGCGATTGTCTACATTTCTTAAACAGATTCTAGCGCTTAATCAACCGCCGCAGGTTAATCATGAGGCTTAAATTGCGCTCGCAAAATCTATATATAAAATTGAGAACCAATAAAAACCCCCACATGCATAACTGCCGGGGGGGCTGGAGTTCCTGAAAATCGTCACTGGATATATAGTCGTAGCAGATTGTTAGTTTGCAAAGGGGGGTAGGGCCCTTCACCTCTGTATAGGAACTGTGAAGCGCTACTTCTCCCATAGCTGTGGACGCTTATCAATCGGCGTGTAGGGCTGTCCGTGCTGTCCTTCATAAATCTGCGTAGGCCGAAAAATTCTGTTTTTACCGATTTGCTCTTTCCAGTGAGCGAGCCAACCAGCTACGCGAGCGATCGCAAATATTGGCGTAAACAAATCGGTCGGTATGCCCAGCTTGCGATAAACCAGCCCAGAGTAAAAGTCCACATTGGGATAGACACCCTTGTGTCCCAGCTTTTCTTCAACCACGATCTCCAGCTCTAGGGCGATGTCGTAGTAGTCATCACGGCCTGCTTTCGCAAACAGCTGCTCAGCTAACCCCTGTAAAATGACGGCTCTGGGATCTTTGACCTTGTACACACGGTGGCCAAAGCCCATGATTTTTTCTTTATTGGCAATGCGATCGCTAATATAGGGCCGCACGTTATCTACCGAGCCAATCTCCTGAAGCATGGAAATCACCTCTTCATTGGCCCCGCCATGCAGAGGCCCCGCCAAAGTTCCCACGGCAGAGGCGATCACCGCGTAAGGATCAGTCAGTGTAGACGCTGTGACCATCGCCGAGAACGTCGAGGCATTGATAGTGTGCTCAGCGTGAAGGCAGAGGCAAATATCAAAAATGCGAGCCGCGAGGGGGTCTGGCTCCTGCTCATTGAGCATGTACAGAAAATTAGCCGCATAGCCCAAATCATCTCGGGGCTGCACCGGGTCATTTCCCTTCCGCATCATTTTGAAAGCGGCCACCATGGTTGGGATTTTGGCCAGCAGCCTCACCACCGCGTTCTGTACGTAGGCCGGATCTTCCAACTCTCGGCGCGAATGAAAGAGTCCGAGTGCCGCTGCGCAAGCTTGCAGCGCGTCCATGGGGTGTCCACTTTCAGGAAAGCACTTCATCATGTCGCGAATGCGATACTTGAGGCGGCGATGGTACTGCACCTCATGCTCAAAAGCTTTTAGCTCTAGACTCGTTGGACACCCGCCCCAGATCAAAAGATAGGAACGATAGAGAAAGCTACTGCTGCGAGAAATATCGTCAATGCGAATCCCGCGATACTCCAAGATGCCGTTTTGACCGTCGACATAGCTAATGCTCGACTGCGTGGCCGGTATCCCTTCTAAACCTGGCCGATATTCGCACGTCGTCATGTCGCCTTCCTTCCTATCGTCAATGCAAACTATTCTGCTACCTAAGATAGACCAGATCGAGATGCTGCCCAAATTCAGACGGTTCAGTCAGTCGCTCAATCTGTGTTGAGCACACCGTTTTCAGGATCTACTAGCCGCTGAAGTTTTTGTTTGATTTGTTTATCAAAAACTTCCCACTTTTGCCGATTGTAGTCGCTGTTCTCGTAGTAGCCGGAGAGGAATCCGATGGGGATTTCAAAGCCGCCTGCCATCGATCTGCCGCCGCCAAAAAATCGACCGTGGCTATCTTGTCCAAGGGCTTCTTTAATGAATTCGTCGGGGGCAAGGGTGATTTTGTTTGTTCTCAGTGAGCCGACGACAACTTCTTTACCTTCATCTTCATCGTGCACAATGCCATACACCACAGCGGTATGCACATTCTCCTCAGTGACCAAAAAGTCCGCTGCCTGCGGAATCGCGTCGCGATCTTCGTAGCGTAAGTAGCCAACCCCTGCAATCGAGACACTGTTTTGCATTTGCCGATTACGCAGCGATCGCTCAATCACATCCATCACCCGCCGCGACCGAGAAGCCTGCAATACCGCGCTTAATAGCTGAGCATCGTAATACTGGCTCAAGAACGCCGCCGCCAAAAAATCGGGCTCAGAGGCCTGCATTAGATGGCTGGTATCTGATCGCAGTCCGTGCATCAGGGCTGTTGCGCACTTCACGTGGTGACTGTTGCTGCGATCGAGCTGAATGAGTCCGGCTTGCAGGTATTGCGTCATCATCGTGGCCGTCGCATGTATCTCAGGGCGAATATCTGCCATTTCAGCATCTAGCTTGCCTTGAATCGCGTGATGATCAATCACCAAAATCAGCGGCAGCTCAGCTTCCTTGACCTTCTCGGTCAAATGACTGGTTGTCCCTTGGGTGTCAATCAAGACATACCCCTGATACTGCGTTAGGTCGGGGGCATCTTTAGGAGCGGTTGGCCATCGCTTTGCAGGCAGGTTTGTCAGTTTCACTAGGGCAATATTTTCTTGATGGCTCAAGGTGCCCGAATAAAAAATATCGCACTGAATATTGTAAGCGCCTGCAATCAGCCGATAGGCCCAAGCTGCTGAAAGCGCATCTGGATCAGGAAAATCCTGTAGCAAAACCAGCTGCTGAGTGCCACTATGCTTTTTAAGCAGCTTTTCCAAAGCCTCTGCTGGTCGGCTCTCAAAGCCCGCTGCCCGGCGGAGCGTAGCAGCTTGGTCTGCTAAAGCGTGATTGGCCAAGGCTAAATCTCCTTTATTCTCTTTTGGTGTGGATTTCGACGTTCTTGGTTTTCGTCTTTTACGATTTGACGACGGTTTCAAAGGTCGCGTAGAGGGTTGTTTTTTATCTAGCTTGTTTTCACTGACCAAATTTTCAGGTGCCAAAACGAATGCAAAAAAAGTAATGGATGTAGAGTGCGACTCAAGGCTATCTAGAACTGGGGATGCCCAGAACTAGAGTTGCCAGCTGGCTCAGCTAAGTAAACTAGCCGAATTCAGCAGCTACACGGTTAACAGGCCGTTAACAGTCTTTTTAGTTTGCTAGTTGAGACCAATCACGTACAGTCGCCTCTCCTGATGAACGCCACCGCGTACATGCCTCGAGATTTCAAAGTATAGGCTGCTGTGGGGTTTGCGTGGTTGATTCGCGAGGGGCATTTCAGCTTCTTTCGGTGTGCGGCTGCCCTTCTTGACATTGCAGCGGACGCAGGCGCTGACGATGTTCTCCCAGCTGTCTCCACCACCTCGCGACCTAGGGATGACATGGTCTAGGGTCAGGCTCTCGCCAGAGTGTCCGCAATACTGGCAGGTGTTGTTGTCTCTGTGGAGAAGATTTCGGCGAGTCAGGGGGATCTCTCGGTATGGAATGCGGACATAGTGCCGCAACCGAATGACCGTTGGTAGTGGAAAGTCGGGGTAAATCTGTTGCTCTCGCTGTTCTATTTGCTCAGCTTTTCCTTTGATGATGAGCACAACCGCACGCCGCCAGCTCGTGATGTTAAGCGGCTCATAGGAGGCATTTAAAACGAGAACCTTACTCATACTATAGTGCCGAGATTCTGTCTAGATACTAGCACAGCTGTACTTTCACAGGTTATGTGGGCTGCTAGGCTATCTGTAAAGAGCCGTTCAAAGATCTGTTCGATTTCTAGATGCTGTGAGGTACGCATGCTCAGCTGGGATAAAACACCTGCGCTTTCTCAGATGCAGTGCGCTAGAGCTTGGGTCGAAATCGACCTAACGGCGCTAGCCAACAATATCAAATCGCTCAAAGCCTTACTGCCGGAAAAGACAGATTTGATGTCTGTCGTGAAAGCCGATGCCTACGGCCACGGTGCGATCACGGTCGCTCAGGTCGCTTTGGCCTCGGGGGCAACCTGGCTGGGTGTCGCGACGGTTCCAGAAGGGATTGAGCTTCGCCAAGCTGGTATCGATGCGCCAATTTTGGTGATGGGCGCAGTCAATGATCCGGTGGAAGTGGGTGCGATCGCTCGCTGGCACTTGCAGCCTACTATCGTCAATCCAAAACAGGCCCTAGTCTTTTCCGAAACCTTGGTCTCACTGGCACCTGCCGACTGGGATGGCATGGGCATTTCGGTGCACCTGAAGCTTGATACCGGAATGTCTAGACTGGGCTTTAGCTGGCGACAGGCTGTAGAACTGGCTCGTTTTGTACAGCAGTTACCTCATCTAGACGCGGTGGGTGTCTACTCTCACTTAGCTACAGCAGACAGCCCAGATCCGACAACGATGCGATTGCAGCACGTGCGGTTTGAACAGGCGATCGCAGATCTCAAACAGGCCACCCTTCTCCCGCCGAAGCTGCACCTAGCTAACTCTGCTGCCACCCTGTCCAGCCCAGACCTGCACTACGACATGGTAAGAGTAGGCCTCTCCACTTATGGCTTATACCCTGCGCCCCATCTAGAATCAGCCGTCAGCCTCACACCTGTTTTGTCGGTGAAGTCCAAAATCACCCATG
>ERZ1740052.283-NODE-283-length-17865-cov-6.988658_pt1 | contig 17865 bp, 23 predicted proteins | sample MGYA00581750_ERZ1740052 | MGnify/ENA primary metagenome ERZ1740052 (study PRJEB43018, sample SAMN04849743) | marine metagenome | isolation source: floating plastic debris | place: Pacific Ocean | collected 2008-08-30 | study: EMG produced TPA metagenomics assembly...
ATTATGTTTTTAAGACAAGGAAAGTATATCAATATGATCTGAATAATACTATAACAGGTTATGTTTATGAAGAAAGATAAGTTTTAGGTATTATGATTTACACAAAGAAAAAGTTATTTGAAAAATACTACTATTTACCAGATAGTGAAATGCGAGTAACTATAAATGAAATTATTGCTAAAAGTAGAAATTTACCTGTAGCAGTAGCTAAGTTTAAAAAACATCTTCGCCCGAATGAGGTGCGAAGATTTTTAGAAGCTTATGATTTAAATTGAAATTTTAATCTTGGTTATATAAAAATATTTATTCATGCTTTAATAAAGCTATACAATTTTCAAGTATATCTTCATTATCTATAATTATTACACTTAATTTAATACGAACTCGAGTCATTATTTGTAGAAGCATTTTAGTTGGATGATAATAAGGTTTTGATTTGTAACCTTTAGTTGAGAGTTTGTTTCCATCATAATAAAAATGACGGTCGAGTACAGCAATAACTTTATCAAACTCTTGACCAATAACTTCATGAGCATTATTAGAGTTGGAGACAGAAAAAAGCTCGTATGGATGATTATGTTTTCTAGATGGAGTATAGTTTATAGAGGTCCAGTTTTCTTGTCTAAGCAATTGAATATAAGCTACAGCACTAGAGTAATTTTTAAAATAATGTATGTCTATATTTTTGTTTCCTGGAATTGGTTTGACCTGGCTTTTATCCAATAATCCTTGAATAAAATAGGCTATTTCCTTATTTGTTCTTATCTTCTTTGTAAGTTCAAATTTCTTTACGTTATCTAAATCTAATATTGTTTTCTCAATATTGTTGTTGGATTCCCACTTGCTAAGACATTGTTTAGGGTCATAGGAAAAAATACCAATCGATTTTGATTTTCTTATAGCTTCAAAGACTAAATCAAGTTGATTTGGATATATTCTTTGAACTTCATCAACCACTATAAGATCAAAATCGATTAGTTTTACAGACCATATATCTCTTATAGGTATTATGTTCCAAGAATAGGTGTCACGTAACTCGATATGCCCATTGTTAAGTTTTCCACAATGAATAATTAAAACTTTTTGTTTGCTACTAATATACTCATTCGCTATATCATATGTTAGGAGAGTTTTTCCTGTACCGGCTCGACCGTATATTGCGAAATAAGAGGGCTTGTCTTTAGAAGTTTCATTAACAACAAGTTTTTTTATACTATCTTGTTGATTAGTTAAAAAATACTGTTTTTGTATAAATTTTTTAGTTGAGTTAAAAGGAGAAATTAAATAATTCGAAGGGTTGAATAGTGAATTTATATCTTTAACTTCTGTATGTTTTTGATTTGATAATACAGTAATTACTTCACTTGCAGATGTTGTTGCTAATTCATTTAATGCGTTTAATGTATAAAACTTATCTTCATTAACTATATAAGTATATCCATAAGTTGGTTTATCAAGGAAGCTGAGATAGTACTTATTCTTGTTAAGTTGTTTTTTGATAGCTTCTTCTGTACTTTGCTTTTTTATTTCAATATTAACAATACTATCTGAATGAAATCTTAATAAATCAAATTCTTTACTTATTTGGGGTATTGAATAACCAACAAAAAAACCATCAAATAAATTAATGTCATCAGATATTTCAGAGAGCGATTCAACTAAACTAGAAATATCATATACTTCATTTTTCTTTATCTTAATACTATTATATTCTAAGTATTTTTCTAATATTTCATCTTTCAGATTGTTGCCTGCTTCTACTAATGAGTAAATATTTATTTCTTTCATGCTATTAAAAGCTTCAGTTATTTAGTAGGTTAATTTTTATAATATAGTTATACCTGTACTGTTTTATGGTATAGGTTTAAGTTATCTCTTCGGGGGGGAAATTATCGTATTTTTTCTAATATCATTTTGAGTATTAAGTAAGCTTCTTTGTAAACGTTTTGCGCTCCTCTATTAGGAACTAACTCACCATGAAATAATACATTTCTTAGTTGATACAAAATTTCAACTAATGCTTTTACAACATGAATTGAATAACAACTACTATTAGTTGTGTCTCTTCTTAATATGTAGGAATCACAAGTGTAATAATTTACAGGAGACTCATTTTTGCTGGTTTCAATTAGACTTTCAATTTTTATAGGTTTAAGCTCTTGGAACATTGTTCTAATTTGTTCTTTTTTTGTTTGACTTAAACTTTGATAATCAGGAAATGATTGTAAATGAACAATATCATAATCAGAATGAGTATAGTTGAAGATTGTTGAGTTATCTGATCTCCTTTTTAAAATAATTTTCATTTCTGAAACTTGACCTAGAAATCTTCCATCAGTTCGTTTCAAATAATATTTATCTCTTCCAAATTCCCTGTTATCAATTAAATCAAGACTGTTTTTCTCTTTTAAAGAATCTTCAAACCAAATTCTACCATCCCGTCCATCAATTTGATTTTGTTGTAATTGATAATATAAAGCGGATAAATTACTTCTAAACTCTTGACCTTGTTGAGATGTAGATTCCATCAATGTGTTTATGCCTCTTCTAACCGTGTTGTTTAGGGATTTGATTGCCGATATTTTTTCTCTATCTGAATTTAAATTTGAAAAAGTGTCATTGTACCAAGCGTTAAAAGGAATCCAAGCTTTAATAAAATGCCCAATATAATCTATATCAGATTGCTCAATCCATCTCCTTATATTTTCTGTACTAGCCATTTGAATTAGATTGGTTATTGATATATTCTATTGCTATATCTTCAGTTTCCTCTATAGCAATTTCAACAGCTTTTTTAGCCACTTCTAATAAGTGCTCACTTTGTTTTTTTAATGTAAAACTTTCTTCTATTAAAACGGCTATTTCTTCTTGTTTCTGAAAATCTATTATTGGAACTACAACATTTTCAATTTCTCCAACTCTCCAATGTAAAATTATAGAGCCTCCAGCATCTCTTTCTGCTTGCATTTGCACAACTTTAGAATTTAATGCTAAAGTCAAATATTCAGGTAATATTCGTTTTTCGTCTTTTACGTTTAAGTGTAAAATTGCTCCAGAAGTAATTCCATTATAATTTTGTCTTAAATGATATGCAATACCAACGCTACCATCTTTTGAAAATAGAATTGTTCCTTTTTTAGGTTTTAAGTCATTGATTTTGTCTTGGTTTTCTTTTACAAAATAATCTGAAATAAATTTTTGAGGTTCTGATAAACCATTTTTTGATAAATCTGCAACTCTCATAAATGGCAAGCCATTTTCTACATAATTCTTGGAACCGGGTTCAATAGATTTGGTGATATCCACTAAATTATTTAGAATATCATAGTTTTTGCTTTTGACTTTATCTACAATTTTCTCATATTTTAATTGGTAATATTCTGCATCTAGCCTTCCACTTGATGCAAAGCTATCTTTAAAACTTTTAATATTTACTGGTTCTTGACTAGGTGTAAAATCTTGTAAACCTATTTCTTCCAAAAGTATATTTTCTGCCTTTGCATAGGTTTCTTTAAATGCGTTTTTTGAAGCAAAAATTGTTTTAAAAATTTGATCAATTTTTAATTGAAATTCATTTGAAAATGAAGGGATAGGGATTCTATATAAGTCAGGCTTACTTACATATGATATTAGAAGATTTGTTTTAAATCTGTCTTTAAAAGCTTTACCATATTTAGAAATCAAATATGTCAGTAAAACGTGTTTATTGATCTTTTCGTTTACAGTTAATTTAAACAAACTACCTGTTACAAGAGTTTTTTCAGGGAAATCTTCTGGAACAATTGAGACTTTGTCAATTTTACCTTTTACTTCGATTAGAATTTCCCCTTTTTTTATTCTACCTTTTGGATATCTCTTCCACTCATCATTATGTACATAATACAAATTGTCTGTTTTAATGAATGGTGTATCTAAATCCGTTGCCTGTAAAAAATAGGGGAAATTATTCTCAATTGCTTCAGCTTCATCAATTGTTTTAGTGTTTTCATATACTACCCTATATCCTTCTTTTGCAAATGAGCCAAGAGGTTTTAAATTGGGAACATTTTTAAAGAAATTAATGTACTTCTTTTTAAAGTATTCACTATCAATTCTTCTGTTAGTATTATCAAATAATACTTCGGATAAATTCAAAACACTAATCTCTAGCCCTTCTAACAACTCATTGTACCGAGTTTCGTTAAAAGGGCTATTTACTTTCCCACAAAAGACAGTTTTTCTTTTTTAGCAAATTCTAAAAAGGCTTCCGCAATTCCGTCTTGTGTTAAATTATCGTGGTTAAATAAATCATGTTTTACAATTAAATGACCATGTGAGTCTAGTAAAAATTCATCTAAGTTTTCTGGTGTTGTATCATAATGATCTATTGGTTCAGCAACCATATCATTATCTGCATCTTTATCTATGGTTTTTGCATTTGGAAAATCTTTTTTCTTTACAAAAATTTTCTCACCACTATTGTCTTTACTTGGTTCTTGTTGTGTTGCAAAAAAGATAGGGTAATCTTCTTTTTTAGGACATAATGTATCGTCCCATTTTTGTACAAACAACACAGATGTTTTAGTGCCTGTATGTGGGTTAAACACATTTCCATGTAAACCAACAACGGCTAAAATTCTACATTTTTCAGCAATATAATCTCGTATAGCTTTATCAGAACTATTGTTAAATCGTCCTTGTGGTAAAACTACAGCCATTCTTCCTCCTGGTTTAAGAAAATCTAAATTTCGCTCGATAAATAAAATATCTCTACCAACTTTAGTTTGGTATTTTCCATTTGGCTTTTTGCCTAGTTCATATTTAGCTAAAATTCTACTTTCTTTAATATCACCAGCAAATGGAGGGTTCGCCATTAAAACATCAAAGTCAAAATCTCTATTACTATTTTTTGTAGTTCTTAACTTTCTTAATTTTTTCCAACCTTGATAGTATGTATCTTGCCATTGCTCATCTTCGGTTTTTTCATCCCAACGTTCGTAATCTAATGTGTTTAAGTGCAAAACGTTGGTTTGCCCATCACCAGCAATTAAATTTAAAGTTCTAGCTACACGAACTGCTTTTTCATCAAAATCAATAGCAAATACTTTATTTTGTACATAGTCTGTACATTCAGCTGGTTTTTCTTCTGAAGTAAATAAATGGCTTTTAGGAATACCTTTTTCTTTTAGGATTTGTTCCCATACATGGAATATAGAGTGCACAGGGAAACCACAACTTCCTGCTGCTGTGTCCATAACAGTTTCATGTACTTGTGGGTTCATCATTTTTACACACATATCAATTACATATCTAGGTGTAAAGTATTGCCCTTTCTCTCCCTTACTACTTTTACCAATTAAATATTCAAAAGCTTCATCTACTACATCAAGATTAGAGTTAAATAGCTTAACATCCTGTAAAGAAGAAACACAAACAGATAAGTGAGACGGTGTTAGCATTATTTTACTATCATCAGAAAAAACACCTTCCCATTTTTTTCTTGCATTATCAAAAATTTCTTGAACTTTTTCTTTTAACTCTGTTTCTGTATCTCCGTAATTTCTGAAACGTAAGTGGCGTGATTTATTGCGTCCGCTTTCCATTTCATCAAATAGTTTGGTAAAAATAAGTTTAAACAATTCTTCAAAAACATCTACACCAGCATTTGCCAAAACTTCGTCTTCCATTTCCAAAATCAAATCTTTTAATGATTTTTTTTCGGTGACTAGTTTATCTTTTTTAACTAAGTCTTCAATTGTCCAACGTTCTGTTAAAATATCAGACAATTTTTCTGTAGCAGGAGGTATAGCAGATAAATCTTCAAAATAATTAGGATCTTTTCTGTGGTAATAAGAAATAGAATCTCCATTACTCCAAACCCCAATAGGTGCACCTGTTGCATTACAATAAGATTTAAGTTGCTCTTTTCCGTCTTTTAATTTTGGTTTTTTAAGCTCAACCATAATATAAATCGAACGGGTGTCTTGCTTATCAAAAATTACTATATCAGCACGCTTTTTTTCACGTCCAAAACTTACAGCGTATTCAATCTCCATTCTATCAAAAGAGTAACCATATTGTTCATTTAAAACCATTAAATATAATTGTCTTACCGCTTCCTCAGGTTTTAGTTGGATATCTTTTCTTCTAACTAAACAATTTACATAAGGTACTTGTTTGCCACGTACCTCTTTTAAAAAAATATTTTTCTCTAATGTTTGTTTTTGCTCAGAGGTAAATTGTGTTAGTTTGTAGTTACTATCTCTTAATATTTCAGTTAACGTCATTACAAAATGTTTTTCTTTCAATTAAAAATTGTTAGAACTCTATTTATATTGGGTTTGTCCAATACTTGTTTTTAAATTTTTTTGGTTTAATTCAGACTACTAAAGTAAAGAACAAAATTATAAGATGTTCTATATTTAGTGAGTATATCATTTTTGAATTTGCTTTTTATAAATAGCTTGAGAATAAGTTAAATTTACAGGATTATAATGATTTTTAATAATATGAATACCTCCTGTTGGTTCAAAACCTATTTCAATTAATCTATTTACTTTGTTTTCAAGTTCAGAAATACTTTCACCATGTAAAACTCTATAGTTGTTGTTCATTGTAATTTAATTTTAAGGTTAATTTAAAAGTGTCAAAAGATACTTAATCTTCGTCAATAATAATTTATTTTATTGTACATTATCTAAACCTTTTCAATCCTAAAAACACTCTATTTCTTCACTATACTTTTGCGGTAAGAAAAAGAAAAGAGGTGAATAGTAAAGCAATAAATACTGTATTATACAGATCAATTAAAAAAGGTGATAAGTTTGATAAGCTTATGCCATTTAGTGATTGTTCTAGTACAAAAATTGCTAGTGGAAATACAAAGGTTGCTATTGATAGTATGGCACTTTGGGCAAAAAAGTACCAACACCATACCAAAAGACTTTCTGAAAAAGAGTTTGTAGACCTCCCATTATTCAAATTATGTAAAAAGTTGCATGGTTTTTTGTATTCACATTTACAATATAAAATAGATGAATACGACCAGTTATTACGCAGTCCTGCTTGTTCTTGGGCTACAAGAGAAACAGGTTTAGATTGTAAAAGCTACAGCATTTTTGCAAGTTGTATACTATTAAATTGTGGAGTTTCTCATTATTTACGAAGAGTAGCTACCCATCAAGGAGAAGGGTATAGTCATGTTTATGTAATTGTTCCTAAAAATCAACATACATACGATTTAAAAGACGGTTACTATACTATAGATGGTACATTAAAAACATTTAAAGAGCAAGAAATATATAAATCTGATGATGTTTTTATGTCGGTCAAGTCTATAGGATTATCAGGAGCAATAGGGGCTTCTATTGCTCAGGGAGTTGGTAAACTAGTAAGTTATGCGGTAGATGAGTTTATTGCAGAAATGAATTCATGCAGTGGTTCAGTCTATGATGCTTCAGTAGTTGGACTTAAAATTCGTCGAGATCTTAGAGATAAATTACAGATCAAGATTAATGATTTAGGTGAGGCTATTATCTTTCGAAATAGAGCAAGAATACAGCACTTATTTAATGATATTTTTAAAGAAGTAGATTTAGGAATCGCGCATTTGCGAAATGAGACTGCTTTTAGCTCTTTTGAACATTGTGATGGTGAAACTTTGGCACATGCTTTAGTTTTTGCGGAAAAATTAAAAACATTTTTAGATAATTTTTACAATGAATTTAAAGCTGGCAACCCTGATTTTAAAGTTGAGGAATTTACAAAAACAGCAAATGTAAATAGTCGCACGCTTTATTTTGTAGTACCAAATGATACAAACCCGATACTAGCAGACTATCGTTTTATTGTTCTTAGAAAAGAAATAAATACTTATGGTATTGAGCCTATTTTCCCATTTGAAACAAATGCCTTTAGTTGGCTCACCAGTAATTTGACATATTTAAAACAACATTATACAGATGGTAGGGAAGATGCTTACGAAAAAGAAATAACCCCTTTATTAAATAAAGTCACAACTTTAAGAGCAAAGGCAGATTTAGGGGGAGAAATGCTCTACTATTTTGAACAGCCATTACAAAGAGAGTTGTATCGTATTTGGTTAAAATATGACACCAATGATGTTGGTTTTTTACGTCAACAAGCAAACGAAGTATTAACTGCAAACCAAATAGCACTACAAGATTATAAGAAACGATTCGAACACACTATTGCAGAAGACAAAAACGCAAAAAAACGCAAAGCTATAAAAATGCAATTGGGAATTGGAGGTCTTTTATCAGCCTTATTGTATGTGTATTTTAAAAAAGATAATAGTTATGAATGAAGAATTTGATACAATTAATAGAAGTTTTACAAGCGGGCTTAATGGTTGGTTTGATGGTTTTTGTCCCTCAAATGGGATCGCCGATAGATTAAATAATCAAGCCAAGGGAGTTTGGGCTGAAAAAGCTGAGTGGGATAAGAAAATGCAAGGACTTAGAAATGGGAGACAAGCTGCTGAATGGGAATCTTTAAAAAAAGAAGTCAGGCGTTTAGAAGAGGAGATTAAAAACGAGCAAATTAAACTTAATCAAGAAAAAGGTATCGCTGATGCTTTAGGGCTAGGAGCATGGTGTAATGGAGCTGTATCTAAACGTAAAAAAGCTGAAGAAAGTTTACGAAGTGCTGAAAAATCTTTAGGCGAAGTTAAAGGAGCTTTTCAAACTTTAGAAAATCAACAACGACAAGGTATTAGAACTGCAAATGAAGTAATTGCAAATAATAGAACTAAGTTAGAAGCTATTAAAAGTCAGATAGTTGTTTTGCGAGAAAAGATAACTAGGTATAAAGCAGAGCGGGATAATAGAGTAATTACTACACCAAATCAAAATTCAATTAGTGTGCAGAACTCAAAAAACAAATCTATAATAGGAAAGCTTAAAGAAAATGCTTTACCCATAGCAGGTGGTTTGGCTTTAATAGGTGCTTTTGTATATGTGCAGAAAAGTACACCAAAAAGAAAAAGGAAAGTAGTACAAGTTTAATTTGAAAAAGCTATGGATTTAATAAAAACACATTTTTTAATTGCTGGGGAAGAGGAAGAAAAAACAAAGAGAAATACATATATCTCACAAAATTATAATGGATTAAATGGTGATGGTGGTTTTTGGGATGGAGCTAACTTAATGGGTATTTTGAATACCATTGGAGGAACATGGACACAGATTGAGCAGGCAAAAAATGGAAAGCCCGTTTATGTGCAAAATGCTAGTGGAGAGCAACAAAATATAGCCCCTCAATTATTAGCAAAACTGGAACAACAAGCTCAAGCTAATAGGACTTCAGTTGAAAATTTAATGAGAGTTATGGAGTTGCAGTTTAGAAATCAACCACCACCTAAAAAGGATAATACATTATTGTATTTAGTAATAGGTACAGCATGTATACTAGCTTTTGGAACAATCATTTATTTAATTACTAAAAAATAGAAATTATGAAAAAAGAACAAATTAAAAACTCCCTTGTGAGCTTAGCTAGTTTAACTGTTGGTGCAATGGGATCACGTTTAGCAGTTGAGCATTTGCCCTTAGAAAATACTTCTTTAAAAAGATGGGGCTTAGTATTAGGCGGTATTGCTGGTGCATCTGTGTTAAACAGAAAAAGTACAAGTAAAAAGATAGGGCAAGATATTGCTATTTCAATGGCAGTTACCCAAGCGGGTTATTTATTAAAAGATTGGTTAGGAGATAAGGTTAAGGATAATAAAATCATCTCACAAGCTTTAGGTAATCCATTTGACCAGTACACGGGGCTTGATAGTACTAGTTTTTTATCAAGTTATACAAGTCCAAATTATGATTTTATAGCAGAGGATGTGACTTATGAAGAAGTACAAGAATTTGCAGGATAAGAAAATAGATAAACATAAAAATTAATAGAAAAAGAAAGATGAATTTTTTAAGAAATGAAGAGCCTTATTTAAGAATAAGCGAGTATTTAAAGTACAAAAACTCAATGCGTAAGGAAAATGAAAAGTGGAATATTACAGCAATGAAACCTATGCCGAGTTTCTTATACGCTAATAAAAAGGTAGATATTGGAGGTACAGTATCATTACTTACAGGTTCTTCAGTTGCAAAACGAGGAGTTACAAATTTTGATGGGAATAGCCTTGTGAAAGGTCGTGTTTTTGTAGCTAGTGGAATTACTTTAAAATATGCGATAGAAGATGCAACCACGCCTGAACAAGATGTAGCTTATAGTTTAGTAAAAATGCCTAATGTGTTGATGCAATCAACTTTAGTGGTAAAGCAAAAAAATGAGATTTTAATTGAACTTCCTATTAGTGACATTTTAGCCGCAACAGAAAACGGTAATCATTATTTTAAACTAGGGTCATTTGCTTTGTTGGAAGATGATACAATTACAGAGATTGAAATTCAGTATCCAGAAGGAGCAAAGTTACCCTTAGATGCAGGTAAAGCGTTATTTACTTCAGCTAGATTGTCAGGTTTTGTCACCTATCAAAAGCGTTAAGTAACTTCTTATATTAATTTAAACTTTGCGCTACTAAAAAGCGCAAAGTTTTATAAAATGAAACTGTATGAAAAAGATATTTAAACGGATTAAGGTAAACAAAGGATTGTTAAAATTAGATGATAGTCCAGCTTTAGGAAAAGATTTAAGTCAATACCGAGTAAATGAGGTAAGCGATACTATACCTTCAGGAAAAGTGAAAGGAGTGTATTTTATTTCTTATGTGTCAGAGAATAAATTGAGTTCGCCCAATATGGGATCAGTACCAATTGTAAGTCGTTTTTCACCAAGTACTTTATTGTCTCACACTAATATTACTTTAAAAGATAGCAGAGGACATTTATTAACAGAGCCTACTGATATACAGGATTATGAACACAAAAGAGGTGGTTATGGTTTGGGGTTTAAAGAACTTGATTTTGATAGTAATAATGAACGTGTTACTATTTCATGGGAGACTATAACGGGTATGCCAATTTTGGGAGAATTCGTTTTTATTATTGAATCTGACAATTGTGCTTGCTAGTTATGAATGTTGGATATGCAATAGAAACTTATACCGATGATTTTAATATTGATTTTGCCAAAAAAGAAAAGTGTAAAGGTATTTTAAAGTTAGAAGTATTTGTTGCTGATTTTAGTGTTCCGCTTTTAGTAAAAGACGGATCAGGAATTCGTATTGTAGGGAATAGTTCTCCTTTTGTAATAGAGTCCAATTATCCAATAACAAAAGGTAATATACAATTTGAGTTCTCAGAGTATAATGAGCTGATTGAAACAAAGGAAGATAAAAAGAAAGCTATAGTTAAGTATTTGTATTGTGAGAAATAAACTATTAAACATATTAACCGATCACTTAACAGCATCACAAAATCATGTTGTCAAGGTTGAAAAAGACGGAATTAAACTTTTTAAAAAAGGGAGTAAAAGACGTTATGCATTCAATCTTGAAGAAATCGTGCAAAAATATGGTTCAATAGCAAAATTTTTACAATCACTACCTGCAAAAGGTTTCGATTCTCAGGTGGTGTTTACGTTACAAAAAACATATGGCACTCCTTCAAAAACAACCTATCACTTAGTACAGAAAATCACAGAAGATTTAATACAAAAAGATATGAACGATCAGGAATATACAACAGGTCATGGAGCTTTGCCAATTACAGCAAATACACATAATTTTTTAAGCGCACCAGATTTTGTGGCAAAAATGGTTGAAGCAGAACGTTCTTCGGATTACAAAGAGCAAGTGCAAGAGCTTAAAGAACGAGTGAAAGATTTACGTTCTCGCAATCGCTCATTAGAAGAAAAAAACAGTTCGCTTAAATTAAAATTAGATACTGCAAAAGAGCGAGAAGAGCTACGTGTAGAACGAGAACTTTTAAAAAAGAAAAGTTTTTTAGAAACTCCTGCTTTTGAAAAAACGATGGAAACTTTAGGAGGTATGATTCCAAGAGTATTGGAAGTAGCTGGCGCAAGTACAAATAGTGGGGTAAATTCACAAATGGGCTTGGGGATTCCAAATGCTTCTCAAGTACATAAGTCGTTTGTGCAAAAACTCTCTACTACAGGAGTAAGTGATGAGCAAATATTGTTCTTTAATTATTTACTAGATAATTGGAAAGAAGACTTGATTGCATTTACTGCGAATTATATAGAAGAAAAACAACAAAATTATGAAGATACAGAATAAACAAGAAGCGTTAGAGGTGTTATCAAATTTACCAGAAAAAGTATTGATTAGGATTGCATTATTAGCACAAAATGAAAAAGCAAGAAGTTATTTTACATGTCCTATTAAATATGGAGCAGTGAAAGGCTTTTTGAAATAAAGCAAGGCTATGAAAGAGGTAAAAGTAACATCAAAAAGAGTAAGGAAAAATGTCAAAAAGCTAGGAGAGAACGCTAATACGATTAGTAATTTTATTATAGAATACAAAACCCCTTTACTTATGATAGGTGGTGCTTTTTTAGGATGGTATTTAATTAAAACAACAAGAAAAGGAATTGCTAATGTTTTTGATGAAAAATCAGAGCAAGTAACTATAGACCTTCCTGTAGATATACAAAACACGACTATAAGTAAAACACAGTCGCAACAATTCGCGCAACAATTATTAGATGCGAGTAATCAGATGGAGCCTTTATATGGAACTGATGAACAAACAATAAAAAAGGTTTTTTTAAAACTAAAAACAGCAGAGGATTTTAAACTGGTATATCAGGCTTTTGGTTTTAAAAATTACAATGGTTGGAACTCTCCACCAGTGGGCATTTTTAGGTATTTAGATAGTTATCAACCAAGAGATTTAGTTTATTGGTTAAAAAGTGAAATTAAACCTTCTGATGGAGAAGTATATAAAATTGTAAAAGCTCGTGTAGAGAGTGCAGGATGGGCATTTTAAACTAAAAAAGGAATTATGGAAGCGAATTTGCCAATTTATGGTTTAGCCTGTCCAATGGCTAAAGCTGAACAAATAGAATTTGATACACATACAAAAAATTGTGGTTGTATGATTAAAGCTAAAAAATCACCAATGCTATTATTACAAGGAATTATTACAGATAGTAAAACTAAAGCTCCTTTCGAGGCAGGATTGGTAAACGTATACAATGTAACTAAGGGTACAGGAACACTTCCTGACGCTAATGGAATGTATGAGTTACAGGCATCGTATAACGATGAGATTCGAGTTTCCTTTGTAGGGTATAAAACAATTTCATTACCAGCTTCACAATTACCCAAAGCTATTGAATTACAAGAGCAAAGCGAAAAATTGGACGAGATTGTGATTACAGGAAAAAGAAAAAATAGACACTATGCATTAGTTGGCTTTGGACTTACGGCACTGCTTTTAATGTATGCCATTGCTGAAGATGAAAAAGGGAATAAGAAAAAATTAATACAAAAATAAAAACTATGGGAAGTTTTAAAAGAAAAGGCAAATTAACCAGACTTTATGAAGTGTATTTTAATAATAATAAAAGACAGTTCGATAGGGTTTCTGCAAGAACAAAAAAAGAAGCTGAAGCTAAAATGAAAAAATACTATCCACAGCACAAGGTTACTGGTTCAAAACTTATAGGTTAAAACTTTTGTTTAGAATGAATTGATATGAAAAAAAGTGTACTTGTAGGAATTGGATCGGGTATCGTGTTAGTTTCTTTACTAGGTTATGTGAACATTAAGAAAAAACAATTAGAAAATCTTGTCAAACATTTAAAGTTTAAAGTTTCTCGCATTACAGCATTTGATTTATCGTTCAAGTATATTAAGATGGATTTACATCTACAAGCTTTAAATCCAACTAGTGAAACTTTGTATATCAATACAGGGTTTGTAAAAGCTAAAATACTTAGGGTATATCATAAGAAAACAAATAAGCTCTTAGCTTTTACAAATTTAAACACAAGTATAATTAATATTCCTAGTAGTGGTGTTTATGTTTTTGCACCTATACATTTAAAGATACCATTACTTTCAGGAGGTGAATTGTTGCTAAATCAATTAATAAAAAAGAATGAATTACAAGATGATTTTACAAAAGAATTAGCTTTTGAATTAGAAATTTCAGGGATAGGAAAAAGAAGAATTATAAAATTTTAAAAAGAAGAATAAATGGCAAGCTATGAATTATTCAAAAGCACTATAGAAAAAGCAGAAGGAGGTTATCAAAATTTAGTTAATGATAAAGGGAATTACAATTCTAACAAGGAAAGAGTAGGAACTAATTTTGGAATTTCTGCAATGTTCTATGAAAGTGTTATAGGTAGACCTCCTACGATAGAAGATATGAAGTCGATCACACAGTTTGATGCACATATTTTATTTAAAAATGAATTTTGGGACACTGTAAAAGCAGATCAGATAAATAGCCAAAGTGTTGCTGAAATGATTGCTGATCATGCTATTAATGCTAATCCTAGAGTAGCGGTAAAAATTACACAACGTGTTCTTAATAAATATTTTAACACACAGTTGGTTGTTGATGGTGTTGTTGGGGTTAAGACCATTAGGGCAATTAATTCAGTAAATCAAGAAAAATTATTTATAAGAATAGGAGAAGAACGTTTGGAGTATTATCAAAATTTAAACGATTATAAATATTTTTCTAATAGTTGGGATAATAGAGTGTATGAATTAGGTAGAAAGTTCGGTGTGCTTATCAAAAAAAAAAGAAAATAAGTTTAGTTGTAGGAATGGTTGGCTTTTTCCTAACTAGTTATTTGGTTTATCAAAATTTGAAAAAGAAATGAAAATTATAAGTGAATTTAATGCTTTAAATGGTAAGGATATTAGTAAAGGTAAACTATTACAATTGATAGCAAAAGCGAAAAATGATAATAATACTGAGGTTGTGTATAGACTTTCAAAAGTTTTATTAGAAAATCCAGATTTTGACACTTTTACGATCACTATAAAAGAATATCCAAAAGCTTTAAATGCACCTTATCATATAGGTGCGTATAAAGAGGCATTAACAGAAAGCGGTAAACTTCGTAAGGGATGGAGGTTTGAAAGAGGAAGAATTGTTAAGACGGCTAAAATTCCTAAACCTTCAAAAAGAGAAGGTTTGCAGAAAAACGGTAAATTAAAGAAAGGGTATAGGTATACAAAAGGAGGTAAGATTGAAAAAATAATTTCAAAAAAAAAAGTAAAAAAGTAATATCAGAAACTAAAGGAAAAACTCCTCTTGTTCCACATGAATTTTTGGCGGGTATAGATTATATAGAAAATTTGGATCATAATAGCTTTGCTTTAAATGCTCCCTCTTTATCTCCCAACGATATTTACCAAAAAATTACAGATAGGATTATTAAATCAGTTAAAGAATCAAATGGAGATTGGAAACAAGAATGGGATTCCAATACTTTATATCATCCAGTTTTTTTAAGACCTACGAGTTATGCTACTAAAAAACCATATCGTGGAATTAATGTTATCATGCTGAAAACGGGAAATCCTTTAACTATTTTTAAAAATCCTTACTTCTTAACCAAAGACCAAATTAAAGATAAGAAAGGGAGGTTAAAACCTAGAGCGGAACCTTATCCTGTAGTGTATTTCACAACCTTATACAAATTTGAACATGAACAAGAAGAAAAAGAATTGACTACTTATAAAAGACAAGAAATGTTAGAACATCTTAAAATAAATGGATATGATGTTAAACACTTCGAAATTTTAGTAAAAACAATTCCTGTTTTAAAAGAATATATAGTTTACAATGGAATTGATGTAGAAGGCATTGATTTTAAATTGGATCAATTAACAGAAATTGAAAAAGCAAAATTAGGCTATATACCACCTAAGAAAGAACGAGAAGAAGATGAGAGAAATCCAATAGCAGAGCTTATTATAAAAAATTTTCCAAAGAATAGTGCTAAAATTAGACATGGAGCAGATGATGCATATTATTCTCCAATAACAGATGTTGTAAGTATGCCTAATTATAATAATTTTCATACAAGTGATAGTTATTATAGTACGCTTTTTCACGAAATGATACATAGTACGGGGCATGAAAAACGACTTAATCGTTCATTAAAAAATAAATATGGTTCAGTTGAATATGCAAAAGAAGAGTTAATAGCAGAGTTTGGTGCAGTGTTTTTATCAGCACAAGCAGGAATTTTATGGAAAACACAAAAAAATCATGCGAGTTATTTAAAAAACTGGTTGTTAACCTTACAATTTATGGGAGAAGATAATAAGTTACTGATGCGAGCTGCTTCTCAGGCTCAAAAATCAGTTGATTATCTACTGCAACTGAATGAGCAAAATGAACCAAAGTTTTATGATTTTCTGAAGGAAAAAAAAGAAGATTTTATTGTTGATGTAGAAAAAATAAAGCATAAGAGGAAACCTCTTAAAACAGTTCAATTAGCTAATCCTATATCAATAAATGTAGCTGAGCAATTATCAAAACCAGGAACAAAAAAAATTGACAAAGTATCCAGAGAAAGAACTGATAAAAATTCAGCAGCTTTTTTAAAGCAACAGCGCAAACATAAAGTAGTAAAGCGTTATGATATAGCGAACAAAGATCTTTCTATTTTTTTAGGGAAATTAGAAATAAAACCAAAGGAAAGTTTGGTTGCTACAATAGCAGGTAAACAAGGAAGTGGTAAAACACGATTTGCTTTTCGTTTTATAGATGCGCTTGCACAACAATATAAAGTGGCTCATATTACAATGGAAGAGCATAAAGATAGTGACTTGTATTGGCAGAAAGCAGATTTATATTACAGGGGTAAAAATACATTACATAATACTGATATTTATAGTCTGAATAATATTTCAGAGCTTGATAAAATAATACTTGAGCATGATGTTATTGTAATAGATAGTTTTGCTAAGCTTAAAGAATTAGATAACAAACTTGAAATTGATACACATTTAAGAAAGAAATATGATGGAAAATTATTTTTAATTGTGTTTCAACAAACATCAGATGGAAAAATGCGAGGTGGTTCTAAAAGTGCCTTTGATGGTGATTGTATTTTTTATGTAGAAAAATCTCCAGATTTTAAAAAGCATTATGTTTATACAGATAAGAATCGTTATCAAAATAGAAATCTAGAAGAATTGCATTACAATATTTATACTGGGAAGTTAACCCCAATAGTTTTAAATAATACAAAGGAGATCTCTAATTTACAAGAAGTGGAGTTTTAAAAAATAAGCCACAATAATTTTATTGTGGCTTTATATAATTTTCTGTTTTCTAAATTTGATTAGTGACTTTGCTAAAAGTCAATTCACTACCTTTTAAAAACCCTTTTTTTCTATTTAAAATTTTTATTTGATAATCTTCTTTTATCCAAAAAACGAAAAGAGGATCTTGACTCAAAGTTACTTCTTCCATTTCTAATTTGGTTTCAGTAATTCTTCTTCCTTCTTCTTCGACAGAATCTATAATTTCACCTATTTTTTTTCTACTCTTTATTCCAAGAATTTTTGAGGGGCTACCATATTCAGAAGTAAATAACTTATAAAAATTATCATCAAAATATTCAGATAAATTAATAGATAATGTTTGAATTACATTTGACTTATCAACTCCTAAAACTATTTTGTCATAATTAAAGCCAAAAAACTTTCTTGAATTATCAAATTGAAAAATATATACCTTCCCTAAATCAGCATCAAAAATATTATAATCAGTATTCAAAGTCTTTATAGCATGAGAGATATCCTTCCCAATTAAAAGTTCAAATTTGAGGTTCTCAACAGGTTTTAAGTTAATCATAAGCAGAAGTAATAAAAATCTCATCATTTTTGGTTCATTAAAAGTCAATTCATCACCTTTTGAAAAACCTTTTTTATATATAAGTTTTTATAAAGTCTTTCTTTAAATCTTCATA
>ERZ1740052.285-NODE-285-length-17847-cov-5.047044_pt1 | contig 17847 bp, 21 predicted proteins | sample MGYA00581750_ERZ1740052 | MGnify/ENA primary metagenome ERZ1740052 (study PRJEB43018, sample SAMN04849743) | marine metagenome | isolation source: floating plastic debris | place: Pacific Ocean | collected 2008-08-30 | study: EMG produced TPA metagenomics assembly...
CCCTGCTGATACGCTAAAACACCCGCCTTGAACAAGCGATCTAAATCCGTTGTTGAGTTCATAAAGGAGGGTAAAGGGTAGCAGCGTATAAGCTAGGGTACGCAAATTTCAAAAAAATCTAGCAGGCCATGCCAACCAACCGCTCTATTCAGAACTGTCACCATACACGGGCTTACTCAGAACCCAGTATCATTAAGAAATGATTAACGCAACGTTAATTAACTTATTTACTTAACTCTCTTCTGTCTTTCTTCCAGGCCTCAATATCCGCCCATGACCGACGCTACCATTCTAATTCTGCTCTCTTCCGTCAGCTTCATGGCATGGTTTGTCAGTATGTTGGTAGGCGGTGGCAGTCCACTCATCTTGATTCCACTCGTTACCCTTTTACTGGGCGCACCCGCCGTCGCGCCTGTACTTACAATTGGTAGCGTACTGGGCAATGTGCAAAGAATTACACTGCTCTGGAAGCATATCGATTGGTCAATTACGCTCTGGCAGGTTCCCGGTGTAGTGCTGGGCTCTGTATTGGGTGCTTATGCTTTTACGCAGGTAGACGCGGAAGGGCTACAGGTTTTTGTAGCGATCGCACTCATCTACATGGTGCTACACGCCTTACTAAAAGACCGCATCACTGCCTTTATAGAACATTTCGCGAAGCTACCTACCTTTGAGTTCCAAGCCTGGCACTTCCTCCCACTAGGCTTTTGCAATGCAGTAGCCTCCGGGCTTGTTGGTAGCACCGGCCCCCTACTCAATCCGGCCTACCTCAGCTACGGCCTCGAAAAAGAGCGCATGGTAGCCACTCGTTCAGCCAGCCTCACCCTCACCCACATCATCAAAATCATCGCCTACACTGCTTTAGGTGTTCTCAATTCTGGCCTCATTGGCTACGGGCTCGTCATTGGCTGCGCGGCCCTACCCGCAAACTGGCTGGGCCGCAAAGTTTTAGAAAAAATGAGCGCGGCCCAGTTTCAAACCGCTGTCTTCGGCTTTATCGGCATCAGCGGTATCTGGATGTTGTGGCAACAACGAGCCATTTTCATTCACTAGCCATTTTTCATCAAACCTAAGCGTCCGTTACCAGCATCGCTTCTACCAGCTTGTACAAACTCTCTTCGCCTTCACCCTCTATCTGTCGATCTTTCAAATCAATCAATCCGCCAGCTAGCTGTGCTGCCCGCTTTTTGTACACACTATTCGCCGATAGCAAGTCGGTAAATACTTCTTGTTCTACTTCCAATCGACTAGCATCTTCTGAAATAGGAGACGCATAGTCGGCTGAGTCCACGTCATACCGCAATAAAAAAATCAGCGCCTGGCATTTTTCTTGTAGCAGCTTTTGAATCTGCTTTATGTCTACGTCTAACCGGTCAAACCCAACCATGCCAGTAATTCGCAGCTCTACGATAGGCTGCTGATCGGGGATGATTTTCTTATCTTTAATGGCTTTTTCGATGAGTGCGATCGCACCCTCTTCTACCGACTCAATCGCATCCCCCGTCCGCATCTTCTGCGTCAGCCTTACAATTGGCCGCTGCTCATAATCCGTCTTCAGCTCCGCCAAAATCTTCCCCATCTTATCTATCTCTACCAGGAAAGCTCCCCGCTCAAACTGACTCTCCTCCACATTATTCGCCTCAATCGAGCCCGGATTAAAAATCCAATCATCTTCCACATAGCTCTTATGAATATGACCCAGCGCCAAATAATCAATCCCCGCCTTCTTCAGCGGCAGCATCTCCCTGTAGCGCAGCGCCCCAGCATAGCGCGCGATCTGCCCTTCCAATCCATGATGAAACAGCAAAATAGAAGGCCCTGACGCAGGCGGGAGCTCACCTAGCGCTTCCGAAATCTGCTCAATCGCTCGCGGAGCTGCCGCCCCATACCAGCTAGAACCTAGCACTCGTACCCCACAATCGAGGTCAATGTAACCGCCTCTGTTTTCTTCCTCATCCCAAGGCGAATAAAAGGGCTCACCTGCGTTGACACTCCCTGGCTCCAGCAGTTTCAATAATCCTTCGTCAGACAAAAAACGCAGCCAGCTAGATTTAGTCCCATACGGTGCATTGTCATGATTACCCTCGATCGCTAGTACTGGAATATTGGCTTCTTGCAGCAATCTCAGGCAGTACTGCGCATGATTCAAAATCGCAGGCTTAATATTTCGATGCTCAAAGAGGTCGCCACCGATCAAGACAAAATCAACCTTCTCACCAATTGCGTATTTTTCAAAAACATCTTTTAGCGCAAAGAAATAATCTAATGTCCGGGCTTTGCTGTCGTAGCGGTCAAAGCCCAAATGAACATCGGACACATGCAAAAACTTTGGCATAGCGAACAAAAACAGAAAGTTTACGGTTCGAAGGCCTTATTGTAGAACAGACGAACTGTCGCGTCGAGAATGAAAGTTGTTCCAGCTAAGAATAGCTCCTATTATGGCCCTCCCCTCACAAACGCACCATCATAGGAGCTAACTTGCACAGTCCCAGGCAGTCTAAAACTTTCCTGATGAAGTTATGACAAACGAATAGAAAAGGTCACAAATAGAGCGATATATCAGCGCCTACAACGAATTCAATGCAGAAGAAATGGTTGCTCTTGTACATTCGGACATCACTTTTGAGAACATATCTAACGGCGAGGTCAATGCCAAAACAACTGGTACTGACCAATTTCAGGAAATGGCAATACAAGGAAAGAGTTTATTCTCATCACGGCAACAGAAAGCAAGTAACTTCCAGTTTTCAGAAGATACCGTCACCGTGGACATAGACTACAAGGGAGTGCTACGCACAGACTTGCCCAATGGAATGAAAGCAGGAGACTCCCTTCAACTGACAGGCCAATCCAAGTTTAGATTCGAAGATAATCAAATATGCAGCATCATCGACCGAAGCTAAAGTATCTGTCTTTCTTAGGTGACCCAGCCTAGCCCGCTTTACTACACAGCTTCAGTTGTAGAAGCCGCAAGCTCTTCTAATCGCTCCTGTTGATCTTGGGAAATACAAGTCTGAATTACGGTCTCAATATCACCTTCTAAAATTGCAGGCAGTGAAAAGTTCTGATTCAAACGATGATCTGTGACACGGTTGTCTTTGTAGTTGTAGGTGCGAATTTTTTCTGAGCGGGAGCCGGAGCCTACTTGCGATTTGCGCATGTCGCTAATTTCGTCTTTTTGCTCTTGTAGCTTCGCTTCGTATAGCTTGGCGCGCAGAATTTGCATGGCGCGTTCTCTGTTCTGTAACTGCGATCGCTCCTCCGTACAAAACACCCGAATCCCGGTCGGCTTATGGATCAAATCCACCGCCGTCTCCACCTTGTTCACATTCTGACCACCCGCACCACCCGAGCGCGCCGTCGTCATCACAATATCTTTCGGGTCAATGTGCACTTCCACATCATCCACCTCAGGCATCACTGCCACCGTCGCTGTAGACGTATGCACTCGTCCACCCGACTCTGTCAATGGCACTCGCTGCACTCGGTGAACACCCGACTCAAACTTCAGCTTGCTGTAAACCTGATCGCCCTGAACTTCAATCACGGCTTCCTTTACACCGCCCATATCTGCCCGCGACTCACTCAGCAAACTCGCCTTCCAGCCCTGCCCTTCTGCATACCGGCTATACAATCGCAGCAAGTCCCCGGCCCAAATGCCTGCCTCATCGCCACCTGTCCCAGCCCGAATCTCCAACATAATATTCTTGTCATCATTCGGATCGCGCGGCAGTAGCAAAATCTTTAGCCGTTTCTCCAAAGATTCCACAGAGTCTTCTAGCTCAGAGACTTCCATCCCAGCCATCTCTTTCATTTCAGGGTCGCTAGAAGCTTCCTTGTAAATTTCACGCGCACCTTTCAGCTCTTCTTCGGTATGCTTCCACTTACTGTAGGTTTGCACCGTTTCTTCCAAAGAAGCACGCATCTTGGCAATCTTCTGAAACTCACCCGGATCTCTCGCTACGTCCGGATCAGCCATCCGCAGAGTCAGCTCGTTAAACGTTTGCTCCACCGACTCTAGTTTTTGTAATAAGTAAGATTCAGCCATAGCCTGCTACCAAATGCGCACGTCAAGAAAACTCGAAAAATCATTTCCAATAACAAATCCGAGTAGCCCACCTACAAAGGTATGCCACTCGGATTCATTGCCAAACTATGTTAGCTACTTCTTAGCGTCGCCGCCTTCGGCTGTCTCAGTCTCAGTAGACATACCGTACTTACGCAAGAACCGCTCAACACGACCCTCGGTATCAATAATCTTTTGCGTACCAGTGTAAAAAGGGTGATTACCCGACCACACATCGACGTTTAGCTCAGGCTTAGTAGAGCCTACGGTAGCAACGTGCTCACCATTGCAAAACACTTTGGCTTCGGGGTACCACTTAGGATGAATATCAGCTTTTGGCATTGTTCTAGAAAAGGAAGGTTGTCGAAATGTTCTTGAATGATTTGAAACTTAGCGCTTGGAGAACTGGCCTGCTTTACGCGCCTTCTTCAAGCCGTATTTCTTACGCTCTTTCTGACGAGGGTCACGAGTAAGGTAGCCCTCAGTCTTCAAAGGCATCCGGCTATCAGGGTCGAGCACGCACAAAGCGCGAGCGACACCAAGCTTGATGGAATCAGCTTGACCGGTGAGGCCACCACCACGAACATTCACCAAGATGTCGTACTCACCTTCTAAACCGAGTGTCTCTAGAGGAGCCTTTGCTGCGGTCAGATAAGCGGCGTTGTCCTGCAAATATTCTTCGCCAGGCTTTTTATTAATAGTGAGGGCGCCATTGCCAGGGACAAGGCGGACGCGAGCAACTGATGACTTACGGCGACCAGTGCCCCAATATACAGCGCGATCAGATTGGTCTGCCAAGGGATTAGATAGCTCCAGAAGTAGTGTTAACGGTTAAAGTTTTTGGGCCTTGAGCAGCATGAGGGTGATCAGGGCCAGCGTAGACTTTCAGCTTCGTAAAGAGCTGACGGCCCAGCGTGTTCTTAGGCAGCATTCCTTTTACCGCTTTTTCAATGATGCGCTCAGGAATACGAGCCTGCAATTGGTTAAATGTTTCGGTCTTCATTCCACCTGGACGACCAGAGTGACGACGATATAGCTTTTGCTCACTCTTGCGGCCAGTCACCACAACTTTGTCAGCATTTACTACTACTACAAAGTCACCGACATCCATGTTCGGAGTGTAGTTGGCTTTTTTCTTGCCGCGTAGCACCTGAGCAATTTCAGTCGCTAGTCGACCCAGACGCTGATCAGCGGCATCTACCACATACCAATCGCGCTGGATTTCATTAACAGGAGTAAGGGTAGTTTTCGTAGACATAACGTGTACCGTGGTCGCCAGTGAATCTTTTAGTGGACGCTGTTAAAAGCCGAAATCGGAAGAGAGTAAAAACTGAGGCTGAGTATCAACCCAGACCTCGGGTTCAAAGGGAAAATTTGGATAGCCCACACGCAGCAGGCAAAGGCCTTGCGCTGGAGCACTATAGTTTACCAAACTACGGCGCTGATTCTGCCAGATGTCTTCAAAATCTGATGGAGCCAGCTGCTTGTTGCCGACTTGAGCAATCAAGCCCATTACCAATCGCACCATGCCGTACAAAAAACCTTTTGCCTGAAGCTCAACCTGAACAAAGTCTTGTGAGCGATTGCATTGTGCATATTGCAGCTCTACCCAGGAATGTGTTCTGTCTGAGCCTGCGCGGTGAAACGCGGCTAGGTCATGGTAGCCCACCATAGCGCTAAGGGCTGAGTCCATTAGGGTTTCATCTAATGGGTGGTGGTAGTAATGCCACACAAAGGGCTGCACAAATAAGTTGGGATACCGATTTGTGTAGAAGGTGTAGCGATACCTGCGCCAGTCAGCAGAAAACTGTGCGTGCCAATTATCAGCAACGGCAGCCGCTGCGCGAATCACAATGTCGTCACACGTGAGTCGATTGTTGATGATGGAGGCCCAACGTTCAGCTGGGATAACCTTCGGAGCGTGGAAGTGAGCCACTTGAGCAGCGGCGTGAACGCCTGTGTCGGTTCGGCCTGCGCCAACAACGGCGGCACGTGAGCCTAGGACGGCAGCGATCGCACCCTCTATCTCTCCCTGCACCGTACGCACATCTTGCTTAGCAGACTGCTTCTGCCAACCATTAAAGTGAGTTCCTTTGTACTGAATAATCAGCGCTACACGTTGAGTGCTTTGCTTGCCTGCTGGCAAGTTATTCAGCTGCTGAGACACTTTTGAAGCGTTGAACTTTGGATGAGAGGGAGCCAACAGACACTAGACCGATAAGAAGCTGGCGATTAAGTCAGCTCGATGATCGCCATCCGCGCATTGTCGCCGCGACGTGCAACCGTGCGGACGATGCGAGTATAGCCACCTTTACGATCGGCGTAGCGATCAGGGGCTTGGTCAAACAAAGCATGAACGAGCTGCTTGTCGAAAATGTAGCCCATCGCCTTACGACGAGATGCCAAAGAACCGTCCTTAGCGAGGGTTACCATTTTCTCTACGTGAGAGCGCACCGCTTTGGCGCGTACTTCAGTCGTTTTGATTCGACCATTGCGGATCAGCTCTGTAGTGAGCGATCGCAACAAGGCCTTGCGCTGGTCAGCAGCCTTACCCAGCTTTGCTACACGACAACCATGTCGCATTGTTTTATCCCCTTTCTAACTGTGAAAAATGTAAAAACGAAAAATGTAAAACGAAAAGCAATCTTCCCCAGAGACCTTTTGGCATCTAGGGAAAACTCTCTACACAGACTTAGCTGGCTTTTCGAGCGGCAGCATAATCCCCAAATGGATTTGCAATGCTTCGACCACTTCCTCAGCAGATTTTTGACCGAAGTTTTTAATCTCCAGCAAATCTTCTTGGCTGTAGTCAAGCAGGTCAGAAACCGCGTTGATTTGCGCACGCTTGAGACAGTTGTATGCACGAACAGACAGCTGCAGTTCCTCAATAGGAATCTGATACGTCGGATCTTCTTCCTTCGTATCTTCATCGCGCTTGGGCTCAAGCGTGACATCCTTCAGCGGGCTAAACATATCTACGAGTAGCGCTGCCGCCTCACTCATAGATTGCTGAGCCGTCAAAGAACCGTTGGTCCAAATCTCCATATTCAGGCGGTCTTTTGGAGCACCCTCTGGATCAATGAAGTTCTCGACACTGTAGTTCACCTTACGCACGGGCATAAAGACGGCGTCAATTTGCATGAACTCTACACCGCCAGTTTCCTCACGGCTGCGATCAATAGCTCGGTAGCCTTTACCACGCTCAATGCGAAACTCCATCTCTAGCTTGTGACCTGCCGAGACAGAAGCAATGTAGCGATCGGTGCTGATGAGATCCACATCCGAAGGCAAATCAAAGTTAGCAGCCGTGACTTTTGCAGGACCCTGCACGACTAAGCGACCAATCTGAGGCTGCGCCGAATAGCTTTTCAGCACGGTCTCCTTCATGTTCAACAAAATGTCTAGGACGTCTTCACGAACGCCAGGAATCGTAGAAAATTCGTGACTCGCACCCGCAATACGAACAGAAGTAACTGCCGTACCTTCCAGGTTGGACAGGAGCACCCGACGCAAGGCATTACCTACCGTTGTTCCTTGCGATCGCCCCAAGGGCTCAATCACAAACCGGCTGTATTGACTCTGATCATCTTCAACAATGGACTCTACACAATTAACTTGAAACTGTGCCATTCACTAACCTCTCCAGGTACTCAATCAGGGCGAACTTTCAACCAACTTTCTCTTAGGCTTTCTCTTAAGTAGCTGCCCTAGCAACAACACAGAGTGATAAACAACCTACTAAGCCAAGACATCTTAAACAGAAATCGGACAGGCAATCGCCGACGGACTAAATTCTCTAATATTTCTAGTTCTAAAAGAACTAGAAGTTTTATACTTACGATTAAACGCGACGACGCTTAGGTGGGCGGCAACCGTTGTGAGGAATAGGCGTAACATCCCGAATTAACGTGATTTCCAAACCTGCGCCTTGTAGCGCACGGATTGCCGTCTCACGACCAGACCCAGGACCACTGACTTGTACTTCGCACTGGCGCATACCTTGGTCAATCGCTCTGCGAGCAGCGCTATCAGCAGCTGTCTGCGCAGCAAAGGGAGTCCCCTTCTTAGCACCTTTAAATCCACTAGCACCTGCCGAAGACCAGGACACTGCGTTACCACTTGCATCGGTGATGGTCACAATAGTGTTGTTAAAGGTGGATTGAATATGAGCCACCCCATTAGGGATATTTTTCTTCTGCTTACGGGGCCCGGTCTTGCGGATGGGTTTTGCCATGTCTAGTCGTCCAGTTGTCCAAAGGAATATCGTCTGCGAGTTTCTTTTTGTCAGCTTTTACAGGTGAGAACTCGCCCTCCTCGCCTACTGAATCCATTTAAAAGTTGTATTTCCACACAAAAACGCGAACTGATGCTGACACCACATGCAAAACCAGAATGCACATGTGCAGATTAATCAGTGCGCGTACGCGAGCCAATAAAGCTTACTTGCGGGGTGGCTTTTTCTTACCAGCAATAGTCCGCTTACCAGAACGGCGAGTTCGGCTGTTGGTGCGTGTGCGCTGACCGCGTACGGGCAAGCCCATGCGATGACGACGACCACGATAGCAACCAATGTCCATCAATCGCTTAATGTTCATATTCACCTGACGACGAAGGTCACCTTCAATTAGATAATCACCTTCGACAGTCTCTCTTAGCTTAATGACGTCTGCATCAGCTAAATCTTTCACACGAACGTTTGGATCAACGCCCGTTTTTTGGATGATTTCTTGAGAGCGGCTGAGGCCTACACCGTAGATGTAGGTCAAGCCGATTTCAATCCGTTTATCTCTTGGCAGGTCAACGCCCGCAATCCGTGCCACCGATTCTTTCTCCCTTGGTTACGCAGCTCGCACCGCCTTGATAGAGCTAGATGCAAGCAAACAATATTATCAAAAACTCACTTAACTGATCTTATGAAAATCAAAAGACCTTTACAGGCACAGAATCTGACAAAGGGCGCAAAAACAATGCATCTTCACTAGATTATCGGCTGTGCCGACTTACTCTAACCCTGGCGCTGCTTATGCTTAGGATAGGAACAAATAACCATCACCCGACCACGACGGCGGATAACTCGGCACTTTTCACACATTTTTCGAACAGATGCGCGGACTTTCATGTCCCAAGCTTCTCATTTACTACAGTTTGCAATCCTATCAAATATACAGGCAACGAGCAACATGCGATACAGATTTTTGATTGAGCCATCTGATTCGTTGCCTGGCAAGTTGCCTAATAGCCCCTTCACAGACACAAAACGAGCCAGCAAAACTGACTCGTCTTATTTGTGTACTCAGCTGTATGTGTCTTATCTATGCGCCACGCTTAAGTGCAGCTTCTACCTGACGAAACTCTTGCTCTAGACGAGTTTGCAGCTTTTGAGGCACTGGGCGATTGGGATAGGAGCTATAGTGGCCAGCCAATGCATTGAGGGCTGTGCGCATCGTAGAGAAGGAGCTGAGGTTAGAAACTGCTGTATCGCGACGGTAGCGAGAGGCAAAGCCGTTGATTTTTGCTTTAGCTTCGTCTTGAAGCTGCGCCTTGTTAGGGTCATCAGCAGGCAGAGCAATAGATTCTCTGAGGCTATCGATAATCGCAATAGTGTCTTCGGAATAGTTGCCAGAAAGGCCATCGCTAGGGCCACCAACTGAGCTACAGCCCGTGAGGCCAATAACCGCAACTAGCATCAAAGCGAACACGCGGGACAATAAATTTTTCATAGGGGTTCGAGGATGGACGAGTCCTTCGCCATACCTGCTAAGAACGTGAACATATGTAACAGTCTATCTGATGACGGGGCACTCACCCTAAGTCAATAGACAGATGGGGATCACTATGCGGGATAAATCCTCAGTCTCCGGTTAGGCTCATCTCCGAAGCTCAAAGACTTTAGCCGATAGTGTTCTGCCAGCTCATGCTGCATTTTGCGAATTTTGGGCGATCGCGGCAACAGCTCCACCGGCTGACTCTTCGGAATCACAATCTGCTCTACCGCCAACCGCGCTTCTTCTAATGCCTCTAGCTCATCGTCCGCACCACTACGAGAAAATAGTTCTAGGTCAACGCCTTCTAGCTTTTCACCATCGTCGTCGAGGTCTAGCAGGCGGCGAAGCGATCGCGTAATCTGCGGAATACTATTCGACTTCACGGTGTATACCGGCACCTGGCGAGCCTTGGCAACCTGCTTGAGCTTGGAGTGGTTACGAATATGCGATCGCAATGCCAACACCGCATCAGCAGAAGCCAGCTCCTTAGTGAACTTCACAGGGAGTTGAAGCGATCGCACCACATGGTCCAACTGCTGACGGCTAATGCCATAGGCATAAATTCGAGTGACATCGCTATCGTCTGTCTCGTAGTAATCATCACCGGCGACCTGCGCCATCTTTTCAGACGGAATCGGCAGCTGTCGCAAAGAATCATCAAGCAAAGACTGAAATCGCTGCTGGTCATCCAATCGCTGGCTCGTCGCTGGTGTGCCGACTGTATGTGGATTGCTAAAGGCGGTAGAAGATGAAGCCGATGGTGTTACATAACCCGCTTGTTTACCGAATGAATCTGACCCCAAAGGAACAACGGGCGGCCGCATTTTGCCAGAAGTGCGCCAGCCACCAGGACTTGCCTGAGCGCGTAAGCTGCCAGCTCGGAGCTTTCCTTTTTTGTCTGAGCGCAGAGAAGGCGCTGCCAGTGAAGAATCTGAAGGCATCTCTTCTGTAATGATGACCTGATTGTCTGGGCCGAGCGATCGCACCTGCTGGCCCGGCACTCGCCCCCGCAAAATAAAGTCCACAGTGTTGGACACTTCTTCATGCACCACCCACCGCTGCCGCTCCAACATTTCTACCGCAATATCAAACGTAGGAGGAGCCTTGCGCTCTAACACACTCTTTTGGCTTCCTCTCCTGCGAGCTTCATCATCTCCAAGCGTCACCGACTGAATTCCACCCACAAGGTCAGAAAGCGTCGGGTTCTTGATCAGATTCTCCAACCGATTGCCATGCGCCGTGCCCACTAGCTGTACGCCACGTTCAGCAATCGTCCTAGCCGCCAACGCCTCTAGCTCAGTACCAATCTCATCGATCACGATGACTTCAGGCATATGGTTCTCCACCGCCTCAATCATCACCTGATGCTGTTCTTCTGGCCTAGCGACCTGCATTCGACGCGCGCGACCAATTGCCGGATGAGGAATGTCACCGTCTCCAGCAATCTCATTCGAGGTGTCTATAATCACCACGCGTTTCATCAGGTCATCCGCTAGCACCCGAGCAATTTCTCTAAGCGCCGTCGTTTTACCTACACCCGGACGACCCAGCATCAAAATAGAGTTACCGGTTTCAACTAGGTCACGAATCAAGCCAATCGTGCCAAAAATAGCTCGTCCAACCCGGCAAGTGAGACCAATAATATCTCCAGAGCGATTGCGCATTGCACTGATCCGGTGCAGCGTCTTTTCTAAACCCGCTCGATTATCACCGCCAAAATGACCCACACGATCGACACAATGCTGTAAGTCAGCGTTGGATACGGGTGTTTCAGATAGATACTCGACATCGTCTGAGAAACGGGCTTCGGGCTGTCGACCTAAGTCCAAAATCACTTCAATGAGCTGATCTCGTTTGGAATGCTCCTCTAGCTGTTCACGGATGTATCCAGGCAAAATCGCCAACAGCTGTGATAAGTCATCAGTCACTTCGGGCGGTGCAAGCTGAGACGGAGAAGCGGAAGTATCACTAGGTCTAGCAGAGGCGCTATCTGCCGAAAAACTACTGTCAAACTGTTTGTTATTAAGGCTCGCCATAGAGAACGGATTGTAGACGGAAGACCCATGAAAAAGAATGTGGGGCTTGATTAATCACCATTGCAGCAAACAGGCCAGCAGCGATGTATTCGTCAAGACTTAACCGCTTGCTTTAAGGGCAGTACCAAAGATTTAGCAAGCGCCACAGCCTCCAACAAGGCTTGGGGTACCTCTTCAAGATAATGGTTTTGCCGGGTAACTGACATAAGAAGCCGCCGAGCATAGCTCCCATAGGCGATCCCAGAGACCGTCAGAGCCCCTGTACTAACGGTGTTTAGCTGCCGTAAAAGCCCCAGCTCACGAAGTTTAAGAACCGTATACTCGTTGGTACCGCCTGCAAGCTGAATGTGGCCTGGGAGATCTGCCGCTAAAACTTTTTGTGCCAAGCGAACAGCAGCATGAGTTGTACCCTTCCCAATATCACCACTCATAGGTCGACCATCCGTCTGCCAAATCAAGGCCGGTTTCTTCAGCTGTGCAGACAGGTTCATCACAGTCTCCAACGACTTGAGGTAGTCGATAAGATGGTCACCATCCGGACAGCTAACTGAAATGAGCCTCAGGTGACTGGTCCAAGGCGCAATAGTTTGCCAGAGCTGCTGAAATTCTTGCAGCTGACCCACCTGGGTGTGGATTTCGAGTGCGTCTACCTGAGTGAGGACAGATTGAGCGATCGCATTCAAGGTCGTCGGCTGAGATCTTTCCTCAATCAAACCCAATGGGCAAATAGGCAAACAGCGCCCGCAGCCATAGCAGCGATCACGCAATACACCCGTTTCATCGATCGCCACCGCCGGGCAGACCTGCACGCACGGTCTAGGACAATCGCTTGGGCAAACCGCCGGATCAAACCAAGCCTTCCGAAAATGCGGATCTTCGCCTGCGCTCATACTCACCATCAGCAGTGGGCGAACATACCGAGCAACTTGCGAAGGCTGAGAGGCGCTTTCAAATACCTGGCGCGCTGCTAATATCCCTGCTTGCGCTGCCCCAACTACTGCCAGGTCCGCAGCTACATCAATACAGTCCGCACCGGCCAAGGTGTAAGCCAGCGCCAAATTCCTCACATCGGGCAGGGCCTGATAGCTCGCACCACAAATCAGCTTGAACCAATGCCCAGACTGTAGTGATCGCAAAGGGTAAGTATTTTCAGATATTTCAGAGAATGACTCTATCAAGCTAAGCCGCAACCGCTTCTTTCAAGGGGAACCACGTAAAGGCGCGATCGCCACCTACTTCGACAACCACTTTCACCCGAGGGTCGATAGAAGGCAAAGAAATCAAAAATTCTATTTCCTGACTCGACAGAATGTGACCTTCAATCAGCCACAGCAACAGACCCTTTGAATTGGGTGGCAGGCTCTGTAAGCGATAGCTCACAACGGGAGGCACAAAGTAGCGCTCACCCACCGCCGAAGCATCCATATTTTTCTTGCCCAGGTGAGGTGGCCGCACACCGTGCACATCCAATAGATAAGCCGACAAATCACCCAAGCCTCTTGCAGACATATGAGCGCAGTCATACCCTGCCGAGCGCACGCGCCTACGGTAGCGCCCCTCGTGTCCACCTTCTAGAGGCATCCGAACACCTAGAGCACCTGCTTTTTCTAAATCGCGAGTGAATTTGTTAAATGCCAGCAGTGCCATAAGTAAAGAGGTGCAAACGTGTGGACTAATCACAAATATCCTACTTCATAACTCACATCGCTACACCCAACCTGTGGATATAAGACTCAAGACAATAGATGTTCCCTATCCACATATATTTGGGGTACGATGTAAGCCGCCAAAAAAATAGTGGTGTCAAAAGCTCACGCGTTTAGCCCTGAAAAGCTGAAGTATCCTAACCTAATACTTTTCACAAAGTGCTAGACATTGGCTATGAAGCGTGTATACTTAAAGACTGTCGCCGAAAAAATGGATACTAGAGGAAAGCTGCTGCCTACGAAGTCATTTGTACTGATAGCACCTGCACCCTAAGGTCTTTGTACAATGGCGCGAATCTATCTTTTCAAAGCTGTCACAGATTCCTCCCAGTCCAAGGCGAAAAGATAAGGTCCGTTGAAACTCCCAGCACTTCGTCTTCAGATGTTGATCTTCTGAAATGTGACGTCTGGTTGAGCGTTCAACACAAAAGACCTATCGATTGATTTCCAGTGTGGTTCGACAGAGTAATCATTGACCGCAGACATCTCTAGGCTTTTTAGTCAAAGGAGAAAGTGCCTGCGCCTTTGTATTCTGCTGTCAGCTGGTTGTGTTGTGTCTAAGTCTAACCAAGGAGGAATTTCTTCGAGGTTAGATTTGATGTCGTGAGCGGAGACTCAGATTAGTGTCTGTCGGTATTCTTGGTACCAAACTTGGTATGACCCAGGTGTTTGACGAAACAGGTAACGCAGTTCCTGTGACCGTCATTCAGGCTGGCCCCTGCGTTGTAACGCAGATCAAAACAGAACAGACAGACGGCTATTCGTCTGTGCAGGTTGGATATGGAGAAGTCAAGGAGAAAGCCCTAAATAGGCCCAAACTTGGTCATCTCAAGAAGTCTGGCGCATCACCTGTTCGTCACTTGCGCGAGTACCGCGTTGACGACACAGGTGAATTTGAAATCGGTCAGGCTGTTGCGGCAGACCGATTTGAAGCGGGCCAGTTAATTGATGTCAGTGGCATCAGTATTGGTAAAGGCTTTGCAGGCAACCAAAAGCGGAACAACTTCCGCCGAGGCCCTATGTCCCACGGTTCTAAAAATCACCGTGCACCTGGTTCTACCGGTGCAGGTACAACGCCCGGCCGCGTTTACCCTGGTAAAAAGATGGCAGGTCGTATGGGTGGAGAGAAAGTAACTGTGCGCAAGCTCAGCGTTGTGAGAGTCGATAGCGATCGCAACCTACTTTTAGTAAAAGGCGGCGTCCCAGGGAAAGCTGGCAGCCTACTCAACATCACACCCGCAACTATCGTCGGTCAGTAAGAGGAAGCCAACTATTGTGTTGGCTCAAAGGTTCGAAAACGCAAACAGCTCAAAGCCCTGACACGTTTGTTTTTACTGGCAGTTTTCACTGGTACAAAACCAAACCTCTATCAGAGAACTCAGAGCATCAGCTCAAGGCATTAACGCCAAACGGAACATCATGGTTGATTGTGTAATTAAAAATTGGCAAGGAGAGGACGCTGGCACAGCGACCCTAGACCTCAAAGTTGCCAAAGAAGAAAACGCCGCGCACATCGTGCACCGCGCCCTCGTTCGTCAAATCAACAACGGTCGTCAGGGAAATGCTTCTAGCAAGACTCGCGCCGAGGTTCGAGGCGGTGGCCGTAAGCCTTGGAGGCAAAAGGGTACTGGCCGAGCCAGAGCCGGTTCGATTCGCTCTCCACTTTGGAGAGGTGGCGGTGTTATCTTCGGGCCCAAACCCCGTGACTACAGCACAAAGATGAACCGCAAGGAACGACGATTGGCCCTTCGCACCGCGTTCCAGGGCGGCGCTGACAGCATGATTGTGGTTCAAGACTTTGCTAGCGAACTCACTCAGCCAAAGACAAAAGAAATGCTTGCGGCAATTGATCGCTGGGGCGTTAAGACTGACGAAAAGATTCTGATGGTCTTTAGTGAGCGCAGCGACAACGTTTACCGGTCTTTGAGAAACGTTCCTAATGTGCGGATGATTGACGCGACAAACCTCAACATCTATGACATTTTGCATGCTGAGCACCTAGTGGTTACAGCGTCTGCGCTAGAGAAGATTCAGGAGGTATACGGTGAGTAAGAAAATTGACGAACGCGATATTCCAGACATTATTCGCAGACCTCTGATTACAGAGAAAGCGACTATCGCTCTAGAGAATAATCAATACACCTTCGAAGTTGCACCCAAAGCGACTAAGCCGCAAATCAAAAGCGCTATTGAGAAGCTATTCGACGTGAAAGTTGTAAACATTAGCACTCAAAACCCTCCGAGAAAGAGACGTCGAGTCGGTCAATTTATCGGTCATCGCGCAGCTTACAAGCGAGCAGTTGTAACGCTAGCCCCTGACGATAGCATCACACTTTTCCCAGATGTCTAAGCGCACTCAATCAACGAAAGTCACGTTGATTCACTGCTGTTAGGCCCAATCAAAGAAATTTTCTTCCTAAGTAAACGCGACACACTCAACAGATAGTAGATAGCCATGGGCATTCGCTCCTACAGACCATTAACGCCAGGTTCGAGAGAACGCACCGTTTCCGACTTTGCGTCTATCACGACTGATAAGCCAGAAAAGTCTCTAACTTACTCGGTTCACCGTCCAAAAGGGCGTAACAACCGTGGTGTAATTACTTGTCGCCATCGGGGTGGCGGTCACAAGCGCCTATATCGTGAAATCGATTTTAGACGCAACAAGCACAACGTTCCTGCCAAAGTTGCAACCATTGAGTACGACCCCAACCGTAATGCTCGCATCGCGTTGGTTAACTATGCCGATGGCGAAAAGCGCTACATCCTTCATCCTGTAGGGCTCGAAGTTGGTACCACCATTATTTCTGGTGAAGACGCTCCTTTTGAAGTCGGGAACGCGCTACCACTTCACCGTATTCCACTAGGTACCACTGTTCACAACGTTGAACTAGTAGCTGGTAAAGGCGGACAAATGGTTCGTGCAGCGGGCGCAGGTGCACAGCTGGTGGCAAAAGAAGGTGGCTATGTCACCCTCAAGCTACCGTCTAGTGAAGTTCGCATGGTTCGCCGTGAGTGCTATGCGACGATTGGCCAAGTTGGCAATGTGGAGCACCGCAACCTGACGTTAGGGAAGGCCGGCCGCAAGCGCTGGTCTGGTCGTCGCCCTGAAGTTCGGGGTAGTGTGATGAACCCAGTTGACCACCCACACGGTGGTGGTGAGGGCCGCGCGCCTATTGGTCGCAGTGGACCGGTTACGCCTTGGGGTAAGCCTGCACTAGGTTACAAAACTCGTAAGAAGAAGAAAGGCAGTGACTCACTGATTGTGCGTCGTCGTCGTCGCTCTTCGAAGCGTGGCCGTGGCGGACGCAACGCATAGCAACCTAGCTAAGTTTTGCCCGACTATTTTTCTACAAGTATTCAACACTGATTTCAGGTACAAAGCATGTCTCGTTCCCTCAAGAAGGGGCCTTTTGTGGCAGACCACCTTCTTACCAAAATTGAAAAGCTCAATGCCAAAAACGAGAAGCAGGTTGTTAAAACTTGGTCTCGAGCATCAACCATTATTCCCCAGTTTATCGGCCACACGGTAGCTGTTCACAATGGTCGCCAGCATGTTCCCGTTTTTATTAACGAGCAGATGGTAGGACACAAGCTCGGTGAATTTGCACCGACCAGAACGTTTCGTGGCCACGCCAAAAGCGACAAAAAGGCACGCCGCTAAGAGGAGGCCCTAAGGATTAACCATGATTGATATCGATTCAGATTCTCAAGTAAAGGCAACGGCTAAGTTCGTTCGCATGTCTCCTCGCAAAGTACGCCGCGTACTCGATCAAATTCGAGGCCGCTCCTACCGAGAGGCGCTGATTATGCTTGAGTTTATGCCTTACAAGTCCTGTGAGCCTATTCTCAAAGTATTGCGTTCTGCGGTTGCCAATGCTGAGCACAACAACGGTTTAGACCCCGTGTCGCTTTACATCAGTGAAGCTTATGCTGACCAAGGCCCCGTGCTAAAGCGGTTCCGGCCACGGGCACAAGGTCGAGCTTTTCAGATTCGTAAGCCGACTTGTCACATTGCAATCGCTGAAGCTCAAGGCACTGAGTCTTAATCTTAAGCCGTAGCTTTACCCTAAGTTTTCCATCGTCTGATTTTTCAAACCCTTTCACCCGTTCTTACCAAGGAGTACATCAGTGGGACAGAAGATTCACCCCATCGGTCTTCGTCTTGGCATCACTCAGGAGCACCGCTCCCGCTGGTATGCCGACAAAAACCGTTATCCCGAACTTCTCAAAGAGGATCATGAGATCCGCAAGTACGTTGAGAAAAACCTAGC
>ERZ1740052.286-NODE-286-length-17780-cov-18.724231_pt1 | contig 17780 bp, 14 predicted proteins | sample MGYA00581750_ERZ1740052 | MGnify/ENA primary metagenome ERZ1740052 (study PRJEB43018, sample SAMN04849743) | marine metagenome | isolation source: floating plastic debris | place: Pacific Ocean | collected 2008-08-30 | study: EMG produced TPA metagenomics...
AGCAAAAACCGTTTGCGGCTGCGGCAATTCTTTTTCAGTTAACAGTGAACAGTGAGCAGTGACCACTAAGAAATTATTAACTCCTAACTCATAACTCCTAACTCCTAACTCCTAACTCCTAACTCCTAACCCCCAAATTCCCAAATCTAAAAAAATAATAAAAAAATTATCAAAAGTTGACATAATCTTTTGAAAAAAGAGATATAATCAGGATTTGTTAAAACTTAGACAATCAGCAGCTTCATGTGCTGTAACTCATGCCAACAATACAGCAATTAATTCGTAACGAGCGCTCCAAAGCGCGTCAGAAAACTAAGTCCCCGGCTCTGAAACAATGCCCTCAGAGACGGGGCGTTTGCACCAGGGTTTATACAACAACGCCTAAGAAACCTAATTCCGCTCTGAGAAAAGTGGCAAGGGTAAGACTGACTTCTGGATTTGAGGTTACGGCTTACATTCCAGGAATTGGTCACAACTTGCAGGAACACTCTGTTGTGATGATTCGTGGCGGTAGGGTTAAGGACTTACCGGGCGTAAGATATCACATTATTCGCGGAACTTTGGATACTGCCGGAGTTAAAGACCGCAAGCAAGGTCGTTCAAAGTACGGAACAAAACGTCCGAAGGAATCGTAATTGGGATTGTAATTTGTCAGGTTGTTTTTTAGATTCAATTGCAAGCAGTTGAAGTCAATAATTCAAGTTCTTAGAGTCTACTGCTACTCAGAGCAAGAGCAATATTTTTATTGTTTTTCGTTCTAAAGGAGTTATTAGGCTAATTAAGCCAATTCTGGTCTGCGAATCAAAGTGTAGAAGCTTGAATGCTAGCAAGAAAAACAACTAGACCCCATAAGGATTGCCGCAGTTCTGTATTACAATTGTATTACGCTGTGGAAATGCCATATAACTATTAAAAGTTTTGGATTTCCATTTAAACATCAATGTATAAATGATGGCGCTTTGCGGAAGGTAGTGGAAGTAGTTTTTCTACTATTCAAAGCGTTATTTGTATACTGATAAAGTTGAGAGATTGTCCACAGCAACTTGAATTTTTGAGCTGTTAGTTCGGGTAGTATAGATTCCGATAGTAAACCTTGTTCGCTTAAAATCTGAATCGCAAGTAGTATTCTTAGTTAATTGTGGTCTTAGGGGCACATCCGCTTTCCGAGTTGCAATGTTAAGACGGAAGTTCCCAGGTCATAAGTAAAGTAAGAACATTTATACTATACAATCCCCCGAAGTATCAAAGCATTTGTGTGTAGTTGCTATATTGAATTAAAGGTTAAGTATGTCCCGTCGTGGTGTAATTCAAAGGCGTGCAGTTCCGCCTGACTCAGTTTATAACAGTCGCTTGATAAGTATGACAATCAGGCGAATCATGCGTCACGGCAAGAAATCTCTTGCCGCACGAATAGTTTATGACGCAATGAAAATCATTGAAGAAAGAACTGGTGGAGACCCAACAGAAGTATTTGAAAGAGCAATACGTAATTTGACTCCGTTGGTGGAAGTGAAAGCTCGAAGAGTTGGTGGAGCGACTTACCAAGTACCGATGGAAGTACGTTCGGAAAGAGGTACAACCCTCGCACTGCGGTGGCTGGTGCAGTATTCTCGTCAACGTCCCGGTCGGACAATGGCTAGTAAACTGGCTAACGAATTAATGGATGCTTCTAACGAAACTGGAAGCGCAATTCGTAAACGGGAAGAAACACATCGAATGGCAGAAGCTAATAAAGCCTTTGCACATTATCGTTATTAAGTTGAACGCGGTTTTGGGTTCATCAGTATAGAAACGATTAGCAGAGTGTAATATACAAGATATCAACAGGCGAAGACCATAGGAGGCAGTTGTGGCACGTAACAACCCGCTAGAAAGAGTTCGCAATATGGGTATTGCGGCGCATATTGATGCGGGAAAAACTACAACGACAGAAAGAATACTGTTTTACTCCGGCATCATTCACAAAATAGGTGAAGTTCACGAGGGAACGGCTGTCACCGACTGGATGGCACAAGAACGGGAGCGGGGTATTACTATCACTGCTGCTGCGATTAGTACCAGTTGGAATGACCATCAAATCAACATTATCGATACCCCCGGTCATGTGGACTTCACTATTGAAGTTGAACGTTCTATGCGGGTATTGGATGGTGTAATTACGGTTTTATGTTCTGTAGGCGGCGTGCAGCCTCAGACAGAGACAGTTTGGCGACAAGCAGACCGTTACAAGGTACCGAGAATCATCTTTGTTAACAAGATGGACCGCACTGGGGCAAACTTTTATAAGGTTTACGAACAAGTACGCGACCGACTGCGAGCTAATGCTATTCCCATTCAATTGCCTATTGGTAGCGAAAGCGAATTTGGTGGCATTATTGATTTGGTGAAAATGCGTGCCTTTATTTACAACAATGACCAGGGCACCGATATTGAAGAGCAGGATATACCGAGCGAAATGCTTGAACTAGCTCAAGAATATCGCACCAAGCTTGTTGAAGCGGTAGCGGAAACCTCAGATGACTTGATGACTAAGTACTTCGAGGGCGAAGAGCTTACCGAAGAGGAACTTCGCCTTGCTTTACGTGAAGGTACAATCGGCGGAACTATGGTGCCGATGCTTTGCGGTTCGGCATTCAAAAATAAAGGCGTACAGCTATTGCTCGATGGGGTGGTAGATTATTTGCCATCTCCATTAGAAGTACCTCCAATTCAAGGTACCTTACCTAGTGGTGAGACCGTTGAAAGACCTGCTGACGATGAAGCTCCTCTAGCGGCTTTAGCTTTTAAAGTCATGGCTGACCCCTATGGTCGTTTGACATTTGTGCGGGTTTATTCTGGCGTGCTGAAAAAAGGCAGTTACGTTTACAACTCTACTAAAGGGAAAAAAGAACGAATTTCCCGGTTGGTTGTAATGAAAGCAGACGACCGACAAGATGTCGAACAACTTTGTGCGGGAGATTTAGGAGCGACTGTAGGTTTGAAAGACACCTTAACAGGCGATACGCTCTGCGAACAAGATTCTCCGGTTATATTGGAATCGCTTTATATTCCAGAACCAGTAATATCCGTTGCGGTTGAACCCAAAACCAAAGCGGACATGGAGAAATTAGGCAAAGCATTACAGTCACTTTCGGAAGAAGACCCAACCTTCCGAGTTAGCGTCAACCCAGAAACCAATCAAACAGTGATTGCGGGAATGGGAGAACTGCACCTAGAAATTCTAGTAGATAGAATGCTGCGAGAATTCAAGGTAGAAGCTAACGTTGGTGCCCCACAAGTTGCCTATCGCGAAACAATCCGCAAGCAAGTAAACGGAATTGAAGGCAAATTCATCCGTCAGAGCGGTGGTAAAGGTCAATACGGTCACGTAGTTGTTAACTTGGAACCCGCAGACCAGGGAAGCGGTTTTGAATTCGTCTCCAAAATTACCGGTGGTTCGATACCCAAAGAGTATGTCGGCCCCGTCGAGCAGGGAATGAAAGAAACCAGCGAATCCGGTATTATAGCTGGGTATCCATTAATTGATGTTAAAGCAACATTGGTCGATGGGTCTTATCATGATGTAGACTCTTCGGAAATGGCTTTCAAAATTGCCGGTTCAATGGCGATGAAAGAAGCGGTGATGAAAGCTTCACCAGTGCTGTTAGAGCCATTGATGAAAGTTGAGGTAGAAGTACCCGAAGAATTCCTTGGGGATGTCATTGGCGACCTCAACTCTCGTCGCGGTCAAATTGAAGGCACGGGGTCTGAAGATGGCTTAGCCACGGTAACTTCAAAAGTGCCACTGGCAGCAATGTTTGGTTACGCAACTGACATTCGGTCAAAAACCCAAGGTCGGGGTATTTTCTCGATGCAGTTTAGTAACTACGAAGAGGTGCCTCGCAACGTGGCTGAGGCAATTATCGCTAAAAACAAGGGAACGCATAGTTATTAAAGGAAACGAGGATAAATGGCACGCGAAAAATTTGAAAGAAATAAACCACACGTTAATATCGGTACTATTGGCCACGTTGACCACGGTAAAACCACGTTGACAGCAGCCATCACCATGACTTTATCCGCTTTGGGTCAGTCAGCACAGAAGAAGTACGATGATATCGACAACGCTCCTGAAGAAAAAGCGCGGGGTATTACTATCAATACTTCCCACGTGGAATATGAAACTGATGGTCGTCACTACGCTCACGTAGATTGTCCTGGACACGCTGACTATGTGAAGAACATGATCACTGGTGCAGCGCAAATGGACGGTGCAATTCTCGTGGTGTCTGCTGCTGATGGTCCCATGCCTCAAACCCGCGAACACATCCTATTAGCGAAGCAGGTTGGTGTACCTAGCCTCGTAGTCTTCTTAAACAAGCAAGACATGGTGGATGATGATGAATTATTGGAGTTGGTGGAATTGGAAGTCCGCGAACTTCTTAGCGACTACGATTTCCCCGGTGACGATATTCCTGTAGTTTCAGGTTCTGGTTTGCAAGCGTTGGAAAAAATGATTGCCAACCCCAGCATGAAGAAAGGTGAAGACGAGTGGGTAGATAAAATCTACGACTTGATGGAACAAGTAGATGCTTTTATTCCTACTCCCGAACGTGCTGTAGATAAGCCTTTCTTGATGGCTGTAGAAGACGTATTCTCCATTACAGGTCGTGGTACCGTAGCAACTGGTAGAATCGAACGCGGAAAAGTCAAAGTGGGCGACCAAGTTGAATTGGTTGGTATCAGAGATACTCGCCCCACCACCGTAACCGGTATCGAGATGTTTAAGAAGAGTCTCGATGAAGGTATGGCTGGAGATAACGCTGGAATCTTGCTACGTGGTATGCAGAAAGATGATATCGAGCGCGGCATGGTAATTGCAAAGCCCGGTAGCATCACTCCTCATACCGAATTTGAAGGCGAAGTATATGTTTTGACCGAGAAAGAAGGTGGTCGTAAAACCCCATTTTTCTCCGGTTACCGTCCTCAGTTCTACGTGCGTACCACTGATGTAACTGGCACAATTCAGTCCTTTACTGCCGATGACGGTAGTGCTGCGGAAATGGTAATGCCTGGAGACCGCATCAAGATGAACGTACAACTTATCAACGCAATTGCGATTGAACAAGGAATGCGCTTCGCAATTCGTGAAGGTGGTCGTACTATTGGTGCTGGCGTAGTTTCTAAAATCGTCAAGTAGTTCTAGGCAGGCTTTAACTAGAATACGGGCAGAGATGGTATAATACGTCTCTGCTTTTTAACTGTCTTTGGTTGGAAACATAAACGGTTCTTCGATTTTAAAACCTACGGGTTAATTGTTGGTTTTGACCTAAATAATTTTAGGCTTTAATCCAAAATCCGTCTTGGAAAGTTTGAGGGGAAGAACATCTCCACCCTCAACTTTCCGCAAAATCCAAAATCCAAAATCGTTTGACCGATTAATAATAATTTCCATTCCCCCTCGTAAAACAATCAGAACCAGGAAAACTGAACAAATGGCTACTTTACAGCAGCAGAAAATTAGAATTCGTTTAAAAGCTTTTGACCGTCGCTTGCTCGATACATCTTGCGAAAAAATTGTTGATACTGCTAACCGCACTAACGCAACAGCAATTGGTCCAATACCTTTACCTACAAAACGCCGTATTTACTGCGTACTTCGTTCTCCTCACGTAGATAAAGATTCACGAGAACACTTTGAAACTCGTACTCATAGACGTATTATCGATATTTATCAGCCTTCCTCAAAAACCATTGATGCTTTGATGAAACTTGATTTACCATCTGGTGTGGACATTGAAGTCAAGCTGTAATTATTTATTGAGGATTGATTGTCGTTTTTTGATGAATATTAAATTTGAAAACAACAATTGATAATTTCTCTTAAAAGATACTTATGTCTTAATAACAACTTTACTACCCTTGGAAATTTTTCTAAGGGCTTTTTAGTCGCCTGAAAACGACTTTAGGATAAAATATAAAGAATATACGGATTTTTTCAAAAATATAGGATTTACGCGCAGCAAAATTTTTATTGCCATTAGAAAACCCTACACAGCTAATCACAGGTTTGTGTGAGGAAGCAATAACAGCATTTTGAGAAATTACTCTATTGCTTTTGATGACATAATTATATTAACGACCGTCTAAGTCCCAGCAAGAAATACTTTTATAAGTATTACAAATAGTAGTACAGCTATATATTGCGGTAAATATGACATCCTCTTCTAGAATTGCAGTTCGCGAAATACCTTTGTTCCCTTTACCGGATGTGGTTCTGTTCCCCACCAGACCCTTACCCCTGCATATTTTTGAATTTCGCTACCGAATTATGATGAACACCATTCTCGATAGCGACCGCAGGTTCGGGGTATTAATGGTTGACCCAGCCAAAGGTACTGTTGCGAATGTCGGTTGTTGTGCGGAAATTATTCATCATCAACGCTTGAAAGATGACCGAATGAAAATGCTTACTTTGGGACAGCAAAGGTTTCGTGTTTTAGAATACGTTCGTGAAAAACCTTATTTTGTTGGGTTAGTTGAGTGGATTGATGACGAAGAACCTACTAAAGATTTACGACATGAAGCATCTGAAGTAGAGCAGTTATTACGTGATGTTGTCCGGTTGAGTGCTAAATTGACCGAGCAAAACATTGAACTTCCGCAGGATTTACCAGCGTTACCTAAAGAATTATCTTATTGGGTAGCGAGCAACCTCTACCGTGTAGCTCCAGAACAACAGTCATTATTAGAAATGCAAAATACAGCGGCTCGTTTAGAACGAGAAATGGAAATTTTAACTTCAACTCGTAATCATTTAGCCGCTCGTACTGTCCTGAAAGATACGTTAAACCAAAAATCTTAATGAATAGGGAATAGGGAACAGGGAACAGAAAGGGTACTGAGAATTTTATGCCTATTTATTTGCAAGCTCCGCTAACAAAAATCTGCTGAGAAATACTATATCTAAAAAATAGGTAATAGTTTTAGCAGGAAAGCTTAGGAACAAATCATTATTTTCTCAACAATTGGGCTTTTAATGCTTTTTTATAGAAAATTGAGCATAGAAAGTAATGAAAAAATATAGTTGCTGAATCTGTATATATAGGAATCCGATTTGAATATTGAAAATAAATAGGTATTTGTAGGGTGTGTTACGACGCTAGTCTAACGCACCGAAAACCTTTCATAATGGTGTATTGCGCTCCGCGACACATCCTATGTATGTTATGTCCTCCGGACACGCTGCGCGAACAAAAATCAATTAGGAGTCCTATATTTAGTACACCCTTGTATGAAGATACTTATTAACATTCAGAAATTTGTTAAATAAGCTCAACTACAAATATTCACTGTACCTGTTCCCTTTTAACAATTAAAGCGATTCTATTGGTAAAACATTGTAACTACCAAAAATTTTCAAAATTTCTGTGTAATTAGATAATTCAGTTAAAGCAGATTGCATTTTATTAGAAGAAACATCTGCTTCTAAATCCATAAAAAATAAGTATTCTCCTAAAGAGCGCTTCGTTGGACGCGATTCAATTTTGCTGAGATTTATATCTTGATTGGCGAAAACTTGTAATGGTTTCACTAATACACCGGGTAAATTTGCCGGTACGCTAAATGCAAATGAAGTGTAGAAAGCAGTATTTTTTAATATTTCGTGATTAGGACTATTACCTGGCTGGCTAACTACCCAAAAGCGAGTACAATTTTCTGGGTAATCATTAATACCGTTTGCCAGTGTAGGTAAATTATATAGTTGCGCCGCTCTCAACGATGAAATAGCTGCTGATTGAAGATTTTCTAATTTTTCTAATCCTTCCGTAGTGGAATTAGTGGGAACTAGCTGTACTTTAGGAAGATGCTCCTCTAGCCATTTTTGACATTGAGCCAATGCTTGTGGGTGCGAATAAACGGTTTCAATACTATCTAAACTTTCGGAACGAGAAATTAATGAATGAGTAATAGGTACCACTAAAGCCAACTGGATTTGTAAATTATCTAATTGCCATAGTGTATCTAAAGTAACAGTAACACTTCCTTGAATCGAATTTTCTACAGGTACTACTGCTAAATCTGATTCACCTTTAGCTACAGAACAAAGTGTTTGGAAAATGCTAGAATAAGGAAATAACGAAGCTTCTGTTTTAGTATTTTTTGTCAGCCAACTAACATAATATAAGGCAGCAAGTTCAGCATAAGTACCGGATGGTCCTAAATGTGCAATAGATATCATAATTTACAAAACCTTTAAGACTTAAGATAGCAAACAGAATACTAGATTTATTACTTAAAATAGATATTATAAAGTAACAATTATTTTTATAATTAAGAAGAGTATAGGTTTTGTACAATACGCAAAACTATATTTTTGTTCAAATTACAATTATCGACAAATTGCTGTCGTTTAACTATGGCTACTCAATTTAAAGCCTGCCAATCTGTAGAAATTCCCGTTCCACATCAGCCTATTCCAATTAAGCATTATTTACGACAACCCCAGCGATTAGTAAATGCTTTAGCTGATTCTAGCAGAGTAGAACAACTAAGTACGGAAGTTTTTCGTTTAAAAATGCGCCCGTTATCTTTTATGTCGCTGAGTATCCAACCAATCGTAGATATGAGAGTATGGGCGGAAAATGATGGAACAATCAATTTAGAATCAGTCGGTAGTGAAATTCGTGGCGTAAAATACATTAACCAACGTTTTAAACTTGATTTAAAAGGTAATTTGTCAAGCTATGAAAAAGACGGAAATACTCGTCTTAAAGGTATAGCTAATTTAGAAGTACAAGTGGAATTACCTCCACCTTTCTCTTTTACTCCTAAAGCAATTTTAGAAAGTACCGGTAACGGCTTGCTTAAAAGCGTATTGCTAACAATAAAACAAAGATTATTACGACAACTGCTAGTTGATTATCGACATTGGGTAGAATTACAAACTAAAGATAATAGCTTTGATGATCATAGCAATGATTTTAAAATTTTTAAGCCCGAATAAAATCATTAAAAAAAGCGATTAGTACCGCTTCGCGGAAGTAAGAAGTAAGAAGTAATAAGTAATAAGTAGCGTAAATTGCGGTCTTGGGGGTTTCCTCCATGTAAGCCGAGCTTTCTCGTAGAATGCAAATTTCCAAGACAAAAAGTTTGATTTTCTAGGATTTTCAGGCATTTTGAATGGTTGCTTTATTTAAGCCGTACTTTACTAGGTTTTTCTATATAAAGATATTCGGTATTCAATAATTGGCAATGGGGAATAGGTCTAAAACCTAAAAAGCATTTAGAATATTAGTTAATTACTGTACAAATAGTTGTACATCAAGGATTTTTAATGGTTTTTTCAAATGACGTTATGTCAACTAAAAAAACAGGAATTCAAATAAGTGCTATTTGAATAATAAATATTAAAGCCAGCATTATTTATGTAATGGCTAATAAGTTATATAACCTTTCTCCTTAACCCTATTTCTTCCCAAAAAAATGTGAGATTCGTTAATTTTGTACGATTACCTATTTTTCTTCTGTTATTTGGCAAGGACGAAAAGATTTGCGATGCAAGGGCGAGATACCATAATTTTGTATTGCTAATAGATGTTTTTTACTACCATAGCCCTTATTTTTCTCTAAATCGTACATTGAATACTTATTAGCAAGACGAATTATCAGTTCATCGCGCCAAACTTTAGCAACAATGCTAGCAGAAGCTATTGTAAGTGAAAGAGAATCTCCTTTAACTATTGTTTCTTGTGGTAACGACAAATTTTTTATCTGTTGATTTCCATCAATTAAGCAAAGTGCAGGCTGTTGCTTTAATTTTAGAACAGCCCGCTTCATTGCTAAAAGTGATGCTTGCAAGATATTCAAAGAGTCTATTTCAGCTGTAGTTGCAAAACCAATTTTCCAGTCTATTGCAATATCAGAAATTAAATCCGCTAACTTAATTCTTTTAGAAGCAGATAGCTTTTTACTATCCTTGATGTTGGTGGTGAGGAGTTGGGGCAAACTATTACTATCTGGTAGGATAACTGCTGCTGCTACCACAGGACCAAACAAAGCACCTCTCCCCACTTCGTCAACTCCTGCAATTAACTTGTCGCTATTGCAATACGTAGAATATTCTAACCAATTTTGTTCGGGGGGGAGTTTAGATGGGTCCATTGCAGTGATAGCTTGCCCAATTTTTACCATAAAACGCTCAAATCTTAGCTAGATGGTGCTTCCACAGAGGAACGACGGCGACGGCGACGTCTATCTGCTGTCTTCGTTGCTGTTTCGGCTTGTTCTGATTCGACAACTGGTTCTTCTATTTCATCTTCAACTGCGACTTCATTCTCTATATTGTTTATTTTCACTTTCTTTGGAGTTGGAGTAAGCGAGTATGATGCCGAATCTTCAGTAGTTTCTTCGCTTTCTACGCTTTCCTCAATCTCTACGCTTTCTTCACTTTCTCCATCTTCACCAGGTGGAACTACGTTAATAATTACAGATTTTTCGTTCTTGAATTCTTTTTCTAATTTCTTTAAAGGTGTAACACCCATTAAAGCGTAGACATCCTGTTCCTCGTCTGTCATTTCTACCGAAACAATTTCTGGTGGTTCGAGTACTCCTTTAACCGATTCGATTCTAGTTCTAGTACGTTCGGGTCTGTCACTCCAAACTTTATTCAATCCGGATGGAGAAGTTTCTGGTCTTAGTCGTTCTGACTCTCCTTCCGAATCAATGTCCAAATCATCGTTGACTAAGGTCAATGGACTTCCGTTAATCCTTGGCTCGTCCTTGCCGTTTCCTGTATTAATACCCAAGCGGCGACGACGACGGCGTTTATTGGTATCTCCTAATTCTTGATAGCTGGGATGATTTATCAAGTTTAAATTAGCAAAATCTCCGTCACCTTCATCCGCATCTGCGAATCCATCTACCACTTCAGGCTGGGAGTTTAAGCGAGGAGCAGAAATACGCGGTTCTCTCGAAGGTAAAGGTACTACACGCTCTGGTACTTCTACTGGTGCTGGTGGTGGTGCTACTCGGCTTTCGTTTTCCCCTGGTAAATGTACAATATGTCCCAAACCTTGACAGGTAGGACAAGTTTCCCCGAAAAGCTCGTAGATATTCTGACCCTGACGCTTACGGGTAAGCTCTACTAAACCTAATTCAGTCAATTGAGCAATTTGAGGACGGGCTTTATCCGACTTCAGGGCTTTATTAAAATGTTCGAGAACCTGTAACTGGTCTCGCCGCGATTCCATATCAATGAAGTCAACAACAATTACTCCAGCAATATTACGCAAACGTAATTGACGTGCTATTTCTGTAGCAGCTTCGCAGTTTGTCCACAATACGGTTTCTCTTGCTGTAGCCGAACGAGTAAACGAGCCGGAGTTGACATCTATTACCGTTAATGCTTCGGTAGGTTGAATAATAATGTAACCGCCAGAAGGTAAGTCTACTCTTGGTTTTAGAGCTTCTTTAACCGCAGCATTTATCCGGAAATATTCTAAAATTGCAGTGCGATCGCGGTGGTGGTCGATTAATAAACCTTGGGGTACCTGTCCGCCGCTCCAGTTTTGTAAATACTGCTTTACTCGCTTCAATCCGGTACTGGAGTCAACAACAATCCGATTGACATCGGCACCGTACATATCTCGCAAAACGCGCTGGATAAAGTCATCATCGCGATTAAGTAAAGCTGGGGCACGGCTGGTTTGAGCTTGTTCGCCGATAGACTCCCATTGCTTTTGCAGAATTTCTAAATCTTCGATAATGGCTTCTTCCGGTTTACCTTCAGCTTCGGTACGGATTAATAAACCCATTCCTGCCGGTTTTATCAAGATTGCTAAGGCTCTCAAACGGTTGCGTTCGTTTTCGTTTCTAATTCTGCGGGATAAATTCACGCCTCGTCCATAAGGCATCAGTACTACGTAACGTCCTGGTAAAGTTATGTTACCAGTGAGTCTCGGACCTTTTGTACCTGTCGGCTCTTTCATTACCTGCACCAATACTTTTTGCTGTGGTGCCAATAATTCTGTGATTGCCGCAGACGAACGTCTCAATCTTAACGGTCCGAGGTCGGTTACATGAATAAAACCATTACGCTCCGGGTCGCCAATATTGACAAAAGCTGCATCTATCCCAGGCAATACATTTTCTACTACCCCTAAATAGATATCACCAATTTGGTGATGACCGGTAGCTACGACAAGTTCTTGTATTTGGTCTTCAGAAAACACCGCAGCAATTTGATGCTGTTCGGCGATGATAATTTGTTTCGGCATTCAATTTCCTCAAAAATTGGCAGCTCAAATCCGTAGGAGAGGAGTTTTTTCATCAATCTACCCTGTCTCCTCCTTCCAAGGCGCTGCTGTAATAAAATTGCACTTACTTTCGCTCAAATAAACACGAGCTATTTACACTTTGATTGCGTTTAAGCAACCCATGAAATCTACAGCGGTTGCATCTTTTTATGAATAAAATCGTCCGTTAAAGGTCAATTTTTACACCTTTCCTCTGCCAATTAATCTGTCAGGTTAAAAAGTAACTACAATCTTACTTTTTGACACTAAAGACGCAACTCTTGCAATAAATTATTCTAACAATCGGGCAGTATAACCTAGAATATCCTCGTTAGTACGAAATTACGTCTTTTCTTAAGACACGGGCTGACTGCGCGAGAGAATCGAGAGAAGGACTGTATACTTCCTCACCTGGAACAGGAGTAGACTCTAAAAGTCTACCTATAAATGGCACCTTGACGGAACCATCTGCTACTACTACATATCCCCACCCTGTAAGCTGGAAATTTTGAGCCTACTCAACTAGTTCCATTATCATAAATGGCGAGAAAAGTAACTTAACCGCGCTAGTAGGATTGTTGACTGATTCACATTTTTAGCTACCTGCCATCATAGAGCGTTGTCTAGTCTGCTGTCAGCTATACCTGGGATAATAACCCAGTATTTTCGAGTAAAACTCGACAATATTATTTCTTTAACGCCCCGTCCAGGTCGCCAGTGAATCAATTAGTTCCGTTGCAGCGCTCTTATAATTTCTCTTCATATAATTCTAACGCAAGGTCGCAAAAAATCAATTCCAAAGTCAGGCAGAAGTAGAGGACAATTTCATCACAACAATTACCCCCAATTATTAAACTGCCAAAACAAGCTTGCTCCGGTGTATGTGCAGCAGGTCAAATTCTGTTTTCGATACAGACTCAAGCATAAATGGAATGTGTTCCGGACGCAATACCGTACCATCATTGCAACAGGCTCCTACATACCGCAATTGGACGGCTTGACTTTGACCCATATCGACTTTTGCTGTCTCGACAAAATCTAGCTCAAATAAACGTTCGCGCAGATTTACATTTTTGATTTTACCTTTTTTAGTTTTGTGCTGTGTCCAAATTTCTGTTTTAGCTTTGAGCGCATCAATTATCGTCTGCCACTCAGATGAAGTTATTTCTCGACTACAGCCTATAGTGAGCAAATACTCAGCTGTTTCTAGAAGTTGAGATGCACTTTTAGACTTCAAGTCTAGCTGCACTACATCATATATAGATATGCCATCCGGTAGCGAAGAACTCAAAGCCGTGGAGAAAGTATCGACATCAATTTCTTCAGTTAATTCAAAATCTACAATTTCATTTACGCTAGTAGCACCTAACGGTAAGGCATTTGCTACTGATATTCTTGGTTGTGGATTAAAACCACCGCTAAATGATACTGGTAGTCCTGCTCGTCGAATGGCTCGGTCAAAAATTCTCATTAAATCTAGATGGCCAACCAATGCCATATCGCCAGATTTCCCAAACCTTAACCGCAATTTTTGTGCTTTGGTAGTATCAGGAACGAAATCTCCAGCAAATTCCGGAATCGGTGGTGGTGGAACTACGATATTGTGACCAAAATCAGTACCGCAAACGCCGCAATGCGAGCAACCATCGAAGGAGCAATCGGGGACTGTAGCTGCTTCCATAGCACGCTGCAAATCTTCCTTGAGCCAGTTTTTCTCAATTCCCGTATCTATATGGTCCCAGGGTAGTGGGTCATCAAGGCGCTCATCAGCACTGCTACCTTCCATGACATTCCACTCACCACAAAGCACTTTGCGGTACTTCCAGTCTAAACCAGCTTCAGCAATGGCACTTTCCCAAGCAGCAAAAGCTTTATCTAAATTATCAAACCAAGAATCCATCCCCGCGCCTAATTCCCAAGCACGACGTAACACTGAAGCGAGAGTTCTGTCTCCTCTACCGACAAAATCTTCCATCGCTGAAATTCGTACATCGGTAAAGTTAACTTTAACTCCACGAATCCGACGAAATTCAGAACGTAACAAGTCTTGCTTGCGTTTAAATTCAGCAGTAGAAACCGAGTGCCACTGGAATGGTGTATGAGGTTTAGGCGTAAAATTGGAAATTGTGATGTTAAAGTTCACGGGTTTTCTACCTGTTGCCCAACATTCGCCCTTGAGCCACCTTACAGTTTGAGCAATACCCAATACATCAACATCAGTTTCGCCAGGTAAGCCAATCATAAAATACAGCTTTACCTTATCCCAGCCTCGTTTCCAGGCAGTTTTCACCCCCCTTAATAATTCGTCGTTGGTCAAACCTTTGTTAACAATATCTCGCATCCTTTGAGTACCAGCTTCCGGCGCAAAAGTTAAGCCACCTTTCCGCGTTCCACCAAGGATGTTAGCGATATTTTCATCAAATCTATCTACTCGTTGGCTAGGTAAAGAAAGGGAAATATTTTCGTCCTTAAGACGATTTTTGATTTCCATTCCTACGGAACTTAAAGCCAAATAATCAGAACAAGAAAGAGACAATAAAGAAAATTCACTGTAACCAGTTTGGCGCATTCCCTCGGTGATTGTTTCCACAACCTTCGATGGTTCCACATCTCGCGCCGGACGGGTTAACATTCCTGGTTGACAAAATCTACAGCCTCTGGTGCATCCGCGCCGAATCTCAATCGTTAAGCGGTCGTGTACGGTTTCAGCGTAAGGAACCAAACCGATAGAGTAAGCTGGGATGGGGCTAGAAACCCTACGTATAATTCGTTCTGGCACATCTGGACGATTTGGATGAACCGAACCATCAGCAGCCATGTCGTAAAACTGCGGTACGTATACACCAGGAACCTGTGCCAAATCCAGCAACAATTCTTGACGACTTAGCTGAGCCTTTTTACCTTCTTCTAAAATTAAACCAATCTCTGGTAATAGTTCTTCACCATCTCCAAGAGCCATAAAATCGAAGAAGTCAGCATAAGGTTCGGGATTGGATGTAGCAGTTTGTCCCCCTGCAAAAATCAAAGGGAAATCACCCTCCAATCTTTCTTTCCAAGTAAAAGGAATGCCAGCTAAATCAAGCATTTCCAAAATATTGGTAGCACCTAACTCGTAACTGAGGCTAAAACCCAAAATATCGAAATCAACTAGGCTTCGCTTTGACTCTACTGCAAACAAAGGTGTTTGAGTCGTTCTTAGCTTCGCCATTAAATCCGCACCTGGTAAGTAAGCACGGTCGCACAACTGGCGGGGCTGAACATTCAATATATTGTAAAGAATGATATGCCCTAAATTAGAAGCACCAACTTCATATACTTCTGGGTAAGTCAATACCCAGCGTATCGTCGCCGCATCCCAAGGCTTGTGTTTAGCTAAAAGCTCATTACCCAGGTAACGGGATGGTTTTGAAATATCCGACGTGATTAATTTATCTACTGCAATAGACACTATGCTATTTTCTAGCTACTTCTAGTAATTACAGCTACTCACTTCTAAGATTAGCATTGATTTGTATTAGTGTATTAGTTTATTATTCAAATTTTTTTCTCTTATAACTCCTTAATGATTAGTTAGCTGCTTTAAAAGAGGAACTTTAAAAGCAGCATGGGAGACTAAAGTATTAACTGTTAAAAATTTTTTCTGCATCAAATATTTCAAAAACTTTATCTAATCCGGTCAGTTCAAAGATAATTCTGTGACTGGGAGCAACCGAACAAAAGCAAAGTCGTTGTTCCAAGACATTTGCTTTTCGCACTCCAGAAACTAAAGCCATCAAACCCGCACTATCGATAAAATCAACTTTTTCTAAATTTAACAATACAATTGTATTATTGTTTTTATTAAAAGCAGCACCCAATTCGCGCTCAAGTTTAACAGCATTTACAGCATTTAAATATCCTTGAGGGCGAATAACGGTAATTCTAGGATTATCAAGTATTGTTTGCATAGTTACAAAAATTTCAAATGTTCTTCACTTGAGGGCATAGATGTATTCGACCATAATCTTTTTTTTATCGCATCGACCATTCGTATTAGCTCTCTTTGTAGAATCTTCACCACCAGATTACTTCTGTTTAAAGATTGCCACAATACCTAATTAAACGGTAGCTAAGTATACTTTTTTATAATTGAAGTTCAAAAATAATCTATATAGCTAGCATGAATCAGTGTCGGAGTAGGGCAAAAGATATCTATAAATTATTAGCTATCGCCATATTAGGACTTATTTTCAATGCACGTTAATTAAATATAAAGTATCCTTATTTTTTCCTTAATCATTGGCTTGTATCTTTTGTAGATGACAACGGACTTGTCTGCTATAACTGTGATCCAAATCACGTAAAGACAATTGCTTGGATCACGTTTTATACTTAGAAATATCTGAGATAATTAGTATTAAATTCAAAACGGTCACTTACTATGAGAACTAAGTTCGCGATTCGTCAATTAGTTGAAAGGGCTTTGCTGATAAAGAAATTAACTCCTGAGATAGAAAATGAAATAAATTCTGAACTTACTCAGATGGGTTACATTTCTGACGTTGACTATGAAGCGTTAGAACTTTTGATGGCAGAAATGGATGCTGGAAGAATTAAGCTAGTTCCCAGCTTATAATTTTAAGAGAATTAATCAGGAACGCTACTTCTTTGAATATTTGACACCGAAACTCAAAGAGTTATTTATTTTTATTCAAGCTAACTGCAAATAATACAAAATTACATAAAAAGTGTTTTGACATCGCTAGTGTTTTTGTATGATGGTGTGATGCGCTTCAATTTGATATCACCACATGCTCTATTTATTGTATAAACGCTCAAGCGAAAGAACATAACAGTAAAAGAAAAATTAAACCGTAGCTACTAATTCCTGTAGCTTGCTGAAAACTTTCTCTGCATGACCCTTAGTTCTGACATTAGACCATGTATGGGCTACGTTAGCATTAGGCGCAATCAAAAAAGTTGAGCGTACAACACCCATATATTCCTTACCCATAAACTTTTTTAGTTGCCATACACCATAAGCTTCGCACACTTGGTGTTCCGGGTCGCTTAAAAGTTGAATCGATAAATTATGTTTCTGAATAAATTTGCAGTGAGACTTTTCTGAATCGGGGCTAACTCCGAGGATTTTTGCACCTAAAGCATCAAACTGTGATGAGTATTCGCTGAAATCTTTCGCTTCTACAGTACAACCCGGTGTATTATCTTTTGGATAAAAATAAAGAACAAACCAATTAGACTGGAAATCTTCAAGTTTTACTAAGTCTCCATTTTGATTTGCTGCACTAAATGATGGTGCTTTTTCTCCGATTAGAGGAATATTTGTAAGGTTTGACATAGTTTTTTTATTAATTGGGAATTGGGAATTGGGAATAGGGGATTGGGGAATTGGAAATAGCCTAGATATCAGCGACCAAGATGGTCGCACTACAATATTTTTAAATAGGAACTTATTTTACAATGAACGCGACACTCAAGACTTAACTGCTGAAAACAAAAAAACAT
>ERZ1740052.288-NODE-288-length-17763-cov-4.627965_pt1 | contig 17763 bp, 17 predicted proteins | sample MGYA00581750_ERZ1740052 | MGnify/ENA primary metagenome ERZ1740052 (study PRJEB43018, sample SAMN04849743) | marine metagenome | isolation source: floating plastic debris | place: Pacific Ocean | collected 2008-08-30 | study: EMG produced TPA metagenomics assembly...
GGTGTAGAACTCGATAAGTCTCAGCAAAGCTCTGACTGGGGTAATGCGGCTGCGCTGAGTGAAGAGCTGCTGAGCTACGCAGCCAATGATGTGCGCTATCTACACGAGTTAAGAATCAAGCTGATAGAAATGTTGAAACGAGAAGAACGCTGGAGTTTATTACAACAGTGCTTAACTTGCTTACCTACTTTCGTAGAACTGGATTTGAGACAGTACGGTAGCGTATTTGAGCATTAGAGAGAATCACAACAAATTGCAGACATGAAGTTTGGCTGGGACGAGGAGAAAGCCAAGAAAAATCTAGATAAGCACAGTATTTCTTTCGATGAAGCTACGTCTGTATTCGATGATCCGCTTTTCTTGACCTTTGCTGATCTAGACCACTCTATTGAAGAAAGACGGTTTATTATTATGGGTGAGTCGGCTAGAGGGCGTTTACTTGTAGTTGCTTACACAGAACGTGGAAGTGCAACACGCTTGATTAGTGCCCGTCCAGTTACCCGAAAGGAACGGAAAGCTTATGAATCAGACCTCTAATAATATGGATGATGAGTTACGTCCTGAATACGACTTTGCTCAGATGACGCCTGTGGCAAGAGGACGTGGACGTCAACGGAATACGGCTGCAACCGTTGAGCTAGAACCTGACGTAGCAGCGTTCTTCCCAGATGCAGGGGCAGTGAATGAGGGCCTACGTCTCTTGATAAGGATGCTCCAAAAGGCATCACCTCAATCGAACTTGCAATCTACTGGTTTGTCTGAAAAGGTTTGACTGGCGATCGCTGTCGATACCGAAACAATGGGATTGAATCCTTTGCGCGATCGCCTCTGCCTCATCCAGCTCAGTGACCCTGACGGCTACGTCAGCGCCGTTCGCGTAGAGCGCGGCCAAACAGAAGCCCCCAACCTCAAGCAACTGCTAGAAGCCGAAAACATTACCAAAATCTTTCACTTCGCCCGATTTGACCTGGCGACCTTGCAGCATCACCTAGGCATCGTGACTGCGCCTGTCTTCTGCACTAAGCTTGCTTGTAAATTGGCACGTACCAACAGTCCTAGCCATGGAGAGAAATCTTTGGAGAGAGAGTTGGCGGGCGTAGAACTTGATAAGTCTCAGCAAAGTTCTGACTGGGGAAATGCGGCTGAGCTGAGTGAAGAGCAGCTGAGCTATGCGGCCAATGATGTGCGCTATCTACATGAGCTACGAATCAAGCTAATAGATATGCTGAAAAGGGAAGAGCGCTGGAGTTTGTTGCAGCAGTGTTTGACCTGTTTACCTACTTTTGTAGAGTTAGATTTGAGACAATACGGTAGCGTGTTTGAGCATTAGTATTAGCATAATTGTGTAGCTAGCTTTGTGAGAGAAGGCATATGCAAATTCCACAAGAACCACCTTCTGATATCAATGCAAAAAGTGCTGCTGCGGCAGATACAGGGGAGCAGCGAATGAAGGCGATCGCATACAGCCTAGATGCATTGGTCCCAGGGGTCTATCTGTGGTGTGGTCCTCTCAAAATTCGCTTGTGGGGCAGTTTGCCTGAAGAGAATTATCCCGGCACGATTCATCGTCTGGTGGGTATGGCTGTGGTGTTACCAGGCTATCGAATCTTCAGTACTTATCGTGGGAGCTATGACGCTCGATAAGCATAAGCTAGACGGTATTCCGCAAATTAAGGCTAAAACATTACCCACTGGTAGTTTTGAAGAATTACTTACCAACGCTGGGTATACCCAGCGTTGGTAAAGCGCCTGCACAGGGCAATCGACTCAAAGTATGGTGGGGGCACTCTTCCCATAGAAGAGTTGAAGCAATCTATAGCCCTGATGGAGAAGTTGCTATTACTGCGTATCATGTTGACTGAGCGCAACGGAGAGATTTCACCGTTTAAGTTCATTGTCACTGTATTACGTCATTTAAGACATCTATACCATTCCCAACAAAATCCATATCGTCGTTGGCTATTATCCATTCTGTAATAGATGTGATGACTATGCAGTTGTTCTCTCCCAGTAGCGTAAGCGTCTTAGATGCGTTGTGTACAAGCTGAGAGTTGCTACTCCCTAGAAAATCTAAGAGGGTACTGATTGTTTCTGTATCGCTGATCTGAAATTGTGTGATCGCACCTCACCTCACTAACCATTCAACTCGCACTATTCAGCTCGCACTATTCAACTCAAAGAGATAAGAAACCGCACCTGTCGGATCTTCGATTAAGGCAAAGTAGCCGGTTTCTGGAATTTCTGTTTTGGGCATCACAATTTTGCCCCCCAGCGCAGTCGCTTTTTCCGCCTTTGCATCGACAGAGGCAACCGCAAAGTAATTCATCCACACGGGTGGCATCGCTGGCACATGTGGCGGGCGCTTTAAGAAACCACCCACGCTCTCACCATTGATGTTAAAACTGGTATATTCACCGCCATTCATTGACATTGGTTCTGAGAATTGCCAGCCAAACAGGTCACTGTAAAAAGGTAGCAGCGGTGTAGGATCGTCCACCATTAGCTCCATCCAGCACACTTCCCCTGCTCCATTCCCAACCATGTTCAGATTGTCTTCAGTATTTTCTGGTGTGAAAATATGAAAGGCCGTCCCGAGTGGATCTGTAATCACAGCGGTTCGGCCTACGGTCGGGATATCAAAAGCTGGAACATAAACCTCTCCACCAATTTTTTTGACCTGCTCACAAGTCTCGTTCACATTATCGACAGTAATGAAAGGAATCCAATGACTGGGTGCAGGAAAGTCTTTTTCTAAAGAGACTGGGTTACCAAATCCACCATTGCTTGCAACGTAGATAGTTGAGTTCTCTTCACCTGGAATTTCTAGTTCGTCAAGAGTCCAGTCAAAAAGCCTTTGATAAAAATCATTTGCCTTTTCAACATCCTTCGTCATTAAACTCCACCAGCAAAAGCTGCCGATTTGATCTTTCAGAGCCATGAGATTCTCCTTGGATATTTTTTTTTGCGAGGCTACTAGCTTCAACATTTTCAGAGGTAAGCCTGAGCTTATTCAAATTCGTAAAGCCGATAGCTATGAAAAGTACAAATGAACTATAGCCGATAATTCCTAATCTATCCAGTCATTTACATTTCATATTGGGACAGGCCAAAAGGTGAAAGCAGCTGAAAAATCGGCAGAAACGGACACCCTCCAACACATCTACCCCTTACAGCTACGGATGAATGTCGGTGAAATAGCCAAACGGCATTGACCTTATGGAAACTCCTGTGTTTGCTCCTTGACTTCTGTATTTTTTGGATGGGGTATGTCTTGTAGGTGCAACAGGTAATTGCTGAGGGCAATGAGTAGAATGGCGAGTGCTACAAAGACGATGTCACTGACTTGAGTGACTTCTATGCTGAGTGCTTTTTTGAACAGGTTGACGATGAGGGCAACGACGATAACTTTGACGAGTTTGCTCTTTAAGTCTTCTAACGATTCGCTTTGCAATATGTTGACCTCTTGTTCAAATCGGACGTCGATTTGTGAGATGAACAGTTCGTAGATGCCGAAACTGAAGATGAGTAAGACGATGCCAATAAGATAAAAATCTACGCCGCCAATGATGTTTGAAATGATTTGGTTGGTAATTTCTCCTTCTGGATCGGCGCTGTCGAAGGTGAGGCGGAAGCCTGCCCAAATGTCTAAGGTGCCGATGATGAAGAGCTTGACGGCGCTGAGGAGGCCAAAGATGACGGGTAGGAGCGCGAAGAATCGAAAGCTCCAGATGATGGTCTCAAAGGTGAGTTCTATTTTTTTGAGCTGTCGTCTCATGTAGGGCGATGGCAAAGTTACTTCCTTCGAGTATCGCTGTGCTGACGCCTTATAAGATATCACTGCATCGCGGGGTGTCACTGCATCGGTGTTGCTATATGCGTACGAACTTGCGCTTGCCTACAGAAAGGGGTATCCCCTAAGGGCCAGTTTAGTTTTTGGCCACCATCAAATTGAGTCGTTAGAATAAGTTAGATAGGCTAAAAATATCTGCCGCCAGGTCATCTACGCCCAAAGCCGGGTCATTTACGCTCAAAGATTGAGACCGCTTGTAATATTTTGCTGGGACTGTCGTGGATACATCACAGAAAATTACCCATGTGCTAGATCGATTGACTCTGGGCGCTAGGCCGGGCGATCGCACCCAACTACAGCGTGCCGGTGTCGATACCTACATCCAATCACAGCTCAATCCTCCTAACAACCCTAAGCCAGCATCCCTGGCCCGCAGTCTGAGAGGGTATGCAACGCTCTCTCTTTCTCCTGTCGACCTATTCGAGCAGTATTCTCCAGCGCGAAACTCTTCTCCTGAGCAGCGTGAAGCTGCCAGAGCAAGGCAGGTTCAGATAGTGCAAGAGGCCTTGCAGGCACGGGTGCGCGGCGCGCTAGAAAGTGACTATCAGCTGCAAGAAGTAATGGCCGACTTTTGGTTCAATCACTTCAATGTGTTTTTGGGCAAGGGGCTGACAAAGCTGTGGGTGGGCGTGTACGAAAAAGACGCCATCCGTCCCCATGCCTTGGGCAAATTTCGAAACCTGCTCGGGGCGACTGCTAAGCATCCGGCAATGTCCTTTTATCTAGACAATTGGCGCAATACTGATCCTAACAGTCGCCGTGCTCGGGGCCCTTACCAAGGGCTCAATGAGAACTATGCCCGTGAGCTGATGGAGCTACATACTATGGGCGTAAACGGCGGCTACACCCAAGCTGATGTACAAAGCCTGACGCGCATTTTGACTGGCTGGGGCTTGGGGCGCACTCGTGAGGCTAGCGCTGATGGCAGTGGCTTTACTTTCGAGCCTGTGCGTCACGACGGTAGTGACAAAACGCTGTTAGGGCAGTCTATTCCAGGTGGTGGCCTAGATGAAGGTGAGCGCGCGCTGGATTTGCTGGCTCAGCATCCTTCCACGGCTCGGCATATTAGCTACAAGCTGGCGGAATATTTTGTCAGTGACACGCCGCCTGAGGGGTTAGTCAGTCGCCTATCCGATCGCTTTTTGGCGACAGATGGCGATATTCGGGCGGTGCTGTCGTCACTGTTTGAGAGCGATCAGTTTTGGGATGACGCTTACTTTCAAGTTAAGTTCAAAACGCCCTATCAGTATTTGATTTCGATGGTGCGGGCTACCGGGCTTTCTGAGCCAGATGAAAACACGGTGCGGCGTATTGTGGGTGCGATGGGTCAGCTGGGAATGCCGCTGTATCGCTGCCGTACGCCCGATGGCTACTCGCAGCAAGAGTCTGCCTGGCTGAATGCAGATGCCATGCTACAGCGGCTGAACTTTGCCCGTATGGCCGCTGGGCTGGACCGGGAAAATCGACCGAACGCAGCGGCGCTAAAAGAGACGCTAGGTGAGGCGTTTTCTGCGCAGACGCTGGCTGTGGTAGATGATTCACCAGCGGGAATGCGGCCAGCGCTGCTGCTAGGCTCTCCAGAAATGATGTATCGCTGACGAAAGAAACGCCTTAGAAAACGAGACACGTACCCAGGAAACGTAAGAGGAACTCCCTATGAAAAGACGTCGATTTCTTCAGAGTGCTGCTTTGGTGGGGGCTTCTAGCGTGGCTGCGGTAGGGGCGCATAGCTGGCTGTGGCGCAGCAGTGCGACTGCGGCCAATTTGCCTCGGCTGATTGTGGTGATGCTGCGAGGGGCCACGGATGGGCTCAATATTGTGGTGCCCTACCGTGAGAATGAGTACTACGAGTCACGGCCTTCGATTGCGATCGCCCGCCCCGGTGAAAACGAAGGTGTTCTCGACCTAGACGGTCGCTTCGGCCTTCATCCTTCCTTGGATGCGCTGATGCCAGAGTGGGAATCGGGCAATTTGGCTTTTGTGCATGCTTCTGGCTCGCCGCAGGCAACTCGGTCGCACTTTCAGGCTCAAGATTATTTAGAGACGGCAACCCCTGGCGAAACCGCAACCCGCGACGGCTGGCTCAATCGTCTACTGGCCGTATTGCCTGAGGGCACCCCTGCTCAAGGGGTCAACATGGGTACGGGCAGCGTTCTTCCGCTGATTTTCGCTGGCCAAGCGTCTGTCTCCAATGTCAGCGTCAACGCTGCGGGGAGTCCTAGAATGTCTCGTGATCAGCGGGCGATTCAAGGGGCGTTTGATCAGCTCTACGCTCGCAACGACCGCTTGGGCGAAACCTACCAGGAAGGGCGCGCGGCGCGCGATGTGATTATGCGCGAGCTAGAAGCTGAGGGCATGGAAGCCTCTCGCGGAGCCCCAACGCCAGAGCGATTTACTAATACGGCTCGTTCGCTGGCGCGCCTGATGAAAGGTGATACGGGTACGCAGGTCGCTTTTATGGAATTGGGCGGCTGGGATACGCATGTTAATGAGCGCGGCATTCTTAAGCGGCAGCTGATCCCGTTAGGTAATGGGTTAGCGGCGCTGGCTAAAGAATTGGGTCCGCTGTATCAGGACACAACGATTGTGGTGATGTCTGAATTTGGTCGGACGATTGCTGAGAATGGCAATGGTGGGACAGACCACGGACATGGCAATGCTATGTGGATTATGGGCGGTGGTGTGCGTGGGCGGAAGGTGTATGGCGAGTGGCCGGGGCTGAGCGAGGCCAATCAGCACGATTCGAGAGATTTGGCGATTACAACAGATTTTCGCGATGTGTTGAGTTCGGTGCTGGGTCAGCAGTTTGGGCTAAATAATCGGGCGATCGCACAGGTATTTCCAGGACACAGCGTGACGCGATCGCTTCAACTCCTATAATTCAAAAATTACGGTCATCTGCCGCCGCTACACAACCCCAACCCAATCTCCCTCATCTGCTTTGGCATAGCCTTCAGTCAGCTTCGTCAAGGCCGCGTCTAAATACTCTCCCATGCGGTTAATCTCTTCTCGCGCATAGCCAGGAATGTCTCCTTGTGCGTCTGTGTAGAGCTGATTGAGCCGGGTTTCAACAGCTTGAAAAGCCTCTCCGATATCGCCGACTAGCGTGGTGACAAATTCTTTGGGACCGTAGGCAACATAAAGCTGGTCGTCGAACAGTACGAGCCAGCTAGGCGTATCGCTTTCGCCATCGCTACTGCCAATACTATTACCAAACAGGGCGAAATTAATCACCCCGCAAGAGGTGCCGCGCAGTTCGTTGAGTCCTTCGAGCACCATAGGTACGCTGTAGCAGTGCTGCTCCTCCGCGTTGTACAGGCCAACGGCGGTCATAGGCGCTTGCCCGGTTGTACTCGCCGCGTCAAAGATTTTTTGTACGATTTCTTGAGTGAGTGTGCCCTTGTGCATCACGGGCGCTACGACCGCGTCTGAGCGCTTGATCAGGGCAATATCAGGCGAGCCATCTTCACTAGACGTGATAGTCACCACCTGATTTAGCCGACCGACAGCGGTGTCTGCGTCAGGGCCTTCAAGGACTTGTATATGATTCACGATGCATCTCCGTTTGGTATTGGCCTATCGCTCTTGTTTTTCTACTAGCTTATCGCTAGGTTTTTTTTACTGGCTTATCGCTCTTATTTTTCTACTAGCTTATCGCTAGGGTTTTTTACTAGCTTATCGCTAGGTTGAAAGTTCTTGTAGCATAGATAACAATCTCTACACAGAAACAGAAGCGATTGCCTGGTTAAACGTATTGCTGGGCCGCATGGCGTCTGTTGTTTTTTGCATATCTGGTAGGTAATAGCCGCCAATATCTATCCCATCTCCTTGTGCGGCGTTCAGCTCTTCTACAATGTTCTTTTCGTTCTCTTGCAGTACCTTTGCCAGTGGCCCAAACGATGCTTGGAGTTCTGCGTTGTCTGTTTGATTTGCGAGTGCTTGCGTCCAGTACAGCGTGAGATAAAAGTGACTGCCGCGATTGTCTAGCTCACCCACCTTACGAGAGGGAGACTTGTCTTTGTCGAGTAGCTTGCTGGTCGCTTGGTTGAGGGTTTCTGCCAGTACAATTGCCTTGTCGTTATGAGTCTTTTTCCCCAGTTCTTCTAGCGTGACGGCCAGCGCCAAAAATTCTCCTAAAGAATCCCAGCGCAGGTGCCCCTCTCCTACAAACTGCTGTACGTGCTTGGGTGCAGAGCCTCCAGCCCCCGTTTCAAACAGGCCACCACCTGCGAGCAGTGGCACAATCGAAAGCATTTTTGCACTGGTTCCCAGCTCCAGAATAGGAAACAAGTCGGTCAAATAGTCTCTCAGCACATTACCGGTTACCGAGATGACATCTTTCCCAGACTTAATCTGCTTGCAGGTAAACTCCATTGCTTCTACGGGGGGCAGGATTTGAATATCGAGCCCGATAGTGTTTTGGTTGGCCAAATACTGTTGTACTTTCTGAATGATGTTGGCATCGTGTGCCCGGTTGGCGTCTAACCAAAAGATAGCGGGTGAGCAAGTGGCACTGGCCCGGTTCACCGCTAGCTTGACCCAGTCTTGCACAGCGACATCTTTGGTTTGGCACATGCGCCAAATGTCTCCTTTTTCCACACTGTGTTCCATCAGCGTGTTGCCTGCTTCGTCAACGACGCGCACTGTGCCCTCTGCGAGAATCTCGAAAGTTTTATCGTGGGAGCCATATTCTTCTGCTTTTTTAGCCATAAGGCCCACGTTCGAGACGCTGCCCATTTTATTGACTTTGAAGGCCCCTTTTTGCTTGCAGAAGTCGATGCAGGCCTGATACATCGTAGCGTAGCAGCGATCGGGAATAAGGGCTTTGGTGTCGTGGGGTTCGCCGTCTGCGCCCCACATTTGGCCAGAGGTGCGGATGGCAGCGGCCATAGAGGCGTCGATGATGACGTCGCTAGGCACGTGCAAATTTGTAATACCTTTGTCGGAGTTCACCATCGCGAGGCGAGGGCGCGAGTCGTAGACGGCTTGCAGGGCTGTTTCGATGGTGCTGCGCTGGTCGTTCGGTAGTGGCTGAATTTTGGCGTACTCGTCGCCGATGCCGTTGTTGGGATTCACGCCTAGTGTGGCAAAGGTGTCAGCATACTTTTCAAAGACGTCTTTGTAGTACACGGTGACGGCGTGGCCAAAGATGATGGGGTCAGACACTTTCATCATGGTGGCTTTCACATGGAGTGAGAGCAAAATGTCTTCTGCTTTGGCAGCGGTAATCTCTCTTTCGTAAAAGTTTTTTAGTGCATTTACGCTCAATACCGCTGCGTCGATAATCTCTTTTTCAAGCACGGGTGTACTCTCTTTTAGTACAGTAACGCTGCCGTCTGCCTGCATGAGTTCGATGCGAACGCTACCAGCTTGCTCTATCACCACAGACTGCTCACTGCCGTAAAAGTCGCCTGACTCCATATGGGCCACATGAGACTTTGACTTGGCTGTCCATGTGCCGACCTTGTGAGGATGCTTTTGCGCATATTGCTTTACCGCTGCGGCGACTCGGCGGTCGGAGTTTCCTTCTCTGAGCACAGGATTGACAGCGCTACCGAGGACTTTGGCGTAGCGCTGTTTAATAGTGGCTTCTTCTTCGTTTTGGGGATCGGCAGGGTAGCTGGGGACGCTGTAGCCTTTGGACTGGAGTTCTGCGATCGCACTCACCAGCTGCGGCACCGACGCACTAATATTCGGCAGCTTAATAATATTGGCTTCAGGCGTCTTCGCTAGCTCGCCTAGCTCAGCGAGTGCATCTGGCTTTTTTTGCTCATCGGTCAAATGATCCGGAAAATTCGCCAAAATTCGCCCTGCCAGCGAAATATCGCTGAGTTCCACCGCCACATCAGCCGCCCCAGCAAATGCCTGCACAATCGGCAGAAACGAAGCCGTTGCCAAAGCAGGCGCTTCATCTGTGAACGTGTAGATGATTTTAGAGGCATTGGTCATGTAAGTCCCTCACAGCAGCAGCAAGCCGAATCTATAGATGTATCTGTGATGGAGTATATCAGCTGTTATTGAGACGGGCACATTACGCTGAAAAATAGCAGATGCCCAATAAGAATGATTGAATAGATGAGCGGCAGGCGCAAGCAAATGGCAAGGCAAAATGAACGAAAATTCCCTATCCTTACCGCTGTTATCGAGCAAGAATGCAGGGTGGACCAGCTTACAGCTTGAGCATCACATCCAAGCAGCACACGAGACGCCAGAGCTGATTTTGTCGCAGCATGTGATTGAGGTTGGCCTACGGTACGATGCAGCTGTTGGCCCGCTCGCAGCTAACGATTGTTGAAATTTGCGATTTGCTCGGGTTTGCCTCGCAGAGCCACTTTACCAAGGTTTTTCGTGAGTACACACAGCACACGCCAAAAGCCTATCGAAAGCTTCTGTAGCTAATCCCTTGTAGCTAATCTCTTGTGGCTACTCCCTTGTGGCTAATCCCTTAGAAGTTCCTCAGATCGCGATACTTTTCGGAAGAATGTGTAAGACGCTGAGGTGCGCCATTTGATATCGCCGAATAAGATTCACTATGCCTATATTGAACAGTGGGTGCGAGCGTATCCGGATGCGATCGCTTGGGCCTCTCCTGGTGTACGCGATCGCGCCACACAGCAAAATATTCCAGTGAATTTATTTAGTTGTAGCCGCAGCTACTCGCTGAAATGCCGATGTTTTGGTAGAAAGCGAGCAGTCCTGATAGAACGATGTCACGAGAGAATTCTGCTTCTACGCGGCTTCTAGCGTTTTTGCCGAGACGCGATCGCAATTCCCTGTCCTCTGCAATCAACCGAATCGCTTCAGCCAGTGCCTCTGGGTCTCTTTTAGGGACCAAAAGCCCTGTTTCATTGTGGCGAATTGTGCATCGAATGCCTGGAATATCTGTGCCAATGAGCGGCCTGCCCGCTGCTGCCCCTTCCAGCATGGAATAAGGAAATCCCTCGTGCTCACTCGGTAGCGTCACCGCATCACAGGCCGCATAAAACGCTGTGAGCCCGTTCAAATATCCGAGCCCTTTGACGCCAGGCACTGCATATCCGGTCACGGCCTGGCATTCACTATCCGAACAACCCGCAATCAGTAAGACGGCCCCTTTCTCGGCCAAGTTTGCAGCTTGCCAGGCCGCTATTAGCAGGTGAAAGCCCTTTCTCTTCACTGGACGACCCACATACCCCAGCACAAAAACATCTTCAGCTAGGTTAAACTGCTTTCTTGCCTGGCTCGCAGCGGCTGGGTCAAATTTGCTGAGGTCGTATTCGTCTAAGTCGATGCCGACGGCTGAGCCGCTTTTTATGATGGTGCCTTTGCCTTTTGGGAGGAGGTTATCTGCGATCGCCTCTTCCAAATTACTGTGACTCACTAACAGCGTGTGAGTGGCCAGGGCAATGTTGCTTTTTTCGAGGGCGCGGAGCAGCCACCTCATCGGTCCTGTATACCCTAAGTAAGGCAGCCCATGATTGTTGTAAATTCTCACCGGCACTTTTTCTAGGTAAGCTGCCAGCAGTGGAATCAGTGAAGCCCTCGTCTGATGCGCGTGCAACACCTGAGGCTGCGCCTCTCTTAAAGCCTGCCGGTATGCCAACACTCTTTTGAAGAAGGCAAAAGGATTCAGTGTCAGGTCACTACCCACTAGCCTTTTTGGCACGTTTAGAGACTGTAATACCGCCTGATGTTTAGGATTGTTCTCCACCCAAAGCTCAGTCTCTATGTGCTCACGGTTGAACCTGTCTACAATCGGTTCTACAAAAGAACGAGCGCTCACCGGAAAATGAATGTTTTGGATGACCTTAGTCATAGTTGTTGTTTGTGCTTGCTGTAGGCGATCGCTTGCTCGTAGGCTTGCTGTGTTTTAGCTATCATCGCACTGAGTGTGAAGTTCTGCTGTACAGTCTGTCTGCCGTTTTTGCCAAAGAGATCGCGCTTCTCCACGTGCTCAAAAAAAGCAAAAACCTCTGCCAGCTGATCGGGCTGCTGAGGGGGCACTAGCACACCTGAGATCCCATTTTTTACGACTTCTGGGATGGCGCTAACCTCGGAGGCTACAACTGGCTTCTGGGCTGCCATTGCTTCTAAAAGAACGAGCCCAAACCCTTCATACACTGATGTCAGTGCAAAAAGATCAAGCGATGTCATCACTGCCGGAATATCTTCGTGGTAGCCAGCCCACACTACAAATTGTTCAATTCCTAACGCTGTTGCCTGCTGCTTGAGTTCGGCTTCCAAGCTTCCCTGCCCTACGATGACTAGTTTAGTTTGAACGCTCGTTTTTTGCAGATAAAGCTGAAACCCTTTGAGCAATGTGTGCAACGACTTTTGGGGGACTAGGCGAGCGACAGTGCCAATGAGATAGGTGCCTTCATCTATGGCCCACTGTTGATGTAGCTGTTGAACGCGCTGGGCCGAGACGCTTTTATAGGGCTGCTGATCAATCCCATAGTACACAGTGCTTACTTTGCTAGGTGAACAGGCAAGGTCGCGAAAACACACGTTGTTTTTTACTGACTGTGAGATTGCAATTATATGGTCTGCTCTCTTCGCGATCTGTCTGGCGATGAGCTGTTGGCCTACTATTTAATAAAATGGTTCGTCGTTGTGCTTTGAGATGACGAGTGGTATGGATCGCATACCAGTGAGGGCGAGTGATGTGTTGAGTTCGGCAGGGGGAAGGTGCGCGTGAACGATGTCGGGGGTGAATTGGTTGATGAGCGATCGCAGCTGCCAAAAAGGCTGAATGTCACCATAAAACTTCATCCGAAGATCGACGGTTTTCACTCCCATAGCTTCTAGTGTTTGCTGCCAGTAGCGATCGCCCTTAAGAAAAGCGACTGTCACTTCGTGTGAGTGCGTCTGACCTTTCACCAATTCCACCAGATGATTTTCTGCACCCCCTCGGTTTATCGTCGTAATTGAGTGAAGTATCTTCATGCTACCAGTGACTATTAATCGTCAGCACCATCCGCTCACCCGCTGTAATAGGCGCTACCCCATGCAATGAAATATCCCCAAAAAACACATAGCAAGTGCCCAGCTGGTAACGTATCACTTTATAGCCCCATAGCTTCCGTAACCAATCTGAGTAGCGCAGCCCCCGACCAATAAACTTAGAAATAAAGACGCCATATTGCCTACGCAGATTTGGGAAAATTACCAAGCTGCCGCCGTCTTGTTCGGCGTTCGAGGGGAGCACAATCGGAATAATAATATTGATATAAGCCCCGTCAAAATGGTAGAGAGTGGCTGTGTTAAATTTACCGTTGCGTCCGTCTTAATAGGGCACCCCCACGACTTGCTTTGAGCGCTTTAGGGGAATGTACTTTGTTCCTTCTAGTTCACACCGGCTTCTATAAATGCGGTTTGAGAATGCATAGATTTCATCGGAAAAAGCGAGTTCGTGGGCAATGGTTCCGGCTAGTGCTGCTCTCTTTTTGTTTCCCTGTTCACGGTTTTTAGCCAGTGCAATCAGGCTTTCCCATGCCTGGGCAGTCAAAAAAGACGGCAATTCTACATAGCCATCTTGTAAGATTTTCTGTGCTAATGCCCTCACTGTAGTATCGTCGGTAACAGCACTTCTATATTGTTCATTGACTAGCATCTTAACGATTATCTCTGCAACGGTATTCGTCAATTTAGTTTTTTGCAAGTATCAAAGGCCTAGCGGTAGTTTTTCCTAGCTGGGGGCGGTCGATCCAGTCGATTAGTTTACGAACCCATACGACCTTAAAGTACTTTGCTAAGTAAAACTGCTCAAGGCGAAATTCTATCGGCCCTCCTAATGGGACCACTTCTATTTGGTCGAAGTGTGAGAAAAGCTGTTGTAAACCCTCGTGAGTCAATCGCCAGAAGTCCGGGTAAATATCAAGGATGGTAGGAGACGTGTCAATAACCTTCATAAGATAACCTGCGAAGAGCTCTTCTGATTTTTCACCCGTTAACATAAGCTATTTCCATCACGCTACTTGCCTGCCAAGAATCATATCAGTAATGCCCGTTATACTATCGGGGCATTTGCACACTCGAGAAGCCGGTGCTTTGTGCGAAACACTAAGCTACTTTGTCGCAGTTACAAAATAGCCTGTTGTGATATTCCGGCTAGATATCAGTGAATCAAGTATCCAAATTATGGGTGATAGTAAAGCCGATAACCCTGTAAAAATAGCACCAATAACTCTATCGCTTTTAGTTGTTGACATGATTAGACGGCTCAGCAGCACAACTACCGTGCTGAAATAAGTATTTCGTTCTTGTACATGTACTTTCTCGAATCTCTTCAGCAAGTATTCCAGTCCGTATTTGGTATATCGATAATAATCGTAAGGCTCGTCGTGAATCCCGAAAACAAAAGGCGTGCTCATAAGCAGTTCGCCAGATGGTTTGAGCACTCTGTATATTTCATCGAGCGCAACTTGTGGTGTTGGAATATGTTCTAACACTTCCATAGCGCAAACAATATCAAACGAATTGTCTGGAAACTCTAGCGCACAAGCATTCATAACAATGTCTGGCTTTCTGTCTTCGTCTATATCGATGCTAGTAGAGTTAGCGAAATCGTATTGACTGAGCATTTCGCTGATTTTGCCGCCTGAACCTATATTCAACAGAGTTTTCTGATGGGTGTTGGTTTCTAAGGCCTCTCTGAGAAATTCGTACAAGTTCTCTCTGCTGAGTGACTTAGATTGGTTGAAAATACTTCTTTGAAGAAAGTTCATGCGATCGCTTGAGTGAGTAAAAAAATAGAAATAGCTGATAAGTAATATTTGGTCGTTACTATATTGCTAGAATGCTTCCTTAAGCTTGTTACTCCAGAACCATGTCAATACCAAACTATTAATCAGCATACCTATCGCAGTTCCAATGAGTCCCCCTACAAGTGAGGCAAAAATTACAACTGATATGGGTAAGGCAAACGAAGAGATAATACCTGACTGAACGGATATTTTAGGATTGGTAGAGACTGAAAAGGCGCGGCACCACCACATTCTTCGTATCGTGATTGTGCTTAGCGCTAATACTGAAAAGGCAATATAGTGCGTTCTTGTAAAATTGAGGCCGTTCCATTGACTGTATGCCAACACAGCAGGTGTCATCACTATTATCACTAAAATAGAGAGTCTGGTGAGGAGTAGATTTGTGTGCTTGATGGTCTCTCGGATTATATCTGGTTCTTTCCTGGTAACAGCTTCTACAAACCGTGGTGTGATTTGTGACGAAAACGGTCCAGATATGATTGATAAAGGACTTAAAAACTGTTTAAGGATATCGTAGCTGCCTACGATGACAGGATTTGTGAGTGCACTTAGAAGAACGGTATCAATATTTAGATTCGCGGCTTTTAAGGTGGAAGAGAGAAATGTACTCGTTGTAAACCGGAAATAGTCTTTCAGCTGAGCTTTTGGAATAGTGGCTCGTCTCAAAGGGCCGATTAATTTTGCAATGGGGTGATAGTACATGATGCCTGTTACTACTACCGCCGGGATAAGGGTGGATACAATAACCAAGTCAAAAGTCATTGATATGTTACTGATAACAATGTATAGCAGTATCAATAATTTGAGTAATGCTTCGATAATCTGAAGACTATTGATCAAGCGAAAGCGCTCTTCTGCAACCATCAATCCAGCAGGTGCGCCTCTTAAAAAGTTGGCAAACATAGCACACCCTAGTATTACGACACCCGAACGTAGCTCTATGTCTTTGAGAATAAAGTCAGCAATAAAAGATGATAGCGCAACTACAGAGATGCACAGTAATCCACCAATGGCTAAATCTAAACATAGTCCGGCCACCAGCGATAGGTAGCACAAATTGGGATCACCTATGCTTTGACCTCGTTTATAAAAAGCAATGACCGCCTCATTTGTCCTGAAGGTCATGAGATTTGTCAGCATTGCCGAGAGTGCCACAGCTGTAGCGACCATGCCATAGACCGCAATACCGGCATGACGGGTGATCAACGTGACTCTGATAAAGCCTGCTGAAATAATGATTAACTGGCTACCATAGTTGAAAAAGACGTTATTCAGGAAATGGCGATCGATTAGGCTACTACGCTTCAAAGCATGCTGGCTCCGATGGTCCGAGTTTTTGGATTATTTTTTTAGCGCGTTCATTCCACGTCCGCGTTTGTACCTCTTGCCATGCTTGCTCTACTAGTGATGAGCAGTCGTTATTTACCGCCCACTGAATCTTGTCAGCCAAATCTTTAGCGTTGTCTGGAGAGAATAATATTGCATTTTCTTGATCTCGAAGAACTTCCTGAATGGAGGGCAATCGAGAGGCCACAATAGGCTTCTTAGCTGCCATATATTCAAATAGCTTCAGAGGAGAGGTAATATAGCTCTGTTCATCGTACTGGGCTGAGTTTGGTAAAATTAGAATATCGGCTGCTCTTAGATAGCTATTAATTTCGCGCCTATGCTTGAAGCCAACAACCTCAATCTGAGAGATCTCGCTGGTATCGTTTCTAAATCTAGACAGTGTGTCTCTAGATCCCCCTACAAAAACGATTCTGTAATTGTTCGGTAGGTAAGTTATGCAGTCGACTAGGGTATACACACCTTTCCACCGAAAGAAATTACCTGTGTATAAGATTATTTTTTCGTCTTTGTTCTTGCGAAGCGTCAAACGCTCTGTGGTTTGTTTCTGATGTATTAGATCTTCTTCCCTGACGCCAGCATGTACAACTAACGCAGTCTCTGGGTTATTGAGACTGACCTGATCTTTAAGCTGCTGACTAAAGATGATTAGTGCGTCTGCTGTATCTGCATACTTACTGATAAACTTAGAATATTTATGAGCTTCAAAAATTATTTTCTGCCGAATCAGCCCTACGCTTTTTGCCTTCGAAAAAACGACCAGCGCCATTATATCTCTAATGAAAATGACCTTTTCCGATCTGTCTTTTTGAAGTGAGATGATGCAAGATAGCCAGAAAGAAAAATTCTGTAAGTAAAACCATGCTTTCTCGGATCTTTTTTGAAGCCAATGACTATCGATAGAGAACAGACGTCTTAGAGGAAACAAGGGCGCAATATTGTAAATCTCGAAAACATTCTGGATGCTATCCTCTATGTTGCTAGGGCTATTTCCTTGATAGTCTTCTTTTCGCGCTGGATGCCACAGCTCTATCGCTACCCCATTCGCTGCAAAGGCCTCGCACATACACATAGATTGATACGTGTTTGCTTTTTGGGAGGGCAGCTGGGTGTTGGTGATATATATAACAGAGCGCATAGCTAATGAAAGCAGATTTGTAAGAAGTGAGCGAGTGGTTTTTGTGTGAGATCAGCCATTGACTGTGAAAGTTTATAGCGGCTGTGTTTGAGGCGCAGCTTCCGCAATCAACCTTTTGGAGAGTATCTCAAGAGAATGCGATGCCTTAACGCATTCCCTCAGCTTCAATCCTAATTTTTGTCGTTGTTTTGGACCCATCTCTATTAACTGTTCTATTCGCGCTGCGAGGATGTCTGGTTTGTTTTTTGGAATGCACCATTTGCTTGCAAGCTCTTCTCCCAAGACGTCTAAAAATGCCTCGTTGCTTGTAATGACAGGCAATCCGCAGCTCATTGCTTCTAGTACGGTTTTATCCATACTGTTTGTATCGCTGCTATTGATGAAAATATTAGCGGACTGATAGCCCTCTTGTACGCGATGGAAAGGTAGTGCTGATTGAAACACCACTGTTTTCTCTAGGCCTGAGGCTTCAACCATATGCTTGAGGTGTTCTCGATACTTTTGACCCTGCTCTCCTATTCCATCGCCGATGTAGCGTAGTTCTATGGTTTCTTTTCGGCTAGGTGATATGAGCGATATAGCTTCTATAGCGGTTTCCAGGCGTTTTACGGGAGAAAGCCGTCCCAGTGTAAGAATCCGAATGGTCGGGTCGCTTTTATCTGCTACGGGAGCAGGTGAAAACC
>ERZ1740052.290-NODE-290-length-17751-cov-6.432810_pt1 | contig 17751 bp, 18 predicted proteins | sample MGYA00581750_ERZ1740052 | MGnify/ENA primary metagenome ERZ1740052 (study PRJEB43018, sample SAMN04849743) | marine metagenome | isolation source: floating plastic debris | place: Pacific Ocean | collected 2008-08-30 | study: EMG produced TPA metagenomics assembly...
GAATTAATGGATCTGGAAAACATAACAATTGGAGTGTAAGCACAAATACAGGAATTAATTTATTGAGTCCAGGAAAAACTCCAATGAAAAATCTTCAATTTTTAACCTTTTTTGTAAATACAATTAAAGCGGTTTACGAATATGAAGAATTAATTCGAGCTTCTATAGCTAGTGCAGGAAATGATCATCGATTAGGTGCAAATGAAGCTCCTCCAGCCATTATATCTGTTTTTATTGGATCTCAACTTTCACAGGTTTTAGATGAATTAGAGAATGTAACCAAAGGAAAACTTTCTCCAAAGGAAAAAACAGATTTAAAGCTCAATATTATTGGTAAAATTCCCGAAATATTATTAGATAATACAGACCGTAATAGAACATCTCCTTTTGCTTTTACAGGAAATAAATTTGAATTAAGAGCTGTTGGTTCTTGGTCGAATTGTGCTGGGCCAATGACGGTTCTGAACACAATTATAGCGAAACAGCTTAAAGATTTTAAAGTAGAAGTTGATAAGCTGGTCGACGGTAAAGGATTGAAAAAAGATGAAGCGGTTTTTAATGTTTTACGTGAATATATAAAAGCTTCAAAAGATATTCGATTCGAAGGTGATGGTTATGGTGGTTCTTGGGAAAAGGAAGCAAAGAAAAGAGGATTGAGTAATCATAGAACTACACCAGAAGCTTTAAAAGCAAAGATTAGTGATAAAAGTATTGCTGTTTTTGAGGAAATGAAAGTGATGAATCGTGTGGAGCTAGAAGCTCGTCATGAAATTGAGTTAGAAGAATACGCGAAGCGAATTCAAATAGAAAGTAGGGTTTTAGGAGATATTTCAAGAAATCATGTAATTCCTACGGTAATTCAATATCAAAATACATTAATAGAGAATGTAAAAGGGTTAAAAGAAATCTTTGGTAATGATTATCAAAAATATGCTTCAGAACAAATAGATTTAATAAAGAGAATATCGAATCATATTGTAGAAATTAATTCTATGATTGAAGATATGACTGATCAACGCAAAAAAGCAAATAAGTTATCTGGTCAAAAGAATGCAGAAGCGTATTGTAATAAGGTGAAGCCATATTTAGAAGATATTCGTTATCATGTAGATAAATTAGAATTGTTAGTAGATGATAACTTATGGCCATTAACAAAATATAGAGAACTCTTATTTACAAGATAAATATCTGATTTAAGTTTGCATTTCGCTCCAATAATTTAACTTTGCACCCAACAACAACACAAAATAATGAGTCAAGAAGTTTCTAAAAGATACGCACAAAGAGGTGTTTCTGCATCTAAAGAAGATGTGCACAATGCGATTAAGAATATCGATAAAGGTTTATTTCCTAAAGCATTTTGTAAAATCGTACCAGATTATTTAACGAATGATGATGAACATTGCTTAATTATGCATGCAGATGGTGCTGGAACAAAATCATCTTTAGCATATATGTATTGGAAAGAAACTGAAGATGTTTCTGTATGGAAAGGTATTGCTCAAGATGCGTTAATCATGAATATCGATGATTTATTATGTGTCGGAGCTACAGATAATATTATGTTATCTTCTACTATCGGAAGGAACAAGAATTTAATTCCAGGTGAAGTTTTATCGGCAATTATAAATGGAACGGAAGAGTTAATTACTGAGTTAAAAGAATTTGGTGTTACAATTCATTCAACTGGTGGTGAAACTGCAGATGTTGGAGATTTGGTGCGTACAATTATTGTAGATTCTACGGTAACTGCTCGCATGAAGCGCGAAGATGTAATTGATAATGCGAATATTCAAGCCGGAGATGTAATTGTAGGGTTGGCTTCTTTCGGTCAAGCTTCTTATGAAAAGGAATACAACGGAGGAATGGGGAGTAACGGATTAACTTCTGCCCGTCATGATGTTTTCAATAATTATTTGGCTGAAAAGTATCCAGAGAGTTTTGATGCTGCTGTACCTACTGATTTTGTATATTCTGGAAATGTTTAGCTTACTGATGATTTTGAAAATTCACCAATTGATGCTGGTAAATTAGTGCTTTCTCCAACAAGAACATATGCGCCAATTATTAAGGCGATTTTATCAAAATATAAATCAGACTCAATTCATGGAATGATTCATTGTTCTGGTGGAGCGCAAACAAAAATTTTACACTTTGTAGATAATCTTCATATTGTAAAAGATAATATGTTCAAAATTCCACCATTATTTAAATTGATACAAGAGCAATCGAAAACAGATTGGAAAGAAATGTATCAAGTATTTAACTGTGGACATCGAATGGAGCTTTATGTGAAACCAAATGTTGCTGAAGAAATTATTGAAATTTCGAAATCATTTAATGTAGATGCTAAAATTGTTGGTAGAGTAGAAGCTTCAGAAAATAAGAAACTAACTATAAAAAGTGAATTCGGAACTTTTGAATACTAAAATATTGTAAGCCTCATTTATGAGGCTTTTTTTATGTTCTGAATTTACTTATTTCTTCTGGTTTAATTCTGTTAATCGTTTTTTAATGAATTCAATTAAAGGTTCTAAATCTTGTTGTTTTTCATGTCTTTTAACTATTTGTCCATTTTCTACCCAACATGATGGGAAATGTTTCCAAAAACGCGAAATAAAAATTTTAGCAGTATTATCTTCATCACTTTTCACAAAATCATAGTCAATTAATATTACTGGGATTTTTTTATCCGTGTTTTCCGATATACGAGTTAAGATCTTACTTCCTATGCTGAACGTGTAACCACTCCAGCTAGCTACTCCGCAAACCAAAGCATAATCTATAGATTCGATATTAAAATTTTCATCTCCTTGAATTAATTTATAATCGAATTTCCCATTGTTTAATACTTTACTTAATATTCCTTCTTCAATTAAAACTCTTCTGTTTTTAGCTTTTTTTATTTGGTTTTCATTCTGTTGTGTCAATGTATTTGTTTTAGTTTTTTTGATTTTATAATCAGGTTTTTTTATTGGTCTAAATTCTAATAGTTTTTGTAGACTTTTGAAGTTTTTCATCATGTAAGTAAAGTCTTGTTTGCACAAGTAGAACATTCCATTTGTTTTTCTAATTACAAGCTCATTACGATTTCTGAAAATATCAACAACGTTATCTATTTTTTTATGGTTAGAAGAGAATAAAGTTTTATTTTTTAATAAGAAGTAAGTATTGTTGATATAAATTATCTTTTTAAAATCGGGTTTATATGTGATTTCATTCTTTTTGTTGATGACGCCATATGTAACAGGATAATATTTTTCCTTTTTAGGAGAGAAAATGAAATGTGTTGAATCTGTTTTTTTAAGATATGAATAGTTAGTTCCAAATTCTTTATTAAACTGAAGTAAGATATTATCTGTTTTAGACTTGTTTTCGATTTGTGCATTTAATACGCAGCAAAAACAAATTAAAGTAATTGAGAATATAGTTTCAAGTAAATGGTTTATGTCAGTTTTTTTATGAGACATAATGATTTGAATTATTGTTTTTTATTTGTCAAAAATAATAAAACTCCAAGTTCATATTGTTTTAAAATGAATTTGGAGTAATGAATTCTTAAAAGTGTTTTCACTAACTAATTCGTACAGTTAAATACCAACCACCATCATTGTCTGCTGACCAATTATCATTAGCAGCTATTTGTAATACTGTGTCTTGAGCTGCTGTTATGGTACCAGCTGATCCTATAAATACAGGTAATCCTCCAGCTTGAGCAACCAAACTATTTTTAGTTAAACCAGGAGCTGGAGCACCATGATCTGCAGTTACATTGAATTCGCCATTTGGGCTAAAAGGCCAACTTCCCCATGGTCCGAAAGTTATAATTCCTGAAGCTGTGATATGTACGGTCTCACCTTTTTTAATTTCAATTCCTGTGCTTTTCCATCCTTGATGTTTTGCTCCAATTCGCTCACTAAAAACTCTACCAGATGCAATATTTAATTCTTTGTTTTCAGTTTTCAACATGCTAGAAACTCCATCTAATAATCCTATAAAAGTTTTTAAGCTTTTAATCCAGTTTTTAGGTAAGATAAGTGTGCCTTGAAGCGCAATTAAAATAGGTCTAGTAATTTTATAAATCTTATCTATTTCTATAAGCATATCTTTAGAAACGATCTCTTCTTCCAATACTGGTTTTATTGTTAAATTCTCTTTATTGTCATCTATAAGTTGATTGATTTTTTCAAAATCCATAATTAATGTTTTTAAATTTTTAGATTTTTAATTTATACGAATAACCTTTTGCAAAGTCTAAATACCGGGTTAAGAAATTTCGGATCTTTTCCTCTAGCGTGTGGGTCAAAACCAACAGCACCGGTTCCGTATTTTAGATGGATTCTTTCTCTATGTCTAATTCCGTTTAGTTTTTTGGCTAAAGCACTTTCAAGATATACTACTGTATCGTTGTCATGATGACCTCTAAAATCTTCATAAGTAATTCCAAAACAATAGTATTTATGTCGATTATTAATATCGTTTTTGTTATGATTTAGCTGGTGTAAAACTTCACTGTATGGCATTATAGATTGTGGTCCTGGTGATGGAGCGAAAAAAAACGATGGAGCTATTCCTTCGTGTGGGCTACAAATAGTGATTAGATTTTTAACATGAAAGCCTTTCGAGATCATTGATCTAGCTACAATTCCCCCCATACTATAAGCTATTATAGTACAATCGTTGAAAGATAGCCCTTGTTTTGCTATTCTGTTTAAAATAGATTGGGCGCCCATATCAAATGAATCTCCAGTTTTATATGATATGTTCCATGTTCTATATTTTTTACCTCTAAGTTGACGTAATAGTGTCTGATTTATTTCATTCATCATTTCTTTATTAGAACTAAAAAAACCAGTAGGATTGAAACCATGTAATAATATCACGTCTTTAACTTTTGTATTCGATTCGGTTGATAAATCATTAGAATCAATTCGTTCTATACTAAAATCCTCAATTACTATCTCGGTAGTTTCATTTATGTAGTTATAATTCTTCATTTTCAATTATTTTGTATTCGTTTAATTATTCAATTTGATCAAATAGAATTTTTTAATTCGAAGTAAAATTATTTAGAAAACAGTTTTTTTATATACATACAAATAGGTAATTATTTGTGAAGTAGTTATTTAAGTTTGTTTCTGTGTTGAGTTATGAATGATGAAGTATTTAAGTTTAATTACATAAACCTTCGACTAAATCTATGTTTTTTAGCATAATCCACGTTTTATGGTTGTACTCTTTAGGAGAAAATTTAAAAAGAAGAATGTTTTTCTGATCAGTTTTACAATACGTGTTTTCTATAATTACATTTAGCTTTAACCCAGTATTTGTAGCAAATCTATCATAAGTTGTAATTACTCCTTTGTATGTAGTTTTATCTTTGTGTAGCTTCGCTATTGCTTTATGTTTTTTTAAGTCTTTATTGTTTTCAATGTTGTTTAAACCATCGAAATATAGCTGTAAATTTATCTCTAATTCATCTTTAGTAATTTCTCTATTTAAATCAATATTCCATATAAAAACATAAGACCAAAAGTTTTGATGATCTGGATTCCTCCATCCTTCAGGTGGAAATCTAACTTCCGCTATTCCTTTGTAAGTTATATTCTTGGCAAAAGGGATCGGAAATGAAAAAATTTCTTTTCCCCAAGAATTATCCAATTTAATAATAGAAGATTTAGCGTTTTTGTAGCTATAATATTGTTCTTTCTTTTGAGGAAAAAGAAGTAAAATTTGAAACAAGAATAATAAAGTTAATACTATCTTTTTCATAATTATAATTTTATCATAACTTCAAATCCTAAAGCATCAGAAATAGCATAATCTTTTACTTTGCTGGTGTAGTTTACATTCCATTTTCTTCGATCTATCTTAAAACGCGTATTCATTTCTTTTTTATCAAAATCAAAATTAGCTCTGAAATTAATAGGTTTTGTAATTCCTTTAAGTGTTAATTCTGCTTCAATTCTAGCTTCGTTGTTTTTGGAATACTCGACTTTAGTAATTAGTAAACTTGTTAATGGGAATTTTTCGACATCAAAAAAATCTGGATCTTTTAAATGATTAATTAAACTGTCTTTTCCTTCCTGTTCTTTAATGTCGCTGTTAGTCATTGAATTCATATCTATTATAAATTCACCGCCAGTAATTTTATCTCCTTTTTTTATAAAGAAACCTTTCTTAAATTTTATGTAGCCGTCATGTCCCCCAAAATGAAATGTAAGTTCTCCAGTCCACTTAATTGTGCTCTGTTCAGTGTTTATGTTTATTTTTTTTTGAGCATTACTGTTTAAGATAAAAGAAACGAAACTCACAAATAGGATAATAATTTTTCTCATTGATTTAGATTTTTAAATTCTGAGTAAAACTATTTTTCATATTCGTGAAAACTGTCAAACGATTGTAAAAGAAATGTAAAAACTTGTCAATAAATTCTCAATTACAATTTGATTTTTAGTTTTTAGTAATTTCAGATAAAATTAAATGAGTTGTCGTGTCTCCGTAATCAATTAATTTATCTATGAATTCTTGTAAGTGTAATTGATTTCTTAAAGCTACTTTCATATGAATATTTTGTGATCCTGTAATTCGATAAGCTTTTTTAATTTCTGAAAATTGAAGAGAATCATTCATAAAGATCTTCAATTTTCCACTATATAATTTCAGTATGATAAATGCTTCTATTCCGTAACCAATTTTTGCGTAATCTATATCTGCTGAATATTTTTTAATTACTTCATTGTCTTCAAGCTTTTGAACTCTTTCTCGAACAGCAGAAGGAGATAAGTTGATTTTTCTGCCGATGTCGGCAAATGATATTCTAGAATTTACTTGTATTTCTTTCAGGATAGAAAGATCTATTTCATCAACCATTGAATCGTTTGTTTGTTTAGTTTAAAAAAATGAATTCAACTTGATATTTCATAAAACACAACTGAATTAATTTCCTACTAAAGTAATAGGTTTTTAATTTTGATTCAAAATTTATTGATTTTTCTATCATGGCTTTGAGTGTTTTTTTAATATTGATATTAGCAATTTTTCTAGGTTTTTTTATACAAACAGTAGTTGGATTTGCTGGTGCTTTAGTTGCTTTGCCAATTTTATTAATAAGTATGAGTTTGCAGGATGCAATTGCTTATTTAGCATTATTTTATTTGTATTCTAGTATCATTTTAGTTTCTAAAGAATGGAAGAACATAGATAAATCGGTAATTTTTAAATTAATTTTAGCTACAATTATAGGTGTGGCTATAGGTATTTGGGTGTTACAATTTGGAAAACCTTTAGTTCTTAAAAAAATGCTCGGATTCTTTATTTTATTATACGTTATTTATACTACATTTCTAATTAAAAATGAAGGAGTAAAAAATCCTAAACTTGGGTTTGTTTTCGGATTATTTGGTGGTTTTTTTTCAGGATTGTTTTCTACAGGCGGACCTTTATATGTTATGGTTGTGAAAAATGCTGTTGTTGATATGAAAGTTTTTAGAGCTACAATGATCGGTGTTTTAGCTTTAATTACAATTACCAGAGTTCCTATTCTATTTGTACAAAATATACTTACTGTGAATCATGTTTATGATTCGCTACTTGTTATTCCTGTTTTTTTATTAGCAACATTCTTAGGTAAGAAACTTTATTCTAAACTTAATGAAAAGGCTATGAAAAATATGGTTTTAAGCCTGCTTTTTATTTCAGGTATTGTTTTATTGATAAAGAGTTAAAAACTACTTTATTTTATCAAAAACAAAATCAATCGTAAAGTCATCATTAGCAACTTTAGCTTTTAATTGTTTGTCTTCTAACCAATAGGAAATTACCTTAGGAAATTCATTACTCGGATTTGTACAAGTAAATGAGTTTTTAGTTAGTTCAGTGATTTCAAATAATGTTGGGTTTTGATTCACACCTGTTACTTGTAAATATTTATTTCCTTTAAATTCAACGATTGATAAAATCTCTTTAAAAACAGTGTCTTTTTCTTGAAGAGAATATCCAACTCCATTAAAATTCTGATTCCATATTTCAAAAGTTTCTTTAGAGCCTTCGTTATTAACACGTTTCCATTTTCCTATTAAAAAATCCGGATTTGTTACTTCTTGCTTGCAAGAGACGATTATCAAAAGAAAAAAAATAAAAAATAGCTGTTTCATATCAAACAATTTTTGTTCATACACTGATTTCCAGTACAACAAATTTAAAGAAAAGTCGTAAATTCGCACACCAACGAAAAGAATAATGCTAGATAAATTACAGATTGTTAAACAACGTTTCGATGAGGTATCAGATTTAATCATTCAACCGGATATTATTTCTGATCAAAAACGTTATGTTCAGTTAAATAAGGAATATAAAGATTTAGGTAAAGTTGTAAAAAAAGCGGACGAATATCAAACGCTTTTAAACAATATAGATGAGGCTAAAGAAATCATTGCAGACGGAAGTGATGCAGAGATGGTTGAAATGGCTAAAATGGAGATGGATGAAGCCAAAAATAGAATTCCAACTTTAGAAGAAGAAATCAAATTTTTATTAATTCCTAAAGATCCTGAAGATGGTAAAAATGCTGTAGTTGAATTACGTGCAGGAACAGGAGGAGATGAAGCAAGTATTTTCGCTGGAGATTTATTTAGAATGTATTCTAAATATTGTGAAGGTAAAGGTTGGAAAGTTTCTATTGTTGATTATAGTGAAGGAACAAATGGTGGATTTAAAGAAATTCAGTTTGAAGTTTCAGGTGAAGATGTTTACGGAACTTTAAAATTCGAGGCTGGAGTTCACCGTGTTCAACGTGTACCTCAAACAGAAACACAAGGTAGGGTTCATACTTCTGCTGCAACTTGTATGGTTTTTCCTGAAGCTGAAGAGTTTGATGTTGAAATTAATCCTAAAGATGTTCGTATCGATTTCTTCTGTTCGTCTGGACCTGGAGGTCAGTCTGTAAATACAACGTATTCGGCAGTTCGTTTAACACATATTCCAACAGGCTTAGTTGCACAATGTCAGGATCAAAAATCTCAGCATAAAAACAAAGAAAAAGCATTTAAAGTATTACGTTCTCGTTTATATGATTTAGAGTTGGCTAAAAAGCAAGCTGAAGATGCAGCAAAAAGAGGTTCTATGGTAACTTCTGGTGATCGTTCGGCTAAGATTAGAACATATAATTATCCACAAGGTCGTGTTACAGATCATAGAATTGGATTAACACTTTACGATTTACAAAATATTGTAAATGGAGATATTCAAAAAATTATAGATGAGCTTATGCTTGCTGAAAATACTTCTAAATTAAAAGAGTTAGGAGAAACAATTTAATAAAAACGCAACCAAAAGGTTGCGTTTTTAGTTTACGAAATATTACTAATGAACTACAGTAGAGATAAAATCATTAACATCGCTTTTTATAATGTTGAAAACCTATTTGACACAATAGATGATCCGTTAACTAACGATGATAAGTTTACACCAACAGGGGAGCGAAAATGGACACATAAAAGGTATTTTAAAAAGCTTCAGAAAATTAGTTATGTAATTTCTCAAATAGGGAAAGATTCATCTAATGAAGCTCCAGCAATTGTTGGTTTAGTTGAGGTGGAAAATACTAAAGTATTAAATGACTTAATTCATCAAAAAAAACTTTTTGAATACGGTTACAGATATATCCATTTTGATTCTAAAGATGAACGAGGAATAGATACAGCTTTGCTCTATAGAGATCAATTTTTTGATCCTGTAAATAGTAGAAAAATTCAATTCGATTTTATTGATGAAAATGGAGAAAGAGATCATACAAGAGATGTTTTATTAGTTTCTGGTTTTTTAAATGGAGATTTAATTCACATTATCGTAAATCATTGGCCATCTAGAAGAGAAGGTGAAGAGATTACTAGATATAAAAGAATAAAAGCAGCTAAAGTAGTTAAACAAGTAATTGAGGAAATAAAAGAGGAAGATCAACAGGCAAAGATTATTATTATGGGAGATTTTAATGATAATCCATCTTCAGAAAGTATTAAAGATTATTTAGTTTCCAAAGATTTATATAATCCGATGTTAAATCTTCATGCTAAAGGATTAGGTTCTTTAATGTATAGAAAAGAATGGTTTTTATTCGATCAAATTATTGTTTCTAAGAACTTATTAGATGATGAAGTTAAACACAAGTTCATAGCAGCAAAAATATTTAATAAAAGATGGCTAAAAACTCATAAAGGAAAACGTAAAGGAAGCCCATTTAGAACATATATAGGACCATGGTATAAGGGAGGTTTTTCAGATCACTTTCCCATTTATGCAAGTTTTTTAAAAAAGTAACCTAAAAAATAGGAATAAAAAAACCAGCTGATAAAGCTGGTTTTTTGTTTTATTTATCTAAGTCTATTACTCAACAGTAACAGACTTTGCTAAGTTTCTAGGTTGATCAACATTCTTTCCTAACATTACTGCAATGTGATATGATAGTAACTGAAAAGGAATTGTTGTTAATAGCGGCGTAAAAGCTTCTTCTGTTTCAGGAATTTCAATTACATGATCTGCTATTTCTTTTACAGTTTCATCACCTTCAGTAACAATTGCAATAATCTTTCCGCTTCTCGATTTAATCTCTTGAATATTGCTTACTACTTTTTCGTAGTGACCTTTTCTTGTAGCAATAACAAAAACAGGCATATTTTCATCAATTAAAGCAATAGGCCCATGCTTCATTTCAGCTGCTGGATATCCTTCAGCATGGATGTAAGAAATTTCTTTAAGCTTTAAAGCACCTTCTAATGCAACTGGAAAATTGAATCCTCTACCTAAATATAAACAGTTTGTTGCGTCTTTATAATGATATGCTATTTCTTGAACTTCTTTATCTATTTTCAATAAATTTTCAACCTGACTAGGAATTTGCTGCATAGTTTGTAAATACTTATTTACAGCAGTTTTAGATAAAGTTCCTTTCGCTTGAGCTAACTTTAAAGAAATTAAAGAAAGTATTGTAATCTGAGTTGTAAATGCTTTTGTAGATGCAACTCCAATTTCCGGTCCTGCATGTGTGTAAGCTCCTGCGTGAGTCTCTCTTGCGATTGAAGAACCTACAACATTACAGATACCAAACACAAATGCTCCTTTAGATTTAGCAAGTTTAATTGCTGCTAATGTATCAGCTGTTTCACCAGATTGTGAAATAGCAATTACAACATCTTTTGGAGTTATAATTGGATTTCTGTACCTAAATTCAGAAGCATATTCTACTTCAACAGGGATTCTGGCCATATCTTCAAGAAGATATTCTCCAACTAATCCAGCATGCCAAGATGTACCGCAAGCGATAACGATGATTCTATCTGCATTTAAAAATTTAGAAATATTATCATCAATACCTGCCATTCGAATAATCCCTTCATTGGCTAGCATTCTTCCTCTGAATGTATCAGTAATAGCTTTTGGTTGTTCGTAAATTTCCTTTAACATGAAATGATCATAACCACCTTTTTCGATTTGATCTAAATTCAATTTTAATTCTTGAATTTTAGCATCAACAGGTTTGTCGTTATCTATTTTACGAACACGTATTCCTCTTCCTTTTTTTATGATTGCAAGTTCACCATCTTCTAAGTAAACAGCGTCTTTTGTAAATTCTATAAATGGAGAAGCATCAGAAGCAACAAAAAACTCTTCATTGTTTTTTCCAACACCAATAGCTATTGGACTTCCCAAACGTGCTACAACTAATTCGTTAGGTTTTGTTTTGTCAAAAACTGCAATAGCATATGCTCCAATAACGTTAGTTAGAGCTAATTGAACAGCTTTACCTAATTTGCAACCTTCCTTGTCTTTAATTTCTTCAATAAGATTAACTAAAACTTCAGTGTCAGTATCACTCTGAAATTGGTAACCTCTAGATATTAATTCTTTTCTAATGGTGTCATAATTTTCAATAATACCATTATGAACAATGACTAAATTTCCAGATTGAGAAAAGTGTGGATGAGAATTAACATTATTTGGAACTCCGTGAGTTGCCCATCTTGTATGACCAATACCAATTTTACCTCTTTTTCTAGATTCATCGTTATTGGTGATAACTTCCAAATCAGAAACCTTCCCTTTAGTTTTTGATAGTTTCATTTCTGAACCATCATACATCATTATTCCAGCACTGTCATATCCTCTGTATTCTAGTCTCTTTAAACCATTAATTACGATTGGATAAGCATTTCTTTCTCCTATGTAACCAGTAATTCCACACATAATTTTTAGGCTTTAATTAATTATCGTCTTTTTCTTCTGTAAATGAAATAGTCAATTTAGCTCTCTTTTCACCGTTACTAGCAGAATTATTTAAAATTGTAACTCCTCTAGGATTCCAGTTGTAAGTTTCTACATTCAAACTTCTTAGTATTCCTGTGTTTGGATCAACTGCTAAATCTGTAGGTGTGTTGAAAACTCTTAAAACTAAAGGTGAATTTTCTTGAAGTTCACCAGAAATTAAATCAGAAACATAATCTGTTATTCCAAAAGAATAAGAGCTAGGTTTAGAATCTTCTAATTGTAATGTACCTCCGAATAAAATTGGTCCTTCAGTTATTGCGTCTTTAATTTGTTCGTCACCATCAGCAGTTTCTCTATACAGTAACATACGTAATGGAACTGATGTTGTATCTCTAGATGCGTCAATATTGAAAGTTAGTGTGGCATCATTAACTAGGATATTTCTATCTTTTAAATCCTGAAGTTCAGTGGCGTTTAAAATATTAATTCTCGCCATACTTCCTGCAGTACCTTGAATGTTGAAGCTATTAGCAGGAGGTGTGTTTTGAACTGGAGACATTGTATATTTACTATTTCTAACTCTGTTTAATGGGAAAGAGTAGTTTCTAGCTAATGTGTCTTTTAGTGTAAGAGCTGTTTCTCCTTCTTTAATCTCATAACGAGTTATTGTGTAATAAAATTCAACTGAACCAGAGTTTGTGTTTCCTGTTAACTGGAAAGGAACCATTGCTCCTTCTGTAGCGTTAGTTTCAACTTTAATTCCTTTAAAGTAGTTGTTAAAAGCAACAGAGTTTTCAAATTCAGGTCCGCTAAAACGATCCCAGAACATGGTTTTCATTTTATCAGTATCTAAAGGAACAACTAAAAACGGATTTGGAGCAGCACTCGTGTTTCCATTGTTTAACTTTATAGTATCTAAATAAGTACCACTAATATTTCCCATAAGATCACTAACACTTCTTGTAATCACATACATTGTGTCGTTAGGGTTAGGCATGAATTCGAAACCTAAATCTTCATTTAAAATTTCTGTTCCAGCATAATTGAAATCAGATTGAAAACTATTAGTTTCTGTTGGATTACTAGGATCTAAAGTGTTTAAAAATGTTTCATTAACAATTACTGATAACGGCATTTTTTTAGTGGCGTCTCCTAATACAGAATCTAATCTGAATTTAGGAAGATTGTCAGAAGTCGTTCTAATGTTTGTTGCTGTATATGGAAGTTTTAAAACTACTCTATCTAATTGAAAGAAAGAATCAACTTTTCTTAAAGGAAATTCATCATCTACATCTACAGCACTTTGTACATCTGCAGTTTTAGGATTTGGTGTAGAAACGCTTAATTGACTTACAAAAGAAGCGTTAATTGATTTATAATCATTGTTATTGTAAACTCCTAACCAGTATTCGCCTAAAGAACTAATAGCTATATTATCCGCTCTAACAGAATTGATATCTACAGGAGTAATTTCTACTTCAAGTGTTACTTTATCTGTACTGAATTCGTTATTGCTAATTACATTTCCTCCTATTTCTCTAAAATCTTTCTCGCAAGACATCACCAAAAGAAAGCTTATGAAAGCTAGAGATATATAAAAAATCTTTTTCATTATTTAAATTTGATAAATTAAGAATCTTGAAGCTCTAATACGTTTTCTCTATAAAAATCTAGATAAGCTTCAGTTAAATACTCTTCAGATTGGTAGTCAAGAACAGTAACGCCACTTTCAGAAATGAATTGTTCTAAATCTTCAGAAAAATCAGAACTTCCTTTAATAATAGCATCTGAATTTAAGATTGCGTTTCTTAAAATATTTTCTTGATTTGGAGTTTGAAGATGAGATATAGTGTCGTTGTCTATTTTATCAAACTTTACTTTATCAATAAGTTTAGGATTTAATTCTCCTGGGAATTCATTACTGTATAAAGAAGTAACGATTTTGCTTTCACTGAATAAAGGTTCTTCTTTATAAAATTCTTTTAAGTATAAAGGTAATAAAGAAGCCATCCATCCGTGAACATGAATAATATCTGGTGCCCAGTTTAATTTCTTTACAGTTTCTACTACACCTTTAGCAAAGAAGATCATTCTTTCATCATTATCGTCGAATAACTTATCATCTTCGTCTGTGTAAATAGCTTTACGCTTAAAATATTCATCGTTATCAATGAAATATACTTGCATTCTTTCTTTAGGAATAGAAGCAACTTTTATGATTAAAGGCATGTCCATATCGTCGATGATAAGATTCATCCCTGATAAACGAATCACTTCGTGTAGTTGATGCCTTCTTTCGTTGATTACCCCAAAACGAGGCATAAAAATTCGCGTTTGAACCCCCTTAGAATGTGCATATTTAGCAACATTAAACGCCGTAGATGATAATTCTGTTTCCGGTAAATATGGAATTACTTCCGAAGAAACATATAATATTCTCTTATCCTTCATTAAATCGAACTCTTTATAAAGCGGCAAAACTACGAAATTTTATGCTAAAATCCTGTTAAATTGCTAATTTTGCTCTTGTTCTAATAATTTTACACATGAAAATATTCAAGTCTAAATCAGATTTAAAAAGCTATATTTCACAAAAAAAACAAGAAGGAAATTCAATCGGATTTGTGCCTACAATGGGAGCACTCCACAAAGGACATTTATCTTTGGTAAAGAGAGCGATACAGAAAAATGATATTACAATTGTGAGTATTTTTGTAAACCCTACTCAATTTGACAAGAAAGAAGATTTAGATAATTATCCGAAAACGTTTGAGAAAGATGCTGAACTATTAGAAAGTGTAAATTGTGATGCTGTATTTGTTCCTGCCGTTAGTGAAATTTATGGGGATAATGTGAATTCTGAGCCTTTTGATTTTGATGGATTAGAACATCAAATGGAAGGAAAATTCAGAGATGGACATTTTGATGGTGTAGGAACTATCGTTAAAGCTTTGTTTGAAATCGTAGAACCAAATGTTGCGTACTTTGGAAAGAAAGATTTTCAACAACTTCAAATCATTAAAAAAATGGTAGAGAAGTTAAATCTTCCGATCAAAATAAAAGGAATGCCGATTTTCAGAGAAAAGGATGGTTTAGCAATGAGTTCTAGAAATACAAGGTTAACTCCTGAACATAGAGAAGCTGTACCTTTTATTCATAAAACTTTAAAAAAAGCTAGAAAAAAAATTGGCACAAAAAATGTGACGGAAATAACGAAATGGGTAGAGAATCAATTTAAAAAACATCAACTTCTAGAGTTAGAGTATTTTATTATAGCTGAAGAAAAAACTTTACAAACTGCTGAAAATTTTGATGCTACAAAAAGATACCGTGCATTTATTGCCGTATTTGCTGGAGAAATTAGATTGATAGACAATGTCCGATTCAAAAACAATTAAAATAATTAAAGAATAAATTCCTTAAAAACAGTATTTTTGTCGCATGTTAGTACAAGTTGTAAAATCTAAAATTCACCGAGTTAAAGTAACTGGTGCAGATTTAAATTATATCGGGAGCATCACTATAGATGAAGATTTAATGGATGCCGCTGGAATCATAGAAGGAGAGCGAGTTCAAATCGTAAATAATAATAACGGAGAGCGTTTAGAGACTTACGCAATTCCAGGACCAAGAAAAAGTGGTGAAATTACACTAAACGGCGCAGCAGCTAGAAGAGTTCAAAAAGGTGATACTTTAATCTTAATTGTATACGGATTCTTAGAGTTAGAAGAAGCAAAAAAGTTTAAGCCTCAATTAGTATTTCCTAATGAGGAAACAAATTTATTAGAGTAGTTTGAATACTTCACAAAAGAAAATTTTAAAAATAATTTTACCTCTCATTTTGGGAGGTTTTTTAGTATGGTATTCTTTGTCAGGAATGGACAAAGACAAAATGATTGGTTACGTAAAATCTGCTAATTATGGATGGATTGTTTTAGGGCTTTTTTTCGGAGTTCTAAGTCATTTATCTAGAGCGTATCGTTGGAAGTTTTTGTTACAACCAATGGGGTATAAACCAGATTTTGGTAATAGTACCATGGCAGTTATAATTGCTTATTTGGTAAATTTAGCTGTGCCTAGAGCAGGTGAAGTTTCTCGTGCTTTAGTCATGACAAATTACGAAGATATACCTTTTGAAAAAGGATTTGGAACTATCGTTGCAGAACGAATGGCAGATTTACTAATGATGCTCATAGTTATTGCAATCACTTTATTTGTTCAATTTGATTTCATTTATAATTTATTAACCAAAAACTTTAATCCAGTTAAAATTATTATTCTTTTAGCCGGGCTAATTGTTGGTTTTTTAATTTTTACTAGATATGTAAAGAAAGCAAATTCAGGAATTGGATTAAAAATCAAAAACTTTGTCAACGGATTAATAGAAGGCGCTACTAGTATTTTTAAGATGGAAAATAAATGGGTATTTATTTTTCATACTGTATTTATATGGATAATGTATGTTGCTATGTTTTGGGTAACCATTCCGTCGATAGAGGGTTTACAAGTTCCTTTTGGAGCAGTTTTAATCGGTTTTATTGCAGGTGGTTTTAGCATTGCAGCAACCAATGGAGGAATAGGATTATATCCTATAGCTGTAGCTGGTGCATTTATGTTATTTGGTGTTGAAAAAGATCCTAGTGAAGCTTTCGGTTGGATAATGTGGACTGCACAGACTTTAATGATTGTAGTATTTGGCGGACTAGCTTTTTTGCTATTACCTATTTATAACAAAGCAAAATAATACTACATTTTACCATAATTACATGTAGTATTACATAAGTTTTTCTATTGTATCATAGAGAAATAGACAAATGTCGTGCTTATGTCGTCTATAAAGCTTTGGTTATTTTTTGAAAACTTAAAATTAGAAAATAGTTTTGCTATAAAATTGAAATTGAATGGATAAACTTAGTTTTGGAAAAGAGTTAGTCAGAATAAGAAAGGCTAGAGGTTTAACACAAGCAGAAGTTGCAGAAAAATGTAACTTAACTACTAGAACAATTCAAAGAATTGAAAATGGTGTGGTAGAACCAAGAGCTGCAACAATTAAAATTATTGCCGAGTTTTTAGAGATTGATTTTTTTGAAACTTCAAGTCAAAATTCAAATTTCAATAGCCAGAAAGAATCGTGGCATATAAAAAAACTATTTGATCTAAAAACCAATACAATGAAAAAAGTTTCAATTCTAATTACTACAAGTTTAATTGCTATTTATTTTTTAGCAACTGGTTTCAATAAAAACAACAATATTAAAGGAGAGTATTCTAAAAATGATGTAATAAAAAAGGTTAAAAAAGAAACCTTGTCCAACGATTATGTTGTAGTCGGTAAATTTGGTGAAATTCACAAAGATTGGGCATTAGTTCAAAAAGGTAATAAGTTTGGTTTTATAAATAGAAAAGGAGAAATCATTGTTCCTATAGAATATATTGCCATTGGAATGTTCGGTGAAATTCATAGAGATTGGGCATTAGTTCAAAAAGGTA